>Ga0209630_10005598_pt1 | contig 10603 bp, 7 predicted proteins | sample COG_01_FD_184745 | JGI IMG/M metagenome (GOLD analysis project Ga0209630, IMG submission 184745) | Pelagic Microbial community sample from North Sea - COGITO 998_met_01 (SPAdes) (version 2) | ecosystem: Environmental > Aquatic > Marine > Neritic zone/Coastal water | place: Helgoland, sampling... | reverse complement strand
CGAGTTACTTTTATATAAATATGTAATTAAGGCTAATAGCGATGAAAAATGAGCTGTTGTTTCGTATAGGAGATTCCTGCTTTGGCTATCATTATACAAACTTTCGATGATATTTAGGTGTCCACTTGAGCTAACTGGTATAAATTCTGTTATTCCTTGTACTAAAGAATACAGTAAAATGAATGAATATGAGTAGTCTGTCATAAAATATTACAAATTTTTTTTTTACTTTGTATATTAATTACAATATAAGATTATTCCGTTTAAATAATAGATGTAAATAGTAATAAAATATTACAATGTTAGAATTCTTTAAAAAAAAACAAGTTGGGCCATCAAAAACTGTCTCAGAAAAAAGAATTAAGGATTTTCAAGAAATTTATAATAGTTTTAGTGATGATCAGTCTGTAGACCAGGCTTCGAGATGCTCTCAGTGCGGAATACCTTATTGTCAGATTCACTGTCCATTAAATAACAATATACCTGATTGGTTAAAATATATTGCTGAAGATAGACTTGAAGAAGCCTACGAAATATCATCATCAACAAATGCATTTCCAGAAGTCTGCGGTAGGGTCTGTCCCCAAGATAGATTATGTGAGGGAAATTGCGTTGTTGAAAAGGCAGGTTTTGGATCTATAACAATTGGTAGCCTAGAAAAACACATTACAGAAACAGCATGGGAAAAAGGTTGGATCAAACCTATTGTCTCTAGTAAAAAACAAAATCAAAAAGTTGCTGTTATTGGTTCTGGACCTGCAGGTCTAGCCGCGGCAACTTATTTAATTGAATATGGCTATGAAGTTGAAGTGTTTGAAAAAAACGACCGTATTGGAGGTCTAATGATTTACGGGATCCCAAATTTTAAATTAGACAAATCAGTTGTTATAAGAAGACATGAATGGTTGAAAGAAAGTGGCGTGATTTTTCATACAAATTGTGAAGTAGGGAAAGACATCACTTTTGATGATCTAGAAAAAAATTTTGATGCTATTTTAATCTCAACTGGTGTCTATAAAGCAAGGTCACTCGATCTTAATACAAAAAAAGTAAATAACTCTGTACCTGCTTTAGATTATCTTATTGAAAGTAACAGAGTAGGACTTGGAGATACTCCTTCTTCAAACTTTCATTTAAATGCAAAAAATAAAAAAGTTATTGTTATCGGTGGTGGAGATACTGCAATGGATTGTGTTAGAACTGCTGTAAGACAGGAAGCTTCAGAGGTAATATGCCTTTATAGAAGAAATAAAGAAAATATGCCTGGATCTGCAAGAGAGGTTGAGAATGCGAAACAAGAAGGTGTTAACTTTAAATGGCTCTCTGTTCCGTCTGAAATTATTCAACAAAATGATATAGCATCTAGCTTAGTTTATAAAATTGCTGAGCTGGGAGAAGTTGATGAAAGTGGCAGAAGATCTCCTGTAGACACAGGTATAAAAGAAACATTAAATTCTGATTTAATTATTGAGGCTCTTGGTTTCCAGCCAGATAATATAAATGAAAAATTCAATACTAATCTAAATTTAACAGGATGGGGCACCATAAAAGTTGATTTTAATAAGTTCCAAACAAGTAATCCTAAAGTTTTTGCTGCTGGTGATATAGTTCGTGGTGCATCGTTAGTTGTTTGGGCAATTCATGATGGTAGAGAAGTTGCAAAAACCATTCAACATTATCTAGAAAATAAGAAAATTAAAAAAGCGTCATGAAAAAAAATACTTCATTAGATTTGTATTTAAAAAACAAGAAAATTTTAAAGGATGCTGGGGTATATTCAGAAAACCAAGAACATGATAATTGCGGTGTTGGGCTTGTCGCCTCCATAAAAGGTGAATCCAGAAGAGATATAGTTGAAAAAGGTATAGAAGCTCTAAAAGCTGTTTTTCATAGAGGAGCAGTCGATGCTGATGGAAAAACTGGAGACGGTGCTGGCATAATGCTGGAAGTCTCAAACTCTTTTTTTAAAAAACAAATAGCTAAAACTGGTCATAAACCTACTGATGATAATGTCATTTGTGTTGCGATGGTATTTCTTCCTAAAGAAGACTTCAACGCCCAAGAAAAATGCCGAGCAATTATGGAGTATGAAGTTATCAAATCAGGAATGAATCTTTTTGGCTGGAGGCAGGTTCCAGTGAATTCTTCTATCATTGGAGAAAAAGCTAACTACACCAGACCAGAGATTGAGCAGTTAATTTTTTCACCTAAAGAAAAAAATGAGAATATAGAAAAAACTCTCTATTTAACAAGAAGAAGAATTGAAAATAAAATTAAAAGCCTAAATATAAATAATTTCTATATATGTTCACTCTCCTCTGAAGTAATTATTTATAAAGGAATGTTCTTAGCAGAACAGTTATCATCTTTTTATCCGGATCTATTAGACCCTGATTTTAAATCTAAATTTGCCGTTTATCATCAAAGATATTCCACAAATACATTTCCAACATGGTCATTAGCTCAACCCTTTAGAGTTCTTGCTCATAATGGAGAAATTAATACCCTTAAAGGAAATATCAATTGGATGAAAGCCCATGAGACAAGAATTACACATGACTTTTTTGCTGACAGAGTTGAAGATCTCAAACCTATTCTAGACTCAGACGCATCGGACTCAGCCTCACTGGATGCTGCTTTTGAAATTTTGTTACAAACTGACAGAAGTTTACCAATGACAAAATCAATGATTATTCCAGAATCTTGGTCAAATAATAATGATATGCCAGATGAATTAAAAAAAATGTACGCCTATTGTAATGCGGTAATAGAGCCTTGGGATGGACCTGCAGCAGTTTGTGCAAATTTTGGCGATTGGATAATATCTGGAATGGATAGAAACGGACTAAGACCTCTCAGATATATAATAACTGATGATGATTTACTCATTTCGGGTTCAGAAGTAGGAATGGTCATTGTTGATGATAGAAATATATTAAAAAAGGGAAGAGTTGGCCCTGGGGAACTAATAGCAATCAATTATAAAGAAAAAAAATTCTATCAAAGTGATGAATTAAAAAAACAACTTGCTAAAGAAAATCCTTATGCTGATTGGAATAAAAATACAATATTACTTGACGAGATTTTAGAAAAACAAAGTGCTACAAAGCCTAATAATGATAATTTAGAAAATTCGAAAGTTATTTCAAAGTACTTTAATTATACGATTGAAGTTTTAGATTTAATTTTAGATCCTATGGCAATATCTGGTCAAGAAGCTCTAGGTTCGATGGGTGATGATACGCCTTTAAGTGTTTTAACTGATAATTACAGAGGTCTTCATACCTTTTTTAAACAAAACTTTGCCCAAGTAACAAACCCTCCAATTGACAGCCTAAGAGAACAAATTGTGATGAGTTTAAAAACACGATTAGGTAATTTAGGAAATATAGCTGATGCAGAAGCAGATCAATTAAATCTTGTACTTTTAGAGAGTCCTATACTCTTAGATCACGAGTTAGAATCTTTAAAGTTACATTTACAAAAAAATACAACCGAGATTGATTGTACTTATGCAAAAGATTTAAATAAAAATTTTCTTCAAGAAATCCAAAGAATATGCTCTGAAGCTGAAACTGCAGTAAGGTCTGGCTCTCAGCATATAATTCTTACAGATAAAAACATTAATGAAAATAGAATTTCGCTACCAATGATACTCATTACAAGCGCAGTGCATAATTACTTAATAAAAAATCAGCTCAGAACTTTTACTTCTTTAAACGTATCCTCAAAAGAATGTTTAGATGTTCATTACTTTGCTGTTTTAATTGGTGTGGGAGCAACAACTGTTAATGCTTCTCTTGTAGAAAGCCTAATTTTTGAAAGATTTGAAAAGGGAATATACGGAACTGTAAACTTTGATAGCTTGGTTTTGAATTTTAAAAAAGCAATTGAAAAAGGTTTGAGAAAAATAATTAGTAAAATGGGAATCTCCATAATCAGTTCTTATAGAGGTGGTAGAAATTTTGAAATCATCGGTTTAAGTAGAAGTATGGTTGAAAGTTTTTTCCCTGGTATGTCTTCAAGAATATCAGGTATCGGACTTGAAGGTTTAGAGAATAGAATGAGAAAACAACATGAAGCTTCTTTTAGTTCTTCTAAAACCGTCCTCGATATTGGTGGAGAGTACAGATTTAGAGCCAAAGGAGAGTTACACGCTTATGAAGGTCAATCTATTCACATGCTTCAAGAAGCAGTTACAAGAGACTCATATAATCTTTATAAAAAGTATGTTGATAGAATCTATAATGTAAAACCAATCCATATTAGAGATTTACTCAAGATTGAAAGTCAAAATAAACCAATAATAGTTGATGATGTTGAAAGTATTTCAAAAATTAGAAAAAGTTTTGTTTCCCCTGGGATTTCACTAGGAGCCTTAAGTCCTGAAGCTCATGAAACATTAGCTATTGCAATGAATAGAATAGGGTCTAAATCAGATTCTGGCGAAGGAGGCGAAGACTCAAAAAGATTTAAGCAAAATGAAAATGGTGATAATGCTAATTCTACAATTAAACAAGTAGCGAGTGGAAGATTTGGCGTAACCGCTGAATATCTAAATAGTTGCTCTGAGATTGAAATCAAAATAGCTCAAGGAGCAAAGCCTGGAGAGGGAGGTCAACTCCCAGGTTTTAAGGTGAGTGAGCTTATTGCTAAATTACGGAATAGTACCACTGGTGTTACATTAATTAGCCCCCCGCCTCATCACGATATTTATTCAATAGAAGATTTAGCGCAACTAATTTATGACTTAAAACAAATAAATCCTGAAGCAAAGGTTTGTGTAAAACTAGTCGCGCAATCTGGAATTGGAACAGTTGCAGCAGGAGTTGCTAAGGCAAAAGCTGATACAATATTAATTTCTGGTCATTCTGGTGGTACAGGTGCTAGTCCACAATCCAGTATTAAGCATGTGGGATTACCTTGGGAACTAGGATTAAGTGAAGTACATCAAATTCTTACTCTTAACGGATTAAGAAATAAAGTTACACTAAGAACTGATGGTGGAATCAAAACAGGAAGAGATATAGTTATAGCAGCAATACTAGGTGCTGAAGAGTATGGTATTGGCACAGCATCCCTTGTCGCGATGGGATGCATAATGGTAAGACAATGCCACTCAAATACATGTCCCGTTGGTGTATGTACCCAAGATGAGGAGTTAAGAAAAAAGTTTGGCGGCACTCCCGAAAAAGTTATTAATTTATTTTCTTTTGTAGCTGAAGAAGTAAGAGAAATATTAGCAGACTTAGGATACAACTCTTTAAAAGATATTATTGGTAAAACTGAGTTACTATATCAAGCTCATCACGGATCTAGTGACTTAGATAATTTGGATTTAAATCCAATAATTACAAAAATTGAAAATGACATACCTCTTAACTTTCATTTGGACAAGAAAAGAAATGAAGTTCCTCCAACCTTAGATGATCAGTTTGAAAAAGACGGAAAAGATTTTATTGAAAAAGGCCAGAAAATCGAATTGACTTATAACATTAGAAATACTCATAGGACTGTGGGTACTAAAATATCCTCTTTTATTACGAGAAATTATGGCATGCATAAATTATCAGAAGGTCACGTATCTCTTAAATTACGAGGCTCAGCAGGAAATTCGCTAGGTGCTTTTGCCGTCCAAGGTCTTAAAATTAATGTATTCGGTGATGCGAATGATTATGTAGGAAAAGGTTTATCAGGAGGTACTATTATTGTACAACCAAGGAATTCATTTAACAAGCCAAGTCACGAAAACGTAATTATTGGAAATGTTACATTATATGGAGCAACATCTGGCAAGCTTTATGCTGCTGGACAAGCGGGAGATAGATTTTGTGTCCGAAATTCAGGCGCTCATGCAATTGTAGAAGGCTGTGGTTACAATGGTTGTGAGTACATGACTGGTGGGAGCGCTACCATTATCGGTAATGTTGGAGATAATTTTGGTGCTGGAATGACCGGTGGATATGCTTTTATTTATTCTAAACAAAAAAATTTATTTAATTTAATCAATAAAGAATCAATTAGTTTGTATCAAATAATAGAAACAGAATGGCAAAATGTCTTACTAGATAATCTTAAAAATTTTCATAAAGAAACAGGATCAAAAAAAGCTGAATTTATCATTCAAAATTTTAAAACAGAAGTTCTTAACTTTATTCACGTTGTTCCAGATGAAGTGGTAAATAAATTAAAATATCCAATTAAAAATAATCTAAAAATTGCCTAAATATCTTTAGCTATAATAACCAATGTTTTTTTTGAAGAAAGACTGTGGTCTTCATCTTTTAAGGTTTTCAAATGAATATTTTTAAAATGATTAGAAAAAAGAAAATTTTCATTATAGTTGTATGGTACACTTAAGTCTTTGCTTCCATGAAAAAATACAACTTGACCATTATATTTCTTATTAACATTTTTTATCAAATATTTCTTACTTTCAAAAATTAATTTATGTGAATAGATATATGAAAAATTTTGATTAATTTTTATTTTAACAATCTTTTTATTTTGAATTTTTAGCTTGTTAACCTTTGACAGATTTGGCCAAACTAATCTTTCAGTAAAATCAGGTGCAGCAGCTAGCCCAATTAATTTACTAATATTTTTTGGGAAGTTGAGAGAATAAAGTATAGCCAACCACCCACCCATACTAGATCCAATCAAGATGATATTTTTATTAATTTTAAGAAAACTTAAAATATTTACAAGGTCGAGATACCAGTCTTTTATTGATAAATTTTGAAAAACGCCAGTAGAATTCCCATGGCCGCTACAGTCAAATCTTAAATAGGAGTAATTCTTTCTTTTGGCTAAATTATTAAAAAATTTAGATTTAGTTCCATTCATGTCAGATTGTAATCCATGAATAAAAACAATAGTTTTTTTACTTCTTTTACTAAATCTATAGGCTATTTTATGTTTATTAGAGGTAATGAATTTTAACCGTGACAAGTAATCAAATTAATCAAAAAATAACTTGTTTGCAAATAATACCTTTTTTGGGGACAGGAGGAATTGAGAGGGGATCTTTAGATACTTTTAGATACCTTCATAGTATTAATATTAATAATTATATTATTTGTGAAGATTATAACCCTGATTTAATTAGAGGTAATGAGCAACAGTACATATTTAAAACTAATAATAAAAAATTTAAAAATTTATGGAGTCAAAATAGTATTAAAAAACAATTATCTGAAATTATTTCTAAATATCAGATTAATCTTATTCATATCTCTTCAAGAGCGCCCGCATTTTTTCTTTATAATTTTATCAAGTCCCTTCCTGTCACGTATATTACAAGTTTTCACAATCCCTATAAGCAACAAAACTTTATTAAAAAATTTTATAATTCTTTTTTATTAAAAGGAGATAGGGTTATTGCAAATTCATATTTCACTAAAAATCATATTATAAAATATTATAATTTTAAAAAAAAAATTAACGTTATTCAAAGAGGAGTCGATTTAAATTATTTTAATCCAGATTTAATCGATATAGACTTAGTAAACAAACTAAAAAAGGATTTGAAAATATCAATTACAGATAAAGTTTTTATAATTCCTTCTAGATTGACATCTTGGAAAGGGCATGAATTATTTTTATCAAATCTTAATCAATCAAATTTGAAATATACTCATTCATTTAAAGTAATTATATTTTCAAATAATAAAATTTTAGCAAATAAATTAATAGAGTTTGCAACTAGTCTAGGAATAAAAGATCATATTATTATAAAAGGTGAAGTTAGTGACATTAGATTATATTATGCCTTGTCCGACATTGTTATTAGTTCTTCTATTAGACCTGAAGGTTTTGGGAGAACTGTATCTGAAGCGTTGGCAATGAATAAATTACTAATCGCTCCTAATCAAGGGGGAACCAAAGAGCAATTGGAGATTTTTGATAGTAATTTGCTTTATGATGTTACTAATTTAGATAGTTTTAAAAAAGCTCTAGATTACGCCATATTCAATATAGATTTACATAAAAATAAAAGAAGAGAATATGTAATATCTAACTTTTCATTGAACTCAATGATAAATAAAACTGTGAAACTTTATGGCATTATCTAAAGTATTAATTATTAAGCACGGATCATTAGGTGATATATTCATGGCATTAGATTCAATTACTAGTATCCATTCGCATTTTGGAAATAATATTTTTTTTTTAACTACAAGTTCTGGAAAAAAAGTTCTTGAGGATTTAGACTTTAAATTCAATTTTATTATTGACTCAAGAAGTAAAAACCCCGTTTTAAATTTTAAAAATATTGTAAAATTAATATCAGAAGACTTTGATTATATTATTGATCTACAGAACTCCAAAAGAACATGCTCGTATATAGCAATCTTAAAATTATTTAGAAAACTAATTATTAGCAGTACTTGCCCCTATGCGACTCATAGATATGTAGCACCTCCTCATGGAACGCATCACGTTAGTCAGGGGTTATCCGAACAATTGAGAATATTAAATATTAAAATAACCAAGTATAAGCCAAAAATAAAAAAATCAATTAAACAAAAAAGCTCAGTATTGATCGTTCCAGGCAGTTCACTCAGTGGTAAACATAAGCGGTGGTCATATAAATACTTTAATGAATTAATAGAATATTTTTTAGATATTAATTTTGATTGTTTTGTAATAGGTGGTGATGATGATTTAGACTTAAAAAATAAAATGAAAAAACATCCTAATGTATTTAATTTAATTGGTTTGAGCCCTTGGAGAAAAGTAATCGAATTATCTCTTAATGCAAATTTAGCTATTTCTAACGATACTTCTAATATGCATTTAATATCAGGATTGGGTTGTCCTACAGTAGCAATTATGAATGAAGGACCTCTTAATGTTTCTAATTCACCTAATAATGAATTTTCTTTATGTATAAAAAATGCTGATATTAATAAAATAAAACCCAATGAAGTATTTAAAAGAGCAAAAAAAATTGCAAGATAGAATAGCACTACTCTTGCCATATAAGGAAAATTTTTCAAATGATAATTTTGGATCTGTTTCCCTTTTTGTTAATGACTTAAATAAAAGTTCAAAATATAGAAACTTGCTAGATATATATGGCAATACTGACCTTAGTCCAATTAAAGGATTTAATTATTATAATCTTGAAAACTCATTCATGCATAGATTAGGTAGAAATAAATATCATACAAAACTATTTATAAAAAAAATAAAATCTAATAACGCAATTAAATTAGTAGAGATTCACAATAGACCATTATCAGTAATTACTATCAAAAAAAAATTGCCCAAATTGAAAATAATTTTCTATTATCATAATGATCCCTTATCAATGAAAGGTTATATAAGTTCTGAAAAAAGAAAAAAGATTTTAGACTCATGCGAAATTATATACTTCGTAAGTAATTATTTAAGAAAACAATTTCTAAATAACCTTAAAATTAGTAGTAATGATAATAAAAAACTTCTTACTTTATATAACGGATCTCACCCAGAAAAAAAAATTAACGCAAATAGAAAAAAAAATATTGTTTTTGTTGGACGATTAGAAAAAAACAAAGGGTTTTTTCTGTTTTTAGATGCCGCATATAAAATATTAAAAGAATTTCCTGAATGGCGTGTTGATATATTTGGATCTTCAAACAAAGGTATTGTATTTGAAAGCAAGAATTTAAATTTAAAGTATTATGGACATATCAAAAATACAAAAGTACTAAAATACTTATCAAAATCATCTATCTCGGTTATTCCTGCAATATGGAATGAACCATTTGGAAGAACATTGGTTGAGTCGATAAATGCTGGTTGTGCAGTAATTTCCTCTCAAAAAGGTGGTTTGTCTGAAATATCAAAATATTTTAAGTTAGTTAAATTGAGAAACCCTTCAAAAATAACTATTTACAATGCCTTAAAAAAACTAATAATGTCACCTGATGAAATACAAACGCTCCAAAGCAATTCTATCAAGAACACTCCGTTTAATTTGAAAAATATTACAAACCATCACGATAAAAAGAGATCCTTATTTGTATCAAAATAAAAGTATGAACTGCTCTTGAGACCATTTATAAATAATAGAGGCCGAAAAAAAGATCTTCACAATATAAACAAGAATATTAGATCATTAGAAGTCAGAGTCATATTAGATGATGGTGAGCAACTTGGTGTTATGACTACTGTAGATGCTATTGAGTTAGCTAAAAATAGATCAATGGATTTGGTCGAAATTGCTCCCAATAATAGCCCCCCCGTTTGCAAAATTATTAACTACGGTAAATTTAAATATCAAGAACAAAAAAAGAAAAATGAAGCAAAAAAGAAACAAAAAGTTATGGAAACTAAAGAGGTAAAAATTAGACCTGGTACTGGAGACCACGACTATGATGTCAAGTTGAGAAATGCTAAAAAATTTATTAATGAAGGAAATAGAGTAAAATTTAGTCTTAGATTTAAAGGCAGAGAAATGGAACACTCGAATTTAGGCATTGCGATGCTTTTGAGGTTAAAAGAAGACTTAAAAGACTTAATAAGAGTTGAAATGGAACCAAAGATCGAAGGTCGTCAGGCCTTTTTAGTTGTTGCACCAAAGTAAATATGATACAAAACCTTACTTTTTAAT
>Ga0209630_10005591_pt1 | contig 10609 bp, 11 predicted proteins | sample COG_01_FD_184745 | JGI IMG/M metagenome (GOLD analysis project Ga0209630, IMG submission 184745) | Pelagic Microbial community sample from North Sea - COGITO 998_met_01 (SPAdes) (version 2) | ecosystem: Environmental > Aquatic > Marine > Neritic zone/Coastal water | place: Helgoland, sampling... | reverse complement strand
CGTTTATTTGATTAACATAAACTATGTAACCATACGATAATTAAATCAATCGTACCGAGTCGATGAAGAAAATTCCTACGGCAGTACTTTTCTTCATCGACTCGCGGAATTGGTCATCTAATCACATTGTATATTGATTGAACCTTACTTGCTGGTTAATAATAATACACTTTTAATATCTTTTAATCGCCTATTCGATGGTAACAATCAATTTCATTCAATTTCCGGTTAAGACGTTAACTGATCCTTTCTGTACTTGAATATTTAATTAATTTTATAAATATCATAATAAAAGTTCTAATTTATATCGAAAAGTATCTACATTCCTTCGATGGTACCTTCATTCGTATAATATACGAAACTTACGAATAATGATTTTAGCGAGCAAAATTACACACTCACAGTATATATATAGAGCAAAAGTAAAATATGTACGTTATCGAGCGAGGTAGATATTCTACAATTTACATCAATTTACAATTTCGAATCAGTGACGGCTATCCACCAACAGAACAATAAGAGGTTATTGAGTGGTCTCCCGTTTCTTTGGCGCAGACTTTATTACATCGGGATTTTGTGTCCTTGCACTCTGGCATCACAGCAACCGATTGATTTTTTTCAATTAATCGACGCTTTCCCACACGACGGGTTCGACATGCCAACTCACTCGGTGTGCTCTGTCAAACATAACTTTCAAGGGCGTTGCTCAACTACGCATGCCCGCTGTTTGTTCGCAGCCCACAAAAAAACCCCTTCAAGATGTCAATGATTGCAATGAAACCGATGTAGATGGATGCATCCATGTTATTCCTAGGACGAGCTTGCAGGCGCGTTGTGAATAGTAGTGTTTTTCCCGCAAGGGCCCCTGCTCATTTTCTCTGAACAGGAACTACTGTCGAAAGCCGCGCCAGGCGAGCAGGTTGACGATGCGGTCGAAGACTTTCTGCTCGATCTCGCAGACGACTTTGTAGACACCGTCACCTCATTCGCATGTAAGATGGCTTCGCACCGAAGATCTGAGTCGGTCCAAGTTAAGGACATTAAGGCGGGGCCAAAAAACGTGTTGTTGCATCCTTTCCTTTCCCAGAACGAATTTTGTGAACCGCATGTATAAAGGTGCCATTACTTTATTTGTGCCATCCTACGTGCAGGCGCACTTGGAAAGATACTGGAATTTTTCGCTTCCTGGGGACGAAGGCGATGGCTTCCAGGTAAGAACATTTGTCAGCTGATAGCATGTCAACTGTGGTCAACCATCACTGTGTTTTAGGAGGTTAAGCACAGGGCTGATTCACACTCGCACAAGCGCCGAAAATACGACGTGAACTGCGCTGGCAAGCTAAATAGCATATCAGCGCAGGGAGAAGACTCTTAGCTGCGTTCACACATACTAGGTGTCAAGATCTAATTTCGATCATTTTTGTAAAAAACAACTGCAGGGCCTGGTTCCTGTATCCCTCTGGGGCTACGAAAAACCCAAAAAATGAGGTCTCGTTCCTGATAGATGGACGTTTAGAGGCGTTTCTAATCATGATTCTCAATCCCCTCATCAAAGAGGCTTATGCCCTCAAGGGACCTCATCTTCATTTAATAGCATATTCGGGATGCCTTTCCTAAGGTAGTTTGCGAGTCATTGTTACACATTCTGTGAAAGCATTGTTCAAGCGGTGAGGCACTCACGTGATTGAAAATCGACGTCCAGAATCTGGACAAATCAGATACCCTTCGGTGACATGAACCTCTAGCAAGGCATGATGAAAACAACGGAGAAAAGACTCGTCCAGCTCTGGGTTTGAAGGGACTTCCTGCGGCAGATCGTGTATGCCAAGGCATTCCTAGAAAACGCAGCCGGCTTCAGCAAATTAACATGCGTACGGTGAATGTACGATAAAAATACCGCGGCCGTCCAGAAGGAGGTCCAATGAATCTTTGGAAGGACATTTAAAAGGAAATCTGCGAAAAGAGGAAAGTCTAAAATGTATTTAAGAGAAACTGTTTCGTTCAAGGGGGAAACGCGCCTCTGTGAAACACTGTGGTTCTTTCCTCTTTTACGAAGACCTCGATTTTCAAGGGAAAGCCGTGCGAGGTTCCCTAACGTACAAAATTATGTAATTGTTGGGGTGCGTAGCTCTTAGAGAAGTAAACGGTGCGGTGCCTTTATGTTCGCTGCGAGCATGTTGTGAGTCAGAAGGCGCATATTCAAGACAGTTTATGCCCGTCGGTTGACTTTTACGCCCAGTTAAGACAAGGAGAACTGTTACAGAGTCTATTTAGCTCGCGACAAATAGGATCTGTGGATGGGGTGCATCTGCCACCAATACTCTATTGACTGCTCCAAGACATACGTCGCCAGAGGAAATACCCTTCCGCCACGCCCTTGAGATAGTAGGTCAGATAATCATATATAAAGTAAGTTTTGTACGAAGGTATAATAATAATATATAATAATAATATTCGGGACTTATTATAAATATCTTACCGTCATTCGAAACCTTACGAAGGTAGTCTATATTAAATACGAAGGTATTAATATTTTTATCATAGTAATAAAAATTCTCCAGGGAGGAAAAGGAGTAGTCGTGATTAACGTGATTGCGTGGGTTCGCTCCCAGGTGTGTCGGCATAGCCCCCCGCATGGTTATTAAATCATGATAGAATTGTGGGTACGTGCGTATTATTACGTTGAAGGATCGCGAAATAAAGAGCAGGTGAGCCGCGGCAACTATGCTGCAGGGCCAACCTCGTGGAAACGAAGTGACTTTCGTGGCAAATGATGACAAGACATGTATGTATGTGTGTAATTTAACAAATGTGAAATTAATGGTTTTTTATAGTATATAAATTCCCACACGGTATGGCAAACACAATGTAACAAAATTTTCACACGTGACTCAAGAAAATTGGTTTATTTCGTCCGATGAAAGAACAACTGTACGTAACGCTAAACCAACGATTCTGAGTTAACGATGTCAAAATGTGTTACAATGTATGAGGAAAATAAACCTTCGACCTTGATTAACGATACCAGGTGAGGTGGACATTTTTTTCGTGCAATCCTCGTAAGATCGGCTATGCCGAATAATTCTATAATAATAATTCTACAGGATCGAACGAGGACTGTGTGTGTGATTCGCTCCATGTGGGTCGGCATAGCCTCAGAGGGATAGATGGTTAATTGTAATAACGCATAAGGAACATTATTATACTTGGATCGAAAATGAAAAAGGTACTCTTGGATTCGGTGATAGTGGGAAAGCTAAACCATGATTTACGGGGAAAGCTACGGGGAAATTCAGTGGGAAATTCAGTGGGAAAGCTAAACCATGAAATTTAGAACTCTTGGAACGAGTGAATGAATGCAGGGCTTCACCAAGATTTTCGAATTAAAAAAAAAATTGGCGACAATGTATGGAACGAATGGACCGTGATGTTTGATAAACGATACCAGGTGCACCGGACATTTTTTACAGTCAAACATTTTCCGAATAGTGTAGATGCGGCTATGCCGAATAAAAATAAATTTATAAATATTATAATAATATTAAGGGGCGTTAAAATAATATTATAAAAGTTTCGTGCGCGTAATAATTTTAAGTTACGAAGGTAATAATAAGATATAATAAGTAGATGTGTTATCTTCGAAGTATTAAATAATAAGGTACGAAGGTAGAAAGTAAGAGTTAGTTTCGTAACTTTTATCATCACTTGGGATGTAGTTTCGTCTAACTAGCACATGAGTATCGCATCAATCACTTTTGGATCCAGCCTGTTTGTTCCAAGCCAATGCGATCATCGATTAGAACTCATCGCTGATCACGACTGTGGGGTTACGGTAGAATTCGACCGCCTGTGAGGCGTGTCTAGCTCCGTGCCAGCGCGTGGTGTGACTGTGTGTCCCAAGACCCTTTGCATGACGGTGCTAATAAGGGAGACGTGGACGAGGGCGATGTTGTGGAGGTACGCTTTGTTCCGGAATTCGAGGGGCGGGGGCTCCTCGGTGTGCACGCCTTGTGTGTGGATCGTCGTTGACGGCTCCAGATATGCGATGTGCTTGATGGTCGGAGACATCCTTTAGCAGCTTGAGGAATGGTTTACCCATGCGGTCGCAGGTGTCCATCACGAGTGGGATGAACTCCTTGTGCGCTCTGGACGCGGCCTCCTTGTACTTACCATCTTTGCGCGCCTGCGTTGCCTTGATAGGGTCGGCTTTGGGATGGCTCTTGCCTTGGCGGGCCTGAGGTTGTTGTGTCGGGCCCTGAGCCTTGCGTTAATATTCTATAAAGACTTATTCGTAGACTATTATTATGACAACGGAAATGAAAAGTACTCTCACAATCAAGTAACGGTATAGATACCTTCAAGGTACATTAAAATGATACGAAACTCATTTCGTATTTTATGATAAGTGTGTGTTTTCCAAGTGTTTTTCAAAGTTATAATATATAATAATCGAGACCTAGCACTAGCTAGATATAGCAGATAGATAGCCCGGAATATATATATTAAACTCGGAGTGTTTTTGTATGAGCTTAAGAGTTAAGTGCTTATAGTCATACTTGTATTTCGAAGAGTTTTACATGATTCAAGCTCAAATAAAAGTAACACACCATTATTGTTAGACATGCATCAATACTGGGGACAGACCCGCTAACGGATACAAGGAGCAACTGCAGACAACACCACGTAATATCTCAACAGGAGCTCAGAACGTCTCAACGCTAGCACCACCTCGGCGCTTGATTTTTTATATTCGAGACGGTGCCTGATGCCAACAGAAAGGATTCATGTCGAAAATGCTGATGAACTCGAAAGGAAAACCGCGGCAACTCGAAGCGTTCAGCTTGAAAAGCCGTTGGAACAGCACGACAAATTATCTTCGCTAGATATTCAGCTCGTCCAAAGTCTCGTTGAGCGCTGTCTGCAATTGTACATGAACCAACGCGAGGTAGTTTGCATACTTCGTGAGCAAGCAAAAATCGACCCTGGCTTCACAGGACTCGTTTGGCAAAAACTTGAAGAGCAAAACCCTGATTTTTTCCGAGCCTATTATTCCAGGCTGAGACTAAAGGAGCAAATAGTTGTCCTGAACCAGCTAGTGGCGCAACATCATTGCATGCCTCAACGAGATGCCAAAGTTTGGAAGAAAGAACATGAGCGACACAGAACACATTTAAATGTGTCATAAAATTTGGAATCAGGAGTTCTTCAATCAAGCAAGGTGCTTTCAAGATGCTGCCGAGCACATCCGACACCACAGTAGCATGCTATTCTGATATCGCTAATCGTTGTGAACAAATGTATTTTTTTACTTTTTGACTCGAGACGGTCTCACCTGCTGTGCTGCTCACAAAAAGGTAGCAACCCTGATCACACCAGCACCATAAAGGTTTCTACTATGTTAGGATACGAATTAACAAACTTCTATGAGTAATAATTTAACCTCAAGCTGAAAATTACTTCTATCTGTTTCTTCAGATCGAAGAAGCACCATTTCACACTGCCACAGGATACTGCTCTTTATAATGTTATTGTTCATCGTTTGAAACGCACTTTACTGAAACGTACCGCCAAAAGCAAATGCGTAAGCAATACACCTCTGTACTTGGGTTGCGGGTATACACATAAGCACGTCTCGAACACACCAAAAAATAAATAGAGAATCTGTTTACTACATCACGTCGCTGTTCAGCGAAAGAATTAAGTTCAGAATGGACAACAGCCGATGAGTTTGCGACAAAGCGAAGCTATGAAATTGTCTCATTATGCTTGAGAGGAGTGACGAACCTCTTTTCTGTACTTTGCCCTCGATTGAGCACAGAGCTTCCAAATTCGCTTCAATGGTGCTGTAATATTGCGATGTGTTGTTTCTGGCTTCCTTGACTTCCTGATGTGAAACGGCAGGATCGAATAATGCAACGAGTAGTTTTCAGATTTAATTTTCCTATTCACCTTTTTATGATCTTTGGACCCTACAATAGAGCACGAAAAAATGTCTCCCAATCTGCCGAGACGCGCACTTGCCGCCTCGGCGAGGCAGTATACTGACTCCTGGGCGTTGAAAAACTGGCTGCTCGTCGCTGATGAATCAGCAGAACTATTTCTAATCAGACAAAAATGTGTTGAGTACAAGTGATGAGAAAAGAAGATTGAAACGAATTTGGACTCGAAACCTTCTTAGCCGCTGAACCTCATACTCCATTGCGGTGAGGGCATCCATTATTTCAAGTTGTTGTGCTTGAAGAATATCTAACTGCCGTTCAAGTCTGTCTTCAGAAGACGATGCTTTACCAAGTTCAAACTGTAAAGAAGAATCATGGAACAAGCCAACCAAATTGCATGTGTGTTGGAACTGGGCTTACCTGCAACTTGAGTAATTTCAGACGACAGTCGAGGATGTGACGATCCCAAAGCGCCAACCCGTCGATCCTTGCTGCGAATACGTCCTAAATACAACGTGAACGAGGTCAGGGAGAGATGAGCGCGAGGCTGAAAAGAAAAGACTCACAGTCCTTTCTTGAAGCTCTGCGTGCCATGAAATCACGACTTCCCCAACACTCTTCGCTTGGATTTCCGAAGGGACCTGCAGTCGAACGAGGGTCTCAAGAATTAGGTCATCTATTCAGTGCAAACCGTTGCGCTCGTTCGAGGCGGGAAGTAATACCTTCATGGGTTCGACCAGATTCTATCGACCTTTATGGTAGCGGTTGCAAACAATACCACTCTGACTGAGCAAGCAGGCAGCTTCGATACGAAGAGACTCCGGAGACGAAAGCTCGTGGACCATTTTAGCTCAAATCAAATATATATTCTGTATTATGAGTATTACAATAATACGAAGGTGATACATGCTATATATGGTAAGATCTTAATATATATACAAGATATGTAATATTATTAGGTCTGGTGCGAGGGAAAAATAAGACGAAACACGCACCTGCAACATTAAGTTTCGTAAGGTATAAAAATCGAATCGTCGCACAGCGAGGGGAGAGACAGGGTGAGTGACTTGATTCGTCCGATTTTTTTTAATGTATATGTATGTGAATCCTGTTAATAATAAATAAGCTACGAATAATAATGAAGTTAATCATATTAATCTTATCTCTATTATGATAGTATTATATATTATTATTACATATTATTACCTTCGTTCGTTAATAACATTATTTAATATATTCTACGTACTCGAAGCACTTTATGTGAGTTTATTAATATATTCATCTATATGTGTGATAGCAAGTTGAGAAACACTAACACTGTTTGCTCTGTGCTGAATATAATTTAGACCTTCAAATGAACCAGTTAAACTTCCCATATACATTTCAAGGTCTATTGACTCGACTCTCTCCCTTACATGGAAGCCGAAACGTCGTTACACTGTTTGCTCGATGAACTATTTAAGTTAACTGATAAAAGTACGAGTTAAATCTCTCATATGCATTTCGATGTATCAAAATATTATTAAATATCAACGTTATTAAGTATTATGATCTTACCTTCGAAGGTATTAAATAAATATCGACATACGCATGCTAATCAAATATTATCTTCATTTAGAAGAATGTGTAATTTGATTTTAATTAAGATCTTAATGTTATTATTTATTAAGTGTTAATATATTATCAAGTCAAGGACTGTTTAGAGCTAATTGTTATTAAGATCTTAAATCTTATTTCATCGAATATATACGTTTTAGATCGTTTTAGATCGTTTTAGATATTTGAATTCATAGTATTGTCTTGAAACGACTTTTATTATTATAATATGTTTCTCTTTCTTATAATTTTATTTTGTTACGATCTTATCAATAGCAGGTAAATTTATCTGATAATGAAACGCTTGTTCGAGTCATGACATGGAAGCGTTGGACGGCCTGTCTGGCTCGAGTGACGACGGAAATGTACAATCACAGTTATTTGCCCTAACACAGATGTGCTAGGACAGATCGCTATGTTTTTGAAACCTGCCGATGTGTATTCTTTGTCGCTGACGTGCAAGCATTTTAAAGAAAACGGCAAACTCATTATGGGAACGATGATGAGAGCTCAGCTTGATTGTGTAATGGAAGATCGAACGAGGCGGTTTGATCAGACAGGTACCCTCAGGTCGTTTACGTTCACGCTGGTGTATGACGATCGTTACTGATAATTATACATAGGGTATCAATATGCGAACGTTCTCATCTATCGTTACATATATTACACACACATAGAGACTCTCTTCTCATATGCGATTTATAAATTAACGATATACCAGAAACGTGAAGCTGCAACCAAAAAACTAGTACTGTATATGTATGTGATGTTATAGTCAACGATAATGACCAGAACTGGGGTTGAGGGGAAACAGTGATAGACTTATCCGAACTTTGCGGGGCGGGCGCCAACCAACCCCAAACTCGGTACGCATAATGTTACCGAAGGTAGCATTTTTCAAGATCACCTTCCAAGTATCTCGTGGTTGGCGTCCGCAAAAGTTCCCAGCTTGAACGGAACCTGGAAAGCCCTTCGTGGGTGGGTGACGCGGTTTAACACTTTATTATTGATATTGTCCATGCGAACGCGACTGCACGATTATTATTCCAGCATAAATAATGAATGTGTAAAAGTTATCACAATCAGTGGAGATGGGAACTGTCGCAGTCCTACATCTCGAAGTCACTCATCTATCAAACATCTGCTGCCGACTTTTTAGAGGATTGCGTCTCGTATGGTTCTGCCATTTACCAGTTGCCACCGTGCTCGATAAGGTTGGCAAAGAACTCTGCCGGTGCTTGCTTTTTCAACTCTTCTCCGGCATCTTTTCCCGCCGCGATCCCATCGGTGAAAGACCAGTTAGCTTCACACGAAGTCTCGAGTACTTCAGACCCGTCGAGCGATGCGATGAGGCCATTGAACTTGAGTTTTTCGCCATCCTTACGAGCATATCCCGCAATCGGCGTGCGACACGAGCCATCCAGAGCTGCGAGAAAAGAGCGCTCGCATTCAACTGCAATGCGCGTCTCTTCATGGTTGAGTTTGTCAAGGTAAGCGATCTGCTTGTCATCACCGCTGCGACAAGTGATTCCGATTGCTCCCTGTGCAACTGCCGGAAGCATCACATCTACGTCCAAGACTTTCGTTGCATGCTCGGTCATATCCATGCGATTGAGTCCTGCGATAGCTAACAGAGTACAATCAACGACATCCTCCTGAAGCTTACGGATTCTGGACTGCACGTTGCCCCGAAAGTTGACGCACTTGAGACCAGGATAGCGAGCCAAGAGCTGCGACTGGCGGCGAAGAGATGCGGTACCAACAACAGAGCCTTCTGGCATTTCTGACAAATCATCATACTTGACAGAAATAAAAGCATCTCGTACATCCTCTCGAGGAAGCATGCATGGTAAAATGGTGCCCTCAGGAAGATAAGTGGGAACATCTTTCATAGAATGGACGGCTATGTCAATACGGCCGTCAAGAAGAGCGACGTCGAGCTCACGTGTAAAAAGGCCCTTCCCGCCGATATCAGCGAGAGGTTGATCGAGTACTTTGTCTCCAGTTGTCTGTTTAGGTGTTGGAAAGGGAAATGTCAGGAGATTCTTGTTGTGCGTGGTGTCACAGATCGCTAAAGCTGCAGTGCTGCATTGACGTTCTTTGCCGAAATGTATATCGTGATTACCTTGATAATGCATATCTCTAGAGCACCATCTGTTGCAAGTTCTGAAAAGTTTTTCTTCAGAAGATCGCGGGTCATGTACGCCTGTGCAAGGGCAAGTGGACTGAAAATTGATACATGTTAGTAACTGCTAAGAGTTCGGAATGGCCGATAACTTCTGCGCGAAGAGTTAGATTCGACATGACCCAATCTCTAACGGCAGAGCGAATTAATGTCGAAAATCGTGTACATGGCGCTGTGGCTCGTGTCAATGGGCTTTTACCTGCCGCGAGTGCCGATTTTGACGACAGGTTGGTCTGCCTCGGCGACGACGTGGATAGAAAAGCGGGAGCTCACGGGAGCGTTCACCCGTTTGGTCGGCTTAGGCAGCACAGCTGTGAAAGCAGACGAGCGAGATCGAATTCCCCGAGCAGAAATCGGGGAGATTGAACGAATGGATGCTGTCGTTGACATGATGGTGCCTGCTAACTCAGCGCCTGTGTGCTTGAAGTGAAGGATATTCAATCCAAGATCTCAATCAAAATCTTTTTTATAGATCTGTCGACATCGTTTCTGTGATTTTATTTCTGGAAAGGCCGTGATTCTCATTGGCCCGTTCAAGAAAACAACAAATTGCGACCGCCACGTGGCATCCAAACCAAATAAACGATCGGGAATAAATATTCAGATATGTGCCAAATTTATGATTGAAGGTAATATTAAATATATATGTTGGATATACATAGTAATAATAATATGTTTATTACATGGGATGTATGACAACGGAAATGAAAGTGCACAGATCAAAAACATTATTGAAGTGTTTTTTCAAGTGTTTTTCAAGTATTATTATAAATAGTTCACTCGTGAACGATGGTTTAAATTCAACCGTACATATTTTTTTAAAGTTTTTCGAATAAATTTCGAATATATTTGTACGGTTGAATTTAAACCATCGTTCACAAGTTAACTA
>Ga0209630_10005590_pt1 | contig 10610 bp, 12 predicted proteins | sample COG_01_FD_184745 | JGI IMG/M metagenome (GOLD analysis project Ga0209630, IMG submission 184745) | Pelagic Microbial community sample from North Sea - COGITO 998_met_01 (SPAdes) (version 2) | ecosystem: Environmental > Aquatic > Marine > Neritic zone/Coastal water | place: Helgoland, sampling... | reverse complement strand
GAGCAAAAGAGCGTATTTTTTCCTTTAGAACCAAAACACATCAATGGGACCCTAAAAATCAAAGACCAGAGCTTTGGAATTTATATAATGGAAGAAAGAATGCTGGTGAATCTATAAGAGTATTTCCTATCTCCAATTGGACAGAATTAGATATATGGCAATATATATACCGAGAGAATATCCCAATAGTTCCTTTGTATTTTTCTGCAGAAAGACCAGTAATTATGCGTGATGGCATGTTAATTATGGTTGATGACAATAGATTGGACATAAATGCAAATGAAGAAATTAAATTAGAAAAAATCCGTTTTAGGTCTTTAGGCTGTTATCCGCTTAGTGGGGCTATTCTATCTGATGCAAATGATGTTAGCGGAATCATTCTTGAGCTTTTGAGTTCCAAAACAAGCGAAAGGTTTGATAGAGCAATTGACAATGACTCAAGCGCATCAATGGAGAAAAAAAAGCAAGAGGGTTATTTCTAATGAAAAAAAATTCTCAAATTACAGACATTGATAACTACATTAATGATCAAGCTAATCTTGATACATTAAGTTTTATAACCTGTGGAAGCGTAGATGATGGTAAAAGTACCCTCATTGGACGAATGCTTTTTGAGGCTCAGCTAATATTTGATGACCAAATTTCATCGTTAGAAGTTGATTCCAAAAAAAGTGGTACTCAAGGCGAGGATATAGATTTTGCACTTCTAGTTGATGGATTGGCAGCAGAAAGAGAACAAGGCATTACCATAGATGTTGCTTACAGATTTTTTGCAACTGATAATAGAAAATTTATAGTTGCAGATACTCCTGGTCATGAGCAATATACAAGAAATATGGTTACCGGAGCCTCAAATGCTGAGTTAGCTATAATTTTGATTGATGCTCGACAAGGAATGCTTGAACAAACATGTCGCCATTCAATCATATGTTCCAGTTTAGGGATAAAACATGTAGTAATAGCAGTCAATAAAATGGATTTGGCTAATTATGAAGAAAAAATATTTCACAATATTGTTAGTACTTACAAAGATTTTGCTAAAAAGCTAGATTTTGAATCCATCACCCCTATTCCAATTAGTGCATTAAAGGGTCATAACATTGTAAAAAAATCAAATGAGATGGATTGGTATAGCGGTCCTTCTCTTATGGCATACCTAGAAACAGTTGAAACACAATCAAAGCTAGTGTCATCTCCTTTGCGATTTCCTATTCAATGGGTCAATAGGCCTAACTTAGATTTTAGAGGGTTTTCAGGAAGAGTTGAGTCTGGAAGGATGACGGTTGGTGACAGCATTAAGCTTCTTCCATCAGGTCAAAGTGCAAAGATTAAAGAAATTATGTTATTCGATCAATCAATGCAAAGTGCTCATGCTGAACAGTCTGTTACTATTACTTTAGATAAAGAAGTGGATTTATCTAGGGGAGATTTAGTTACAAGTCAATCTTCACCATGCGAAATCTCTGATCAATTTAACGCAACAGTGATTTGGATGGACGAAGATCCTGGGCATGCAGGTAGAAGCTATTATTTTAAACTAGGGACCCTAACAACAAATGCATTAATAATGGAGATTAAGCATAAATATAATATAAATACTCTTGAAACTCTTGCCGCATCAAAGCTAGAACTTAATGATTTATCTAATATTATTTTTAAGGTAGATAAGCAAATCCCATTTGAAAAATATAATGAATGCGCATCCATGGGATCATTTATTCTAATAGACAGAATAACCAATCAAACAGTCGCCGCTGGAATGATTAATTTTTCTCTTCGGAGAGCTAATAATATTCACCTACAAGAACTAAATATCAACAGAGATTCCAGAGAGAAGTTAAATGGGCATAAAGCAAAAGTACTTTGGTTTACAGGCATTTCTGGCTCAGGTAAATCAACGATCGCTGATGCTTTGGAGCAAAAACTTCACCTGCAAGGAATTAGAACATATATTCTTGATGGAGATAATGTGCGTCATGGGCTGAACAAAGATCTAGGTTTTTCAGATTCAGACCGTATTGAAAATATTAGACGGGTTGCCGAAACTGCAAAACTTCTTCTTGATGCTGGGATAGTAGTTTTAACTGCATTCATATCACCATTCAGATTAGAAAGAAAAGTTGCAAAATCTATATTTAAATCAGGTGATTTTCTTGAAATCTTTGTAGATACGCCTCTAAATATTGCTGAGCAAAGAGATCCGAAGGGGTTGTATAAAAAAGCACGTAGAGGTGAAATTCCAAACTTCACTGGAATTGATAGTCCATATGAACCCCCTGTATCTCCTGACTTTATTCTATCTACTGTTGACAAGAGTGCTGAAGATCTTGCAGAGGAATTATTTAAAAATATTTTATTTAATTAATACATTTTAATTATTTAACAAGGTGACAGTTTTGATAATTGCTTTATAATTGTGTTTTTTTTAGCATGCAATTAAATGACAATTTTAGTTACTGGTGGTGCAGGATTTATAGGTTCAAACTTTATCCTTGATTTTCTTGAGGAAAATAATGAGAAAGTCATAAATCTAGATAGTCTCACTTATGCTGGAAATTTATCAAACCTCAAAAGCGTTGAAAATTCAGAAAACTATATATTTGTTAAAGGCAATATTTTAGATCGACAGTTAGTTGATAAGATACTTTTAGAATATAAACCAAACGCAGTAATTAATTTTGCAGCCGAATCTCATGTAGATCGTTCAATCCATGGCCCGGAAGACTTTATTAAAACTAATATCTTTGGAACTTTTAATCTCCTGCAAGCATCGCTTGCATTCTGGAAAGACTTACCAAAAATAAGTAAAGAGAGCTTTCGTTTTTTACATGTTTCAACTGACGAAGTATATGGTTCTTTAGAGGAGAAATCTCCTCCTTTTTCAGAAACTAATAGATACGAACCTAACAGCCCATATAGCGCCAGCAAAGCTTCATCTGATCATTTGGTAAGGGCTTATTACCATACATATGATCTACCTGTCCTTACCACAAATTGCTCAAATAATTATGGCCCATATCAATTCCCTGAAAAGTTAATTCCATTAGTTATAAATAATGCGCTTGCCCATAAACCCCTGCCAATTTATGGAGATGGAAAGCAGATTAGAGACTGGTTATTTGTCGGAGATCATTGCAAGGCTATTCAAGAAGTTTTAAAAAAAGGTTTGTGTGGCGAAGTCTATAATATAGGGGGGCTTAATGAAAAGAAAAACATAGAAATTGTACAAATAATATGCTCCATACTAGACGAATTGAAACCCATAGAAAAAAACTCTACCCTTTCAAAATACTTTGACCTAGTTACCTATATTGAAGATCGTCCCGGGCATGATCAAAGATATGCAATTGATTCGTCTAAAATTAAAACAGAGCTTGGCTGGACGCCAGATGAAACGTTTGAAACTGGGATTCGGAAGACTGTAAAATGGTATCTTGAAAATCAAAAATGGATAAAAGAGATAGAAAGTGGTGAATATTTAAAATGGGTAGAAGCACATTACAAATGAATGTACTTATTCTTGGCAGTGATGGCCAACTTGGTCATGAACTATCAAAAAATCTCTTAAATTGTAACGTTATTCCCTGCAATCGGGCAGTAGTTAATCTCGAAGACAATGATTCAATTGAAAAAGCCATTAATAAATATCAGCCTGAAATTATAATTAATGCTGCTGCATATACCTCGGTTGATTTAGCAGAAAGTGAAGAAAGCAAGGCCATTCAAATCAATGCTCATGGAGTTAATGAGCTTGCAAAGTTGGCTCATAAAAATAATATATTTTTAATCCACTATTCAACAGATTATGTGTTTAATGGTGCTGGAGAGACTCCATTTACCGAAGAAACTTCGCCCGATCCAATTAATGCTTACGGAAAATCTAAGTTACTAGGAGAAAAATATATAAAAGAAAGTTTATGCAAATATCTCATTTTTAGAACTACATGGGTTATTGGAGAGGAGGGAGAAAATTTTGCTAAATCAATCCTTAGACTTGCTTTTACAAAAAATACCCTCAAAATAGTTTCGGATCAGCATGGGGTTCCTACGAGCACAGCGCTCATAAGAAAAGTTACCAATGAGGCGATTATGTCATATTTCAACCATGATCCTTGGGAGTCAGGTATTTATCATTTAACACCTCAAGGAAAAACTTCTTGGTACAATATAGCAAGGCAAATTATTTTTTTGGCTGAAAAATATAAACTAAAACTAAAAGTAAAATCACATGAAATTATTCCGATTGCTTCCTCAGACTTTCCAACCGCTGCAAAAAGACCATTGAACTCAATACTAAATACCGAAAAACTTAAACATAAGATTTCTTTTAATCTTCCATTTTGGGAGGATGATTTCAGGCCTGTTGCTCAAAAAATTATTGAGGACTTCGATTGTAATGCATCGTAAAGGAATTATTTTATCTGGAGGGTCTGGAACAAGACTTTATCCAGTTACCAAAGCTGTTTCAAAGCAACTTCTCCCAGTTTTTGATAAGCCCATGATTTATTATCCCATTGCGACGCTTATGCAAGCAAAGATTAGAGATATTCTTCTGATTTCTACACCAACAGATATTGAGAGATACAGAGCTTTGTTGGGTGATGGTTCTTGTTGGGGTATTAATATTGAATATGCCATTCAACAATCTCCTGACGGATTAGCCCAAGCATTATTAATTGCTGAAAAATTCTTAGATGGCTCTCCATCAGCCCTTGTACTTGGTGATAATATCTTTTACGGCAATCTAATTGAAGATAAATTAAGTGTCGCTAATAAGAATGAAGGTGCCACTATATTCACATATCATGTTCATGATCCTAGTCGTTATGGTGTAGCTGAATTTGATTCTAGCAACAAAGTGGTAGGCATTGAAGAAAAACCCACTCATCCAAAATCAAACTATGCCATAACTGGATTATATTTTTATGATAATTTAGCTTCAGAGTATGCTAAATCTATTAAGCCTTCTCCCAGAGGCGAATTAGAAATAACTGACTTAAATAAGATATACCTAGAAAATTCACAGCTAAACATTATAAGAATGAATAGAGGGTATACATGGTTTGATACTGGGACATACGAAAGTCTTCTTGAGGCTCAGCAGTTTGTTTATATAATGGAGAAACGCCAAGGATTAAAAATATCATGTCCTGAAGAAATTGCATATCAAAATAAATGGATATCTGCAGATGAAGTGTTAGAAATTGCAAACCCCATGAAGAAAAATAGTTATGGTACATATCTTATTAATTTAGTACAAAATGAATATCTATAAAACGGAACTTCAAGAGGTTTTAGTAATTGAACCAAATGTATTTGAAGACGATAGAGGCTTTTTTTATGAAAGTTTTAATCATGCTACTTTTGAAAATTTGACAGATCAAACAATCAATTTTGTACAAGATAATCACTCAAAATCATCCAAGGGAGTTCTAAGAGGTCTGCACTACCAAATCCCTCCATTCGCACAAGATAAATTGGTTAGAGTAACAAGGGGTAAGATTTTTGATGTGGCTGTTGATATTAGAAAATCTTCTCCAACATTCAAACAATGGGTCGGAGTCATACTCTCTGAAGAAAACAAGAAACAGCTATGGATACCAAAAGGTTTTGCTCATGGTTTTTTAACCTTAAGTGATTTTGCAGAAGTGCAGTATAAAACCTCAAATTATTACTCTAAGGAGTGTGATAGGAGTATCCTATGGAATGATAAAGACATTTCAATAAAATGGCCCTCAGAGAAAAAAATTGTTCTTTCTAATAAAGATATGCACGCATCATCAGTAAATTCAGGAGATATTTTTAAATGAAAATAACTGACAGGATTAAAACAAAATTGATTTACCCATATGCGTATCTAATTATTTCTTTAAAATCATTCTTGGCTTTCTTATCTCAAATTTTAAAAAAAGACAAGGTCATATTTGAACAGCCATATTCTGGAGAGAACATTGCAATCCTTGCGCTTTATAATAAAGGAAAATTGAGAGCAGATATTAAAAATTTACTAACAGTATTAAAAAATAATGGGGCATATGTCATTGCAATTAATACTCTAAAATTGAAAGATGATGAGCTAGATAACCATATCGATTGCTACATAGAAAGACCAAACTATGGCAGAGATTTTGGAAGCTATAAAGCAGGATTTAAACATTTTTATAGAAACGGTTGGCATAAAGATTGCAAAAGACTCCTTATGCTTAATGATAGTCTTTTTTACTCAAACAAAAATCTTGATAGCCTAATAAATGTTTCTTTAAATTCAAGCAGAGAGGTATTAGGAGCAACGGAAAACCATGAAATTGAACATCACCTTGGATCATTTTTTATTTCTTTCAGCAAAGATATTCTTCAAAAAAATATTTTTAGGAGCTTCTGGAAAAAATATAAAAATTCTGATGTCAGACCAAAAGTTATAAAGAAAGGAGAAATGGGCTTAACAAAAGTATTAAAAAAATCCGTAAGTAATGAATTTCAGTTAAAAGCTAATTTTGATATAACTTGGTTTACTAAAGCAGTCGATTCAAATGAGGATTTTATAATCAAAAATTTTAATAGATTAGTGAGAACATCAGGTCAGCACGTAACGACACATGATGGGTTGCCTGAACCAAGCATGAAAAGTGTTTTAAAAAGAGTTTTTAATACTTATATAGCTCAAAATCCATCGCATGATCTAAAAGAAATAAATCTTGATATTGAAAAAATATCTCTCTTTAATTTGACTAATCTTGAATCAACCATTGAAGATTTGACCAAAGAATTAGTTACTGACAACAAAGAATTATTAAATAAATTATTTCGTAATGAACTGAAAAATGAACTTAGAGAAACTTTCATAGTTGGTTCGCAGATTCATGGAAGTGGGCTTTTAATGCACGCTTTAGGGTTACCGCTTATTAAATTAGACGGGCTATATAGAGGAGTTTTTTCCATGCAAGACATTGATAGTTTTACAAAACAGCTTGAAGCCCCTGAAATTGAAGCCTTCCAAGAAATTCTATATAAAAGACCTTATGGAGGTAAGTTTTTATTTGGTTGGAAGTTGGCTGCATTTCGTAGAGGATTATTATAAAGATTTTAATGCTAAATTATATATGAGCTTGAATACAGATTTTAAGGCTGCTGAAGTTGACTTCGAAAAATACTATTTAGAACATTGACTTAATTAGGGAAGGAAGTACAAACCTTTTAAGGATTTGCTAATAAAAAGAAAACTGCAGCTCTGTCGGATATAAGCCAGCTTCATAATGATGGAATATTCATCCTTGAAGATAACGATAGCCCTGCTTTGCTCACAATAATAATTAAGCTATCTATCGAAGCTTTCTTTGTTCTCTTATTCCAAAATCTAAGTAATGTTTGAATGCGTTAATACCTGACTCTTTGACGTCTGGGTTTGCATCAAGGTATGATTTCTCATCAAAAAATTCGTCCAGCTCTATGGGCTTATCTTTAAATGAATATGAAAAGAAAGTTTCCTCAATGCTATACCCAAATTTCTGAATATCTCTAGCATAGATTTTTGAAATTTTTAATGCGGACTCCTCATCGTAATACTCATAAAAAGGTATATCAATGTTGCTTGCTGTTGTCGAAGCTTTTATAAGTTCGACATCCCAATGCTTTTCAGAACACAATGACGTAAAACTAGAATCTAAATTTTCAAATCGAATGATTTTATCTATTATTAAATCATTTTTGTTATCATAAATAAATTTATATTGTTCGATATTATGTCCGACTTCCCAAGTATGAATAGAGTTATTTATTTTTATTCTATTCTCTAGCGAATTTATCCATTCGTAAAAGGGGATAATAGGGCCATATCTTAAATACCAGTTATACTCCGATACTGCTTTTGACCATGGGTTCCTTACAACAGCAAATTTAAAATATTCATGCCAAATCTCAGAAAACTGGCGACGTGATCGTAATTCATTTGCTGTTAGATGCTGCAAGACGTGACGATTATTAACCACTCCAAAAAAATTTTGTTGAGGATTGCCTGCATACATTCCAAGTGATCGCTCAATAGACTCACCTGCATTTTTTGGTATATGAATAAATATTGTTTTTAAATCGTGTGAAATTGGCATTTTAAAGCACGCTTACCATTATGTTATTTTTTTAGAAGTTTAGCCTCTTCAGATAACGTAAATAATTTCTTGTTAATTATCAATAGGTAACTTCTCCTTCCACATTATATCCAAGTCACTCCACTCGATGCGAGTTATGAGGTTTTCATAAGGTTGTGATAACAGGCCCCAAATTATTTGACATTCGGGCTGCCCTAAAAGCCAGCATGAATCATAGACCTCATTGCAGAGTTTTTGGGATTTTTGTACATCTGCATAGAGAATGAGGCCTGTATTCATAATTCTATTGTTCGGACTTAATTTTTCTTTTCCTATTTTTTCGTTAATCCATTGGATTGTTGCTGGCATTACTTCTGCGTATCTTTTTTGTGGTAACGCAGCGTTGACTTCATCGTGAATTCTGAGTTTTTGTTTCGGCGTATTGCGTATAAGAATCTCTGTTTTGCAGAGATCTTGAAGAAGAGCAACATGTTCTGATTTAACCTCAAATTTATGATCAAAATATAGAATTGACTCCCCATACTTCCAGTTGATAAGAGGCTTTTCAAACTGTAGAAATTTAATAAATTTACTCTGTAATGACGCCACTCTGGATTCAGCAGAGATAGGCATACCGTCAAAAAAAATAAAATTCCAACCACTTTCTTGCGCTACATTTTCGAGCTCCATGTTGTTCGAAAAAAAAAGCTATCAGCAACACGAGGCGCTTCATATACCCCTGTTTTTTTCTTTCCAAAATAGCAAGATATGATCTTCATTGTTTCTTACGTCCCAAAGCTCAAGAACCCTTAAGCATGCCAGCAGTGAAGCCAGACTCTTTACAAAGACGTTTTACTTCTTTCAGTGCGTTAGCACGTTCGTTCTTCTTAGCTTTAACCATCTGCTGCTGAATAGTTTCCATTTCAGCTTTCAGTTCGTTATAAGATTTCATCTCAAACCTCAATGGTTAAGTTTCAGTCATATATTATATATTTATTAAGGGGGTGAACAGCACGTTTATGCAATAGTTTACGCAATCATTTGTTACACATTCTAAGACGAAGAACATGCTTAATCTACACACGTTCTTCTGTTCTTTCTGTTCACTTGTTCTTTTGTGTCCCTCGTCTGCCAAACTGCGCTTGCCTCTCTATCAGTGCATCTAACTCACCAAGCTCAGCAGCTTCACGCACTTTAGCAAGCACATCAGCCACCTCAGCGTCGCTATTTAGTTCAATGGCATTCTTACCTTTAGCAAACTCTAGTGGCTTGCTTCCATAACGTACAACAAGGTTGATTTTACCATCAACGCTTGCAGTCCACCAACGCTTAACACGCTTGGCAACTTCAACTTTGGTTTGCTTACCTTCGTCATCAGTAACCCATTTATGCTGCGTGGGCTTGTAGTCTTTGTTTGTTGCAAGTTGGATTTGTTCATCTATCTTTGCCATCAACTTGCGACGACGAACAGCGATTGGATTGTTGTATTGAAGTGGTTTAAATGCAACGAAATTCAATGTATCAAGTACAGTCATAACAGCCTCCTTGTTAGCTAAAAGCATTGTGCTTTCAGAGTAGGGTGGCTGTCATCCGAAGATAAGTAATTAGTGTGATGAAAAAAGATATTCGATAGCCTTACAGTATTGTTGAAAACACCGATTTTAATCGTACTTTTCAAATTCAACTAGCTTCTGAAAAGGATGCCCATAATCATGAATCGTGACGACTTTAAATCCAGAGTCGAATTGAGACAGCGTGGCTACAGTTTGTCTACTGTAATGAAAAGGATCTTTGACTGGATAAGAAATAACATTTGTCCCTTTTTTTTCGAGATAACTCCAATCATAAGGTTGGGTTTCATCACCACCTGGAATAACAATCATTGAACTAAAATATTTACTACCAACTTTCATTTTCGGAGCTAGGTTTCTCAAACAAAGAAGAATGCTATTAATGCTGAGATGTGAAAAAAGTGAGTTAGAAAACGCGTAATCAAGCGAAAATTCTTCAATGTCACTAAAGTCGAAATTGTCTGATACTAACGTCCTAAACATATCTACCTTTGCTCCAGTCTTTTGTATTCTTTCAATACCACTCTTTAATGATGGCTCTGATAAATCTTGAGCATAAAACACCTTAGGAATTCCAATCTCAGATAAGAATTCTCCCAAAACTATATCGCCTGCACCGATGTCAATAAATGTTTTATTTGTTAAATCCCCACAATGTTTTTTTATGGCTGGAATCTGCCATGACACCAAGTCTTTTCTATACGCATCATCAGTTATTCTGGCAACACGTCCATAATTATTCTCCTGATAGTCTTCATAGCCAGTTTTCATTGTTTCTTCCTACCTTCAGCAAGTGAGCCTTTTAGCATGCCAGCAGTAAATCCAAACTCTTTGCAAAGGCGCTTTACTTCCTTCAGTGCGTTGGCACGTTCGTTCTTCTTAGCTTCAACCATCTGCTGCTGAATTGCTTCCATTTCAGCTTTCAACTCGTCATAAGATTTCATCTCGTACCTCCATT
>Ga0209630_10005589_pt1 | contig 10612 bp, 10 predicted proteins | sample COG_01_FD_184745 | JGI IMG/M metagenome (GOLD analysis project Ga0209630, IMG submission 184745) | Pelagic Microbial community sample from North Sea - COGITO 998_met_01 (SPAdes) (version 2) | ecosystem: Environmental > Aquatic > Marine > Neritic zone/Coastal water | place: Helgoland, sampling... | reverse complement strand
GATCTCGCGGGGGCGCGAGTTGTTCACCCGGCTGGCGCCGCGCCTGCTGACCGCCGTGGCCCGGACCGGATCGCCGGATGCGGCCTTCAAGCGGTTCGCGGTCTTCTTTTCGGCCATGAATTCGGGCGTGCAGGTCCAGGCCCTGTTCCTGAACCAGCCCGAGCTGTTCGGCCTGATCGTCGGGGTCATGGCCTTCGCGCCGAAGCTGGCCCGCACGCTCGGCCGCTATCCGGCGGCGCTGGATTCCATGCTGGACGCCCGCTTCCAGATCCCGGTCGGCCCCAATACCGGCCTGTTCGCCCAGATGGAGGCCGAGGCGCGCGAGGCGGGGGATTTCGAGGGGGCGATGAATGTGGTGCGCCGCCTGCACCGCGAACAGGCCTTCCGCATCGGCATCCAGACCCTGACCGGCCGGGTCGGTCCCGGGGCGGCGGGCCGGGCCTTCACCAATCTGGCCGACGCCGTGATGGGGACCCTGGCCGAGGCGGCTTTGGTCGAGACGGTGCGGCTGGGCGGGGCGATGCCCGGGGCGGTCGCGGTGATCGCGCTCGGCAAGGCCGGGTCGCGGGAAATGACGGCGGGCTCGGACCTCGATCTGATGACCGTCTATGAGGCGCCGCCCGAGGCGGTGTCCGAGGGCAAGGGCTGGACCGCCGACGTCTTCAACGTCCGCTTCACCCAGAAGCTGATCGCGGCCCTGTCCGCCCATACGGCTGAGGGCGGGCTCTATGAGGTCGACATGCGCCTGCGGCCCTCCGGCTCCAAGGGGCCGGTATCGGTGCGCCTCTCGGCCTTCGAGGACTATTACGCCGCCGAGGCCGACACCTGGGAGTTCATGGCCCTGACCCGGGCCCGGGTGGCCTGGACCAGCGACGATGACTTCGGCGGGCGGGTGACCAAGGCCATCGAGGCCGCCCTGCGCCGGCCGCGCCCCGGCGTCGATATCGGCCGCGACATTCGCGCGATGCGCGACCTGATGGACCGGGAACGGCGGGCTCAGGGGTTCTGGGATCTGAAGCTGTCGCGCGGCGGTCTGGTCGACGCCGAGTTCGTGGGTCAGTACCGCCAGCTGACGGCGGCGCCCGCGGGCGGGCCCCTGTCGGTCTCGACCGTGGTCCAGCTGGGCGAGGACACGCCCATGGCCGAGGCCTGGCGGCTGCAGCAGAGGATCGGCCAGCTGTTCGCCTGCGCCTTCGACGAGCGCCCCGATCCTGAGGAAGAACCCCTGGCCTTCCGCCAGCGTCTCGCCGAGGGGGCCGGCGCGCCTGATTTCGAGACCCTGATCGCGCGCCTGACAGAGGTGCGCTCAGAGGCCCGCGCCGCCTTCGACCAGGCCCTGCCGGGCGTCAGCGACGGAGAGTCGTCGGGCCCGCGTTGAACTTCTCGACGGGGGTCATCCGGGCCCCGGGCCCGACGGAGACGACGTATGAAGAAGACCATCATCGCCGGCGGACTGGCCGCTGCTTCCCTGGCCGTTCTGGTGGGCGCCGCCGCTCCGGCCCCGCAGACGGCCGCTCCGACGCAGGCCGCGACCGCGCGGGCCGCTCCCGCGGCGCGACACGCGCGCATGGAAGCCCGGCGAACCGCGCCGGTCACCCAGGCTGAGTTCGTCCAGGCCCGCGTTAGCCGCCTGACGGCGCTGGACGCCAACCACGACGGTACGGTCACCGCCGAGGAACTGCGCGCCGGCGCCCAGGCCCGTCGCGCTCAGCATGCGGCCCAACGCTTCGAGCGCCTCGACGCCGACAAGAACGGCCAGATCAGCCGCGCCGAGTTCGACGCCGCCCGCCCCGAACGCGGCGCCGGTCGCGGACCCGGTGGTGAACATCGTGGTCCGCGCATGGCGCACCGCCGTGGCGGCGAACGTCACGGGCCCGGTCAACGCATGGCCCAGCACGGTCCCATCATTATCGCCGATGTCCAGACGAAGCTGACCGAAGACTTCGCCCGGCTCGACACCGACCACGACGGCGTCCTGAGCCCGGCCGAGCGTCAGGCCGGTCGCGCCGTGATGCGTGAGCGCTTCCAGGAGCGTCGCATGAACCGACAAAACCGTGCGCCCGCCGCCGTTTCGGCGTCGCCCTCGGCCCCGGCTTCGGAGTAAGACCGTGTCGGGGAAGGCCGTGATGGTTCGGTCGGCCCGCTCTGTGAGCAAGGGAGCAGGCCGGCTTGGCATCGATCGTCGACCCCGACGAGGAACTGGTTCGCCGCGTGGGTCAGGGCGACCCGGCGGCGATCCAGGCCATGGTCGCGCGCAAGCTGCCACGCATGCTGGCCCTGGCGCAGCGGATGCTGGGCGATCCGGTCGAGGCCGAGGACGTGGCCCAGGAGGCCATGCTCAGGGCCTGGAAACAGGCGCCGCGCTGGCGACCGGGCAAGGCGAAGTTCGACACCTGGCTGCACCGGGTGGGTCTGAACCTCTGCTACGACCGTTTGCGACGGCGCCGCGAGGTGCCGACCGAGACGCCGCCGGACCGGCCCGACGACGGTCCGGCGCCCGATCGGGGGCTTCTGGCCGCCGAACTCGGCGTCCGGGTCGACGCGGCCCTGCGACGATTGCCCGAGCGTCAGCGGGAGGCCATCGTCTTGTGCCACTATCAGGAGCTGTCCAATATCGAGGCGGCCGACCTGATGCAGATCAGCGTGGAAGCGCTGGAGAGTTTGCTGTCGCGGGGCCGTCGCGCCCTGAGGCAGACGTTGGCGGATATGGCGCCCAATGCCGAGAGGCGAGGGGCTGAAGGATGACGACGATGAACGCCGAAAGGCTGAAACAACTGGCCGAAGCCTATGGCGCCGACAAGCGGCGCTGGCCCGAGGCCGAGCGCAAGGCGGCGGAGGCTCTGATGGCCTCTGACGGGCCGTGGGCCGACCGGGTGCTGTTCGAGGCGCGTCAGACCGACGCCGCGCTCGACGCCTCGGCGCGCCCGATGATCTCCAACGCCCTGCGCGACCGGGTCATCGCCTCGGCCATGGCCGCCGGCCTGTCGCCGCGCAAGGCGCGTCTGGTCTGGGACCGTCTGGTGCTCTGGTTCGGCGCCGGCTGGGCCGCCGCGGCCTGCGCGGGCGTGATCGCGGGCGCCAGCCTGACCCCGCACCTGACCGCCGACGCCCAGGCCGATGCGGTCCTCTATCAATCCAGCCTGTCGGGCGTGGACGATACGGAGGTCCTGGGTTGAGCCTTCTGGATTCTCCGCGCGCCCTGAAGATCGCCCTGGCCGCCTCGGTCGCCCTGAACCTGTTCGCCATCGCGGGCGGCGCGACTCTGTGGGTGACCAAGACCAAGGCCGAGGACAAGATCGAGGCGGCCCAGGTTCCGGGCCGCCAGAGCACCTTCAGGGATATCCTCGCGGGCATGGAGCCCGAGACGCGCCAGCGCGTGCGGGCGGCCTTCCGCGCCTCGGCCATGGCGGCCCGGCCGGACTTCGAGGCCTCGCGCGCCGCGCGGCGCCAGGCGGTCGAATTGATGCGCGGCCCCAACCCCGATGCCGCCGCCGCCAACACCTTGCTGGACCAGTCCCGCGCCGCCGAGATGCGCGGCCGGGCCCGGCTGGAACACGACGCCACGGCGGTTCTGGCGACGCTGAATCCGGACGACCGTCAGGCTCTGGCCGTGATCCTGGCCCGGCGCGTCAAGCCCGGCGGCGGCGCCCCCGATCAGCACAAGGGGGGACCCGGCGGCCGTCCCGATGGGCGCTCTGACGGCGATCACGGTCGTGGACCCGATCAGCCCGGTGCGCCGCGCGGGGAACGCTAGGCGATTTTGAGAGGCTTCAGGCCGCGCGCGCCTGGGGCGGGCTGGCCCCGGCCTCGGCCGGGCGAACTTCGGGAAGGTCGAAGCTGACCACGGTCCCGGCGCCCGGCTCGCTGTCCATGGCCATCACGCCGTGGTGCATCTCGATCAGCGACTTGGTCAGGGCCAGGCCCAGGCCGGTCCCCTGCGTGGTCTTGGAGTGCTGGCCCTCGACCTGTTCGAACGGGCGGGCGAGGCGGCCCAGATCCTCGGCGGCGATGCCGATGCCCGTGTCGGCGACCGCGACCCTCTGACGTCCCACCCCGTGCTGGGCCACCGAGACGGTGATCGAGCCGCCCTCGGGCGTGAACTTCACCGCGTTCGAGATCAGGTTCAGCATGACCTGCTTCAGGCCGCGCTGATCGGCGTCGATGTCGGGCAGGTCCTGGGCCTCCAGCGCCAGGGTCAGGCCCGAGTCCTCCGCCTTGCCGCGCATCAGGCGGATGGCGTCCTCGCAGACCTCTCTCAGCGATACCTTCTCATAGTGCAGCGTCATCTTGCCGGCCTCGATCTTGGCCATGTCGAGGATGTCGTTGATCAAGCTCAGCAGGTGCTGGCCGGACTTCAGGATGTCGGAGGCATAGCCTTTGTAGCGCGCGTCGCCGACCGGGCCGAACATCTCGCCGGCCATGATCTCGGAGAAGCCGTTGATGGCGTTCAGCGGGGTGCGCAGCTCGTGGGACATATTGGCCAGGAACTCCGACTTGGCCTGGTTGGCGGCCTCGGCCCGGGTCATGGCGATCTCGTATTTGCGGGCCAGCAGGCTGAGCTTCTCCTGGCTCGACTCCAGCTGGTCGACCATCAGGCGCAAGCTGTCCGCGGCGCGCTGGGTCTCGGCCTCCTGCTTCTTGATCTGGGTCAGGTCGGTGGCGGTGACCACGGTGCCGCCGTCGGAAGTGTAGCGCTCGGCCAGCCGCAGCCAGCGGCCGTCGTGCATCTCGACCTCGCGCATTCCGGCGCCGAGGTCCGAGGACGGATGGTCGGCCTTGATGGCCAGGGCGGCGATGCGGTTCAACTCGTCCTTCATCGCCCCGCGGCGCACGGCCTCGGGGGCCAGGCCGAAGGCGTCGGAGAAGGCCTGGTTGCACAGGATCAGCCGCCCATGGCGGTCGAACAGGGAGAAGGCGTCGGACACGCTCTCGATGCCGTCGCGCAGCCGGCTTTCGGCCGACTGGGCCTGGGCCTTGGCGCGGCGGGCCTCGGTGATGTCGAGGGCCACGCCCAGGATGTTGATGAAGCCGCCTTCGTCGCGTTCGCCGCGCGCCTGCCCGCGGGCGTCGATCCAGCGGATCGTGCTGTTGGGACCGGTGACCGGGAAGGTGGTCTCGAAGGCGCCGAATGTCGCGGCCTGACGCAGGGCGTGCTCGACCAGATCGCGGTATTTGGGATGGACCCGCCCCAGCACGGTCGCGGCCGGGACGACGCCGCCCTCCGGCAAGCCCAGCAGGGTCGCCATATAGTCGGACAGGGTGACTTCCTCGGCCTCCAGATCCCATTCCCAGACGCCGCAGCGGGCGGCCTCGACGGCGACGCGGAAGCGGTGCTCGGTCTCGGCCCAGTCGCGGGTCGCCCGGCGCTGGCGCCAGCCCTGCACCAGCATCATGGCTCCCACGGCGGCGCCGAGGGCCAGCGGAGCCAACAGGACCCAGGCGTCGCCCAGCAGTCCGCCGCCCGAGCCGGCCGGCTGGGCGGCGACCGCCAGCAAGCCGGTGGATCCGACCGGGGCGGCGAGGAGGGTCAGCGGCTTGCCGCCCGAGGGCGTCGTCGCGATCGGACCCGTCGCCGCCTTCAGCGCCGCGTGGTTGAGCGCCGGAACGGTCGCCCCGGGAGCCGCCGTCGCGACGTCGTCGTCGGGCATGGACAAATAGAGGGCGGACCCCGTCTCGGACGCGGGCAGGGGAATGCGGGCGACGATCCGCATCGTTCCGGCCGCCTGGCTGGTGAGAACCGCGCGGCGATCGGCGCCGAGACGCAGGGCGTGACCGGCCGACGCCGGGGGTTCGGCGAAGGCCTCGGCGGGGGCGCCGCTGGCGGCCTGGACGGCGCCGGTCGGCGACAGGATGGCGAAGGCGGCCTCGGGGGCCGCGGCGCGGGCGGCCTCGGCGGCGTCCAGCGGCCGGTCGGTATGGCCGGTCAGGGCCGCGGCGCCGATGGTCAGGGCGGCGCGGGCGGTCAGGATGCGACCGTCCATCCGGGCGGCGAACAGCTGGGCGTCCTGTTGCTGGGCGGCGACGCGAAGTTGATCGGCCTCCCGTTCGGGGCGGGCGGTCTGGCGCGCGACCAGAAGCACATAGGCGGCGACGCAGAGGGTGAGGCCAAGGATCAGGATCCGGGTGCGGCTGGCCGCACGTCCGCCGCCCTGATCGGATGATCGGCGGCCCGGTCCCTGTATGCGGCGCTCATTGCCCCGCAAGGCGCTCTCCCGGACTAAAAAAGCTCGCGTCCGCGGCCCTTTTCAGACCGGTGCGAAGCGATTCGACGAAGTCTGGAATCTAGGCTGCGTCGCGGAATCCTGTCGAGGCATGGTTAACGAAAGGTATTAAGCCGCCTGTGCGCGAATCTTCTGGGCAACAGTCTCCGGCGGCGTGGCCAGGACGTCGGTGACCGATTTCAGGATATCGCGAGCCTGACGCGCCATGGCGACCGTCGCGGGCGGGGCGTCGTCGGGGTTTTCATCCACGGCGTCGATCAGCGACTGGGCAAGGGCCATCAGTTGCGGCGCGGCGGCGATCAGCCGGGCCTGGAACTCGATGCGGTCCGGATCGCGGTCGTATTCGGCGCCCGGCACGCGCCAGCCGCCCCAGTCGGCCGGATCGGTGACCACGACCGGATAGGTGCCGGGGAAGGGATGGTGCGGGGTGTCCTCGGCCAGCTGCCACTTGTTGCGGGCGCGCAGCAGCCGCCAGTTGCCCACGTCCTCGGACGCCTCGTCCTCGACCGGCAGCATCAGCTCATGGGCCAGGAACTCGCGGCCCAGACCGATCTCATAGGTGACCCGGACGGGCTCGTCGAAGCCCTTGGCCCAGACCGGCTGGACCTTTTCGATGTGGGCCCACGCGCCCACGCATTCGACCCAGACCTTCTGGCCCTTCTGGAATTGAGCGCGCGCCATGACGGTTCTCCGACTATCCGAGCCCGTAGAATGGCGGTTCACCGCTTGCCACGCGGTTTCCGAAAACGGTGAAGAGGTCGTAAATTTCAACCAGGCTGAGAAATGGTCTCCAGCGCCTCGCCCGCATATTTCTCCTTCACCCGGGTCGACAGGTCGCCCAGCGACACCACCCCGACCAGCCTCTGGTGCTTGTCCACGACCGGCAGGCGGCGGATCTTGCCGTCGCCCATGGCGTCGAGCGCGCTCTTCAGGTCGGCGCTGTCCAGAGCCGTCACCACCTCGGTGGTCATGACCTCAGAGACCGCCGTTGCGGGTCCGAAACCCTTGCCCACGGCGCGCACGGCGATGTCGCGATCGGTCAGGGTCCCGACCAGCCGGTCGTCCTCGGCGACGGGGATGAAGCCGAAATCGCCCGAATTCATGCGGGCTGCGACGTCCTGGATCGTGTCGCCGGGGCGGGCGACCTGAACGTCCTTGGTCATCACATCGCGGATCTTCATGGGGCTTCCTCCTGCTGCTGGCGACAGAACCCCGGGGAGGAACGCCGGTTCCGCTTTCGCCTCCGGCCTGCGAGCGCTAAGGGCATCGGCCCGATGGGAGAGACCTCAATGACCGCCGCCGCCGCCGCCGACGCCAAAGCCATCCTGACCCGCCTGGGCGTTTCCGACACCGTCTGGTCCGGAGATCTGCCGACCCGCTCACCCATCGATGGCTCGAGCGCCGGCGCTCTCGTTCAGGCGACGCCGGATCAGGTCGAGGCCGCCGTGGCCCGTTCGGTCGAGGCCTTCAAGGCCTGGCGCCGCGTGCCCGCGCCGCGCCGGGGCGAACTGGTCCGCCTGCTGGGCGAGGAGCTACGCGCCGCCAAGACCGATCTGGCCATGCTGGTCACGCTGGAGGCCGGCAAGATCGTGTCGGAGGGTCTGGGCGAGGCCCAGGAGATGATCGACATCTGCGACTTCGCCGTCGGCCTGTCGCGTCAGCTCTATGGCCTGACCCTGCCCAGCGAACGCCCCGGCCACCACATGCGCGAGACCTGGCAGCCGCTGGGGCCGGTCGCGGTGGTCACCGCCTTCAACTTCCCCATCGCCGTCTGGGCCTGGAACGCGGCCCTCGCCCTCGTCTGCGGCGACCCGGTGATCTGGAAACCGTCGGAGAAGACGCCCCTGACCGCGCTGGGCGTGCAGGCGGTGTTCGAACGCGCCGTCGCCCGGTTTGCCAAGGAAACGGGGAATGCTGCCCCGGAAGGCCTGAGCCAACTCCTGATCGGCGGCCGCGAGATCGGCGAGGCCCTGTCGGCCGACCCGCGCGTGCCGCTGGTTTCAGCGACGGGTTCGACCCGGATGGGCAAGGCGGTGGCCCAGACCGTGGCAGGCCGTCTCGGCCGCTCCCTGCTCGAGCTCGGCGGCAACAACGCCATGATCGTCACCCCCAGCGCCGATCTGGAGATGGCCGTGCGCGCCATCGCCTTCTCGGCTGTCGGCACCGCCGGTCAGCGCTGCACCACCCTGCGTCGCCTGATCGTGCATGAGAGCGTCGCCGAGGCCCTGACCAAGCGACTGGTCAAGGCCTATGCCAGCCTGCCGGTCGGCGATCCGCGCAAGGACGGCGTCCTCGTCGGCCCCCTGATCGATGAGCCGGCCGTGAAGGGCTTCGAGACGGCGCTCGCGGACGCCGTGGCGCAAGGCGGCGAGATCCTCGTCGGCGGAACGCGCGTCGAGGCCGACGGAACCTATGTCACCCCCGCCATTGTCCGCATGCCGGCCCAGACGGCGGTGGTCGAGCATGAGACCTTCGCCCCCATCCTCTACGTCCTGACGTGGAGCGACTTCGATCAGGCGGTCGAACTTCAGAACGCCGTGCCGCAGGGCCTGTCCTCCTGCGTCTTCACCGACAGCGTACGCGAGGCCGAGGCCTTCCTCTCGGCCTGGGGTTCGGACTGCGGCATCGCCAACGTCAACATCGGCCCGTCCGGCGCCGAGATCGGCGGGGCCTTCGGCGGCGAGAAGGAGACCGGCGGCGGCCGCGAGTCGGGTTCCGACGCCTGGAAGGCCTATATGCGCCGCCAGACCCAGACGGTGAACTTCTCCGCCGAGCTGCCCCTTGCCCAGGGCGTGAAGTTCGACGTCTGACTATTGGCCGTCGTAGGCCGCCTGAAGCGCGGCCAGATCCAGCTTGACCATCTTCAGCATGGCCACGGCCGTCCGCCCCGCGGCGGCGCGGTCGCTGGACGACTGCAGCTCATTGAGGACGACCGGCACGATCTGCCAGCAGACGCCGAACCGGTCCCTCAGCCAGCCGCACTGCTCGGGCGACCCGCCGCCGGCTTGCAGCGCGTCCCAGTAGTGGTCGATCTCGGCCTGGTCTTCACAGTTCACGGTGAAGGAGATGGCGTGGTTGAAGTCGTCCAGCTTGCCCGCGTCCATGGCGGTGAACGACTGGCCGGCGAGGGTGAACTCCACCACCTTCACCGACCCCGGCGGCCCGCTGGGCGTCTCGACCTCCAGAGTCCAGACCCGGTCGATGCGCGAGTCCGGAAAGGCGGAGACATAGAGGTTCGCGGCCTCCTCGGCCTCCTTCACGAACCAGAAGGACGGGGCGATCTTACTGAGGGTCGGCATTCCGGGGCTCCCTGATTTTCTGTCGTAGTGAAGCCCCGACAGCCGCTTCGGTTCAGAACCGGCGCACCATCAGGACGCCGATGAAGACAAGCGCGACCCCCGCCAGGCGACCGATGCCGATCGGGTGGCGCGGCACGCCCAGGGCGCCGAAGTGATCGAGGATCAGGCTGAGCAGCAGCTGGCCGGCGACCATCAGGGTAATCGTCAGGGCGGCGCCCAGACGCGGCACGCCCCAGGCGGCGGTGATCACGAAGACGCATCCGTAAAGGCCGCCCATCCAGGCCCAGGCGGGCAGGGTCTTCACCGCCGCGAGGTCCGGTTTCGTGTGCAGGACCGCCGCCAGAATGCCGAGCGCCAGCGTCCCGACCGCGAAGGAAATGAAGGCCGCATTGACCGGCGAGGCCATGGCTACGGCCAGCCGGGCGTTGGTCGGCGCCTGAAGCGCGGTCGCGCCGCCGGCGATGATGACGGCGAGCAGGATCATGGCGGCGTTGAAGTTCATACCCTTGAGCTATCACGCCGTTTCGCGGACGGGCAGGGGGCGTTTCTCAGGAATGAGCCGAGATGAACCGGGCGCCGCGTTCGCCCTCGGGATCGCCCTCGACGCCGAAGCTGCGGTTGATGGTCATATGGGTCTCGCCGGGCGCGGACACGACCTCGGCCTGACCGCCGGCCCGGGTCAGGGCGGCAGCGAGGGCCTGGCTCTGCGCCGCCGAATCGGCGCGGCTGGCGACGTGGAAGATCAGGAAGGGCGGGTAGGTCACGCCCGGCTGGACGCGCAGGGTCGGCGACAGTTCGGCGCGGGCGGGGCTGCCTTCGGGGCCGAAGGCATTGTCGTACATCTGGTCCAGCGCCCGTCCCACGATCCCCGGACCCCGGGGGCCTGTGGCGTCGTAGCCCGCGCCGTCCAGCAGGATCACGCCCGCCAGATCGGACGGCTTAAGGCCCTGCGCGCCCAGATAGACGGGATCGACGCCCACCAGGGCCGCCAGATGGGCGCCGGCGGAATGGCCCAGCAGGAAGATCGGCCGTCCGGGCAGCCGGCGATGCAGATCGGCGATGGCGGCGGCGACGTCCTGCGCCTCTTCGCGG
>Ga0209630_10005579_pt1 | contig 10629 bp, 9 predicted proteins | sample COG_01_FD_184745 | JGI IMG/M metagenome (GOLD analysis project Ga0209630, IMG submission 184745) | Pelagic Microbial community sample from North Sea - COGITO 998_met_01 (SPAdes) (version 2) | ecosystem: Environmental > Aquatic > Marine > Neritic zone/Coastal water | place: Helgoland, sampling... | reverse complement strand
TGGGCTGCATCTTCCAAGCCTTGGCGACCCAAGAAGGTCCGATCGCCAACTGGACTGCGCACACCGCGGACCCGGTTCACGCGAACGTCTTGACCAACGCGGCCAAGGGCTTCGGCTTCTACTAAATACTACGCGCGCGCGTAGTATAGTGTAGTTCACTTATACCGAGATTTTTTCAACAACAAAAAAGACGGGGAGAGAGAAGCAGCTTTTCGTAAGAGGAGTAGTTTTTTTTTCGCTTGATGACATGTTTATGTTCTGAATTTAGAATTTGAGTTTAGCGTTGCGCTTTGTAATGATGATAACAGATTTTACTCTTTGGCATTGTCGTCGAATCTATCTTTTGTTTCACATGTACTTATATATATTGCGAGCTATTTTGTTTTCTACGTTTAAACTATTTTTGCATTCTATTCATAACGCATCTTCTTCGCTCATAAACGCCTTGTCTTCCCAAACCGCCCAGCCTTCTCCAGATGCCACGCATTTCCATTCTCGACCACCGACTTGAGTTTGATTCGGTGACCATTCGTCGTATCCTATCTTCATACAGATGGACGGTTCGTCAGGATCGAGATCCGAAGACGCGCCTTCGGTGACTTTGTTCGTCGAGTTAACGTTTCTGCGCGCTCCGATGCGTGCGGCGTAACCTTTGGCCGCATTGATAGAGTCCATGATCTGTATCGCGCTTCGAGAAGAGATACCAACTCGCTTTCGTATTTTAATGAGTGTTTCGATACACTCTCGTAACTGTCCGTTCGCCGCCTGCGTCCCATCAACCATGACTGTTTCTTTAGCAGTCCAGTGGTCGTAAAAAATAGTCGGCGTTCCAGGATGCGTCAAAATGTACGCGTAGCCTTCTTCCAATTTGTGTGATGGAAACGGCCAATGCTGTAAAGTTGATCCGGTATCGTGATTTTCGAGGAAGAGCACCGCTCGTGACGGCCATATGCCGCACAATCCAGGCGGTCGACCGTCTGGATCCATCAACCTCCAATATTCTCCCTTTGCGCACGCTTCTTGCAAGACACCTTTTGTGGTGAAATCGAAAGCGGCTGTGTTACCACCGGACGCATCCACCCAGTTGCACGTTCGTTGTCTGTGATTTCTTTGATCGTACTCTAAAATACCGTCCGTGTACGAGCACGTGTCCCAAAACTCTCCAAAAGCTAAAAACGGTCTCGTCGCTTCTACGTACTCGCCGGAATACACCCCGTTATATCCTTTAACGAAATCAAATCTCCAACCGCGGAATCCAATCTCATCTCTCAAATAGTTTAGCCACTCTTTTATGTCGTTTCGGATGGACTCGTTTCTGTGGTCGATGTTCGGCGCCGGACCGTAATCTTCCCCCGTCTTCGGGTTCCCGGTGCCGCCAAACGCGGGATTGCCCGAGCAAATCGCCGACTGATCCCAAGCCAATTTTCCTTCGTAAATGTTCCACCGTCCTTGTTCATCTTGCTGAGTCGCGCATCGATGATTGATTACGATATCCGCGACCGCAGTTATGCTTTTTTCGTTCAGTGTTTTCACGCACTCCTTCAACTCTTCTTCGGAACCGTAAAACGTGTTCAAGTTGTAAAAATCAGTCGGCATGTATCCTTCTTTAGAAACGGATGTCGTCGGTGGTGGCATCCAAACCGCGGTAAATCCAGCTCTGGCTATATCCGAAGACTCTTCTATGATGCGGTCGTACCATGTTTGAGAGAACTTCTCGCCCGAGCGACACGATTCCCAATTGAATCCTTGCAGAATAATTTCCTTTCCGTTTCCGCACGGCGTGGAGGGCAAAGGTCTCGCGAGCGGCGAAAAAAGTGGCGGTTGCGTCACCGTGAGTTCCTCTTCCTTTACTGCATTTTCTCTGACATCGATCAAACGCTTGTCGACTAAAGCTTCTTTCAGCTCCTTCGTGGGAGATATTCGTTGTGCTCTGGTTCGTCGTAAATCCAAATCGTCCAAGTACGGCACCACCGTGTCCGTTTCCTCGGCGAACTTCTGAAACGCTTCGGAGGCTAGAAAGTCCGCATCAACAGTTATCGATGGGGAATCCGGCGGTCTCAACGCAGCGGCTGCGGCAGCATCTTCGTACGCGTTTTTTGATTTCTCGCCGTTCGCCCCGAACGGTTTTCTCATGCTATCTCTAACCCGATCTCTCGTCGCGAGCGCGGCTTCCATCGCCGCCATTCTTCTTTCAAAGAGTGCGCGCAGATCGCTTCTTCCTTCATCTACTTTCATGCACTCTTCTTCCGCTTCTTTCGACAAAATTTTACCTTCTTCGTCGAACATATCGCACTCTAGCTGCGCGGATTTACGTTCGATTGAAACGAGCGCAGCGGCAGAAGCGGCAAGTTCGGCGGCGGCCAATTCCAACTGCTGCGCGCTTCGCACAACCGCTTCGGACTCTTTTCTCGCCTCTGACGACAATAACTGTCGCGCGTTTGGTTTCTTCCGGAGCAATTTTAACTCGCTCATCGCCGCTTGGCCATAAATATTCGGCATCGTGGATAATTGCTCTTTATTCTTCGCGAGAACTTTCTCCGTCGTTCCAACGTATGTCCCCGACAACTTTTCCGGCGTCAACTCCGGCGTGTACTTTTTGAACAAGTCTTCGGTCGTTTGAGTCGTGCTCGTCTCGCCGTCGATTGTGGGATTGTTTTCCGGTAGCAGCGAGTCTTGTAAGAACGCGCGCAAATCTTCCTGTTGCGTCTCGTCCAGCATCTTGTCGTTCAGTTGCACCCAAAAAATATTCTTCGCGCACGAAATCTCCTCCTCCTCCTCCTCCTCCTCCTGAGAAGAGGAGGACGAAGGGCTTCTCGTCGTCGTCGTCGTCGACTCGTTCGATGCAACGCTACCGTTCTTTTTCTTCTTTGTGGATACAGAAGCAGCATCGTAATAGTAATCTACCACGCAGCCAATCGCTTCGGCTTCGGCGAAGATGATATCCACCCCGTACGAGGTCAGCGAAGACGCGATGGACGCCAACTCGCCTCGTCGGTTCGGGCCTTCGACGAACACTTTCGTGCACTGATTCTTTCTACTATTTTTACTCATCGATGATGATGGCGATGGATTTTCCACGGTCACGGAGAGCGAGTTCTTCGATGACGAGGTTACAAAATCCCCCTCTTCTTTTTCTTCTTCTTCTTCCGCGGGAGGTGCTGGAGAGGAGAAGAACGCGCTCGTGGTGGTCGTCTTTTCCAAACGCCGCCGCTGATGAGTCATTTTATCTCCTCCTTTTTTTAATCCGCTCCTCCTTTTCATATTCATTACATGCATCATCATCATCTTCGACGACGAAGAAGTACTAGTAGTCGCGTAAAATTCTCTTCTTCTGGAGACGAAGGACGAGGACGTGCCGCCGGTGGTGCTTCCCGTCCTCATCGTGTGCTCTTTCTCTTTATGTATCAGAAATCGGTTGGCGGGGGTTCCACCCGAATTTAGAATAAAGCGTTTCGATACTTTGGTGACCTCCCTCAACAAAATTAGGTTTGAGAGTGAAGCGGTTTTTTGTCCCTTTTTTTTTCTTTTTCTCTTCTTTTTTTTTCATCAGTCAAATTCTTCACACATCATCCCCCCTCCAAAGAGTTTAAAAAAAGGAAACAAAAAAAATGAATACGGTCGCGCGACGAGGACGAGGCCTGTTGTTGTCTGCGTCATCATCAGCAGCAGCAGCATCAGCAGCAGCCTCCTCTTCCTCTTCCTCTTTCACTGCATCATCGAGAGTGCTTTCCTCTCTCTATTCCTCTTCTTCCTCTTCTTCTCGAAGCGAATTTCGATCGGCCTTCTCTGTTGTGGAGAAAAAAGGTCTCCAACGCGATCGAGCGTCGTCGTCCTCGTTTACAAAGTCCTCCTCCTCCACCTCTTCGTTCGCGAGACGCGGTAGTAACACTAGAAAATGGATTTCCACGTCTGCGACGAAATCTTTCTCCTCGGAAGGAGGAGAAGAAGGGGCAAAACCAGCAGCAGTCGACGACGATACCGTCGTCGTTGATTTATCGAAGGGTGAAAACACGACGCCGCCTTCGAGTAAAATACTAAAACTCGCCGAAGAGATTGTGAAATTAAACATGTTAGAGATTAATGATTTGGGGAACATTTTACAAGAGAAAATGGGCATTAGTGACCAACAGTTATATGGTATGGGCGGTGGTAGCATGGGTATGGGTGGAGGAGGAGGCAGCGGCGGAAACGTAGCCGCCGGGGGCGGAGACGCCGGGGGCGGGGACGCCCAGGCTCCGGAGGCTGCGCAAACGGAGTTTTCTCTCAAGCTCGATGCCTTTGACGCGAGCTCGAAGATTAAGGTCATCAAAGAAGTCCGCGCAGCTACTGAACTTGGATTAAAAGAGGCGAAAGATTTAGTCGAAGGCGCGCCGTGTGTCTTGAAGAAAGGTCTTTCGAAAGCCGACGCTGAGGCTATGATGGCGAAAATTGTCGCCGCCGGGGCCACGTGTTCGCTCGAATAAAAAAAAGAGAATATCATTATTATTATTAATACTACTATTATGATCGATTCATCATAACCTCTTCTGGTACCTACTACGCGCATATTTTCTTCTTATTATTATTATTACTAAAGGAGTACGTGGTGGTATACTTCCCATCCTTTTTTTAGTAAAATCAGACCTTTCTGTCAGAAAAGAGAGCAGGAGTGAGAAAGAAGAGGAAAAAATGGCCGACGTGTTGTTCTCGTATCACAAAAAAACAAGATAGAACTCCTCTTTCACTAATCCTTCAAAGAAAGACATATCGCGCGCGCATATTATCTCGTATATATATTTCACATATATACACACATACACACGCATTTACTATTCATCACGCATTTAAAATGAGCTTTGCTATTTCCCAAACGTCCTTGACCGCGCGATCCTCCTCCGCGTTCACCTCCTCCGTTCGCGTGAACAGGACCACCAGAATGGCATCACGTCACTCTTCCTCGTCATCGAAGGTGTCTCTGGTGACGAAATGCGAAGGTCCTACGGCGAAGAACTTGGAGATCATGAGAAAGTTTTCGGAACAATACGCGCGATCGAGTGGAACGAAGTTTTGCATGGACAAATCTGTCACCGCAGTTGTCATTCAGGGTACGTTTTTATCTATCACACAAACCTCTTCGTTATCTTTCGGTTTGTTTTCCGATTGCTTTTTTCCCTCTGTTTGTGCGTGTATCTCCGACCCAAAGAGAGGAAGAGAAGAAAAAATTCTCTTCACGAGGGGGCATTCACTCGATGATGATGACGATCGAGATAACTATCGCACGATCTCATTTGTATCATCCAACTGATTTCCTTTTCTCCTCTTTGTCCCGCCGCTTTTAATGAAACAGGTTTAGCCGAGCACAAAGATACTCTCGGCTCGCCGCTGTGCCCGTGCCGTCACTACGACGATAAAGAAGCCGAAGTGAAGGCTGGTTTCTGGAACTGCCCGTGCATCCCGATGCGCGAGCGAAAGGAGTGTCACTGCATGCTTTTTCTCACCGATGATAACGATTTTGCCGGGGATGACAGCACGATTACGATAGAGGAGATTAACGAAGCGATCGAAGACATGTAAGTAGTAGTATCCAGAGTGTCCGAGAAAGAGAAAGAGAAAAAAAGTAAGAGTAGAAAAATGAGAGGGTCTTATTAATAAGCTGTTGCTGTGTAATACTAAATCGAAAACAAACGTTATATAGAAAGAAAGAAAGAAAGAAAGAAAGAAGGAGAACGAGCTCACGCGCTTTTACAAGTAACTATGTCTTCTTCTCATTTATATTTTTAAAAGCGTATGTGTAAGTAATAGGAGTTTCTTCGTTTGATTAAAAGCATTTTCTGTGCACAATAGAAGGTCCAGCCTCGTCGTATTCAGACTTCGCGATCCACATTTGCTGAAACGTGGACAAAGACGCCAAAATAGAACCACCAATCCACACGGAATACTTTCTCTCCGGCGGCGCGACAACCTTAATCTTCATAGAGGACGGCGCTAAAGCGGTCAACTCCTTTGAGACTCTATCGGCGATACCCGGGAACATGGTTGTCCCGCCAGACAAAACAATGTTCGCGTACAAGTCCTTACGAATATCAACGTCACACTTCATGATAGAGTTGTACGTCGTTTCGTGGATCCCCGCCGCTTCCATACCTAACATAGACGGTTGGAACAACACTTCCGGGCAACGGAATCTTTCCGAACCAATCGTGATGACTTGACCATCCGGTAACTCGTACGATTTCTCCAAAGAGGAGGAGCCTTCCGCCGTGGCCATTTCTTCCTCAAAATCCTTGGCGACGTACGCCAACTTTTCCTTAATATCGCGAACGATTTCCTTCTCCGCGGTCGTCGTGAACGAATAGCCTCTTTCAGTTAAAATTTTCACCATGTAATCAGTCAAATCTCTACCGGCGAGATCGATTCTAGAGATGGCGTGCGGCAAAGCGTACCCTTCGTAGATTGGCACGGTGTGCGACACACCATCACCGCAATCCAAAACGATACCAGTCGTACGACCAGAGGCGTACAAAGACAACACCGCTTGAATAGAAACGTACATCGCCGGGACGTTGAACGTTTCAAACATGATTTGACACATCTTTTCGCGGTTCGCTTTCGGGTTCATCGGCGCTTCGGTCAAAAGAACCGGATGTTCTTCCGGAGCGACCCGCAGTTCGTTGTAGAAGGTATGGTGCCAGATCTTTTCCATATCGTCCCAGTTAGTGACAATACCGTGTTCGATCGGATACTTCAACGTCAAAATACCTCTCTTACTTTGCGCCTCGTCGCCGACGTATGAGTCTTTTTGGCCCATGCCGACCATCACGCCTTGGTGTCTCGGGCGACCAACGATGGACGGAAAGACGGCTCTCGGCGCGTCGTCGCCGGCGAAACCAGCTTTGACCATACCGGAACCGTTATCGCACACGAGCGCGGAAACTTCAGCATCTTCAGCCATGTTTATAATACGTTTCTTTTTATTATTCTTTTTTTTACTCTATTCAAAAAAATGTACGAAAATAAATTGTGTGTGTCTTCTGTTTGGAGAAGTGATCGATCGACGCTTCGAGAAGGTGCCTGTTTTTTAAGAGTGATGAAAGAGAGCGCGTGTGAGTGAAAGAGAGAGAAAGGATCGACGAGAGAAGACGACTCCTCCCGACGACGACGACTCGACGGTTTGAACCACGAGAAGGCAATAAAAGAACAAAAGAGAAGAAGCCCAAGGAGCCCGCGCGAATATAATTCATAAGTAGTTATAAAAAGAAGAGAGATCACACGACGACAACAACACCAACAACAGAGGAGGAAGGAGCTTTCTTTTTTTGGCGCGCAAAAAGAGTATATAATCTTTCCACCTCTTTCCCCGCGAGAACGAGGAGACGTTTTGCGCCGATCGCAACAAGGCGAGACGAGACGAACGCGAAAAGAGATCGTCCCTTCGTTGACGTCGACGGGATGATCGAAAAGAAAGAGACAACGTAGTGTAAACAACGTACCGAACCAAACAAAAGAATGTGGCGATCGGAAGAAAGTTTTGTGCTTTTGCCGTTTGGACGAATTTTTGGTCAAAGACAAAAAAAAGCCTCCACCACAAACATAAAGTGTAGTTTTGAGTACTCGTGGAGAAGAAAAAGAAAGAACGCGCAGCCGAGACAAAAACATTAGCACACAAAGAGAGGACAACAATAACGCGCGTGCATATGCATACTACTATAGCGCAGTACAAAATTCTTCTTCCTTTTCTTCTTCTTCTTCTTCTTCTTCTACGTAAGACTACTTATACAACCACGGCTATTTTTATTTAACGTTATTCTCTCGCGAGCGCCGAGCGATTGAAAACTAAACTACTTGGCGAGAGAGATGTACAAAACGTTGTTTCCTCTGATGAATGCGTCGCCGTATTTGTTCTTAAGCTGACCGTTCACGTATTCCTGTTTTATCGAGATGAAGAGAAGAAAAATGTTGCGTTAGTTTCAGTAGTATGGCGCGATTCTCTAAAAACTCGTTGCTTTTACGAGAAAAGACGACAAACAGTACGTACCTCTGTGTGTTCCATTGCAATGTTCATGTATCCGTCTAAGCACGCTAAAATTCCTGTTTTACAAAAAGAAGAAGAAGAAGAAGATGTGTCAATGTCACGAACAACACCGCGATTGATGTGTACAAGCGTCGTCGTGTAGAAGTATAATAACAAACGAACGAACGAACGAACGATCTCCTTTTTTCTCCGTCCTTGTGAGACAGCAAAATTCATTCACTCTATCAAAATACCTCGATAATCCACTCCAGAGTTTAACTTCACGACGACTCGTTTCCCTCGGATAGATTTTAAGAAATCTGCGGGTGTTTTTGATGCACTCGTCGTCGTTGATGCTTCCATGAATATTATTATTATTATTAGAGAAATGTAGTATTGAATGAATGAAGCGCAATTTTGAGTGGTTTCGGTGCAACGTCTGAACTGATTTTGACAAATTTTGACAAATTTTGAGCGAAGAGTTTTCACTCGAGGCGAACCTCAAAAAAAACGCTCTTGTAAGGGTCATTTCAGAAGCAACAACGAACAAGAACATCACATCATTCTTCGGGAAACAATAATCAACATCACGACGACGATAATGAGTGGTACGATTTCATCATCATCCTCGATGATGCACCGATCTCCTTCTCTCGTTCGAGGAAGTAAAAACAACAGTGGTACTAACAGTAATACGAATAATCGATTATTGTTTCTTTCGAGGCGGAATAACGAACTCTCCGCCTCTCGTCGTCGTCTTCGCGCGAACGCGGACAGTGCCTCGTCGTCCTCCTCTGAAGGCAGTGGCGTCGCTTTCGAACGGTTGGTCGAACCTCTGATTAAAACGAAGAAAGAGGACGATAAGTTAAACGAAGGCATCGCGGCTTTCTACGATCAGAGCACGCCGTTATGGGAGGAAATTTGGGGCGACCATTTGCACCACGGGTATTACCCGAACGGCTCCGCGGACGGCGTCGATCACCGAGCCGCGCAAGTGGACATGATCGACAGAGCGTTAGATTGGGCGTCAATTTCGAATAAGAAGAATGTCTTAGACGTCGGGTGTGGGCTCGGTGGAAGCTCGAGATATTTCGCCCGAAAGTGGGGGAAGGACGTGAAGGCGACCGGCGTCACGTTGTCGCCGGTGCAAGTCGCTCGAGGTAATCGTCTCGGAGAGGAGCAAGGTTTGGATCAACAAGTCAACTTACAAGTCGCGGATGCGTTAAAAATGCCCTTCGAGGATGGAAAATTCGATTTTGTGTATTCGATGGAATCAGGAGAACATATGCCGGACAAGAAAAAGTTTGTGGGCGAGTTAGCGCGCGTGTGCGCCCCCAACGGGCGAATTTTAATCGTCACTTGGTGCCACCGAAACTTGAAAGAAAACGAAACTGAATTAAAAGAAGACGAGCAGAAACTTTTGAAACGAATTTGCGACGCTTATTACTTACCCGCGTGGTGTTCGAGCGACGATTACGTGAAGCTCATGAAAGCGGAAGGATTGAAAGATATCAAAACTGAAGATTGGAGTTTAGAGGTGCGACCGTTTTGGCGAGCGGTGATTAAAACGGCGTTGACTTGGAGAGGGGTATTAGGTTTGTTTAAATCTGGGCCGGAAACGTTGCGAGGCGCTCTGGTCATGCCGCTCATGACGAAAGGATTGAAAGACGGCACCATCGCGTTCAACTTATTGACGTGCGTGAAAGAATAATCGAGTCGCGAAAAGAAGACGATGAAAAATGAGGAACGAAACAGAAGAAGATCGTGTAACAAACAAGGCGGGTTTAGGCTCAACTCGCGCATGTGATGTATGTAAAATGGAAAGAAGATAAAGAAGAAGCCTTAGGAGCAAAAGCATTAGTAAAGTGTATTTGTGAAACTAAAACCTATTATTACTCTCTAAAAATCTCCAAAAATGACTACAAAACTCTCGTCGGCTCTGGCCCTCTCGTTACTACTATAAACGCCGTCGCAGCTATTAACATAAGAATGTACCAAAAGACTATCAAATAATTGACCGTCGCATCTGTAACGGCCGGGTGGTGGAACGCCAAGGTTATAGTTACCCACGATAACAACACGACAGCCGTGCCGCTGTTTCGGTGATATTTCTTTGTTTGCGCGACGGCGTGTTCGCTCATTTTCGCAACCCGCGCGACCCCGGTCTTCTTAAATCCTATCACCCCAAACGCCACCGCTCCGAACACGGACACGAATAACGTCAATAAACCGAATTTTGAGTGTAGCGTCGTGAAATGATCGCTTCCTTTTCTCACTTTGTTTTCGTAAATAGCGCACACTCCACAGCTGAAAAAGAAAATTCCCAGAGATTGAACGAACGCGTGTACAATCAACGCTCTCGTTCGTCTCAAGTCCTCAAACCGTCTCAGCTTGAGAGCGATTAACGCCCCGAGTGGTAAACACACGCCAAACGCTCCAGTCATGCTAAATATGTGCGTCTTTAATAACTCGTTGGGATGTGAAGAAAAAGTATGATAGACTGTGATTGCGAAAAACGCAAGCGTGAGAACGAGAGCACATTCGACGGCGTTTTGCGGGAAGACGAGGAAACTGAGATCCTGCGAGAATCGAGGCCCCACGACGAGCTGAGAAGAAGAAGAACACAAAGAAGGAGAAGG
>Ga0209630_10005578_pt1 | contig 10629 bp, 8 predicted proteins | sample COG_01_FD_184745 | JGI IMG/M metagenome (GOLD analysis project Ga0209630, IMG submission 184745) | Pelagic Microbial community sample from North Sea - COGITO 998_met_01 (SPAdes) (version 2) | ecosystem: Environmental > Aquatic > Marine > Neritic zone/Coastal water | place: Helgoland, sampling... | reverse complement strand
TGTTTCAGGATTTAAGTCAGTGAAAAAACTCCTCTCCACTACAGTCCTATCCCTCCTGCTAGTTTCACTGGCAAGTGGGGTTTATGGCCAAGATGCTCCGGATTTTGAAGAAACCAAAGCACTAGCTGAGCGAGGAGATGCAGCCGCCCAATTCTATCTAGGCGTCATGTATGACACCGGAGCAGGTATTCCTGAGAATGATGCAGAAGCAGTTAGGTGGTACAGGCTTGCAGCGGAACAAGGATTTGCAGAAGCCCAGCACAATCTAGGAGTCATTTACTACAACGGAGAAGGTGTACCTGAAAATAATGCAGAAGCTGTTAAGTGGTGGCGGTTGGCAGCTGAACAAGGTTTTGTGGACTCCCAGTACAATCTAGGATTTTCGTACGAGAAAGGAGACGGTGTTCCTGAGAATGATGTAAAGGCTTATGTCTGGTATTCAGTAGCTGCGGCACAGGGGGTTGAGCTTTCAAAAACCGTTAGAGACGCCATTTCTGAACTGCTAACACGCGACCAAAAAGCACGAGGCCAAGAAATGGCTACAAGGTGTTTTGAATCTGATTATCAGGATTGTGAGTAAATTAATAGATTAATTATTGAGCTAATAGGAAGCCACATATGTTTAGGTTAATGGGTAAAATTCTGAAGTGGTTTCTTATCTCTGTAGTCGCACTTACCGTTATTGGATTATTTTTACCGACTGCCCCTCTTACTGAAATTGATCAACCAGCGGCGGTAGATGAAGTATCGCAGTCTACTGCACTACCAAACCTTGACAAAACTTGGCCAGCAGAAGAATGGCCGCTTACAGTTGATTCTGGTGAACTCAGTTGTGATGACGGCAATCAGATGCTTTTTTCCAGTGAAGGCACTACATACCATATTAACGGCGTGAGGACAGAAATTGAGTACGCTGATGTATTGACTATCTGGAAACCGCCAGAAGAAATTATGTACAACGGTCAAATGATAGAGGGGCCAAGAATCGGGATGGTTTTATTAGACGAAGTTAGTGAGCTATGTGCCTCTCGGGGCCGGATGTATGTTGGAGTGAATGTGGATGATTTATGAAATTAATATTCTAGCTATTTGAATTTTGTATTAAATCTGATTTTCAGGGTTGTGAGTAAGTAAAATTAGGTAGTTTATTAAGTAGAATTAGGTAGAACTGCAGTGTTTTGGTTCTATAATTCAGCTAAAACAGGGACTTAAAAGCACACTTCAAGAAAGTCGGTTCACCCCGCCTCCACCAAATACCACCCCAGAGAAATCTGGGAAACTCCACCGAAAGCTTCAAACCCCTTTATTTGGGTTTTCCGGTCCAAAGATATAGCGCCCATATCAATAAGTTACACCTCTTCCCTCCAATTCGCCCCTGAAACCGAGGGACAATGGAGCGCTCAATCCAGGCTCGGAGCACAACGAGTTAATTCTTACAATCTTTCAAAAGCCTCGCTCGACATAAACTTGTATTGCCCACCCTGAACATCGAAGACCACGTAACGGCCTTCGATACGATTGAAAACTACGCCTTCGACGTTAGCTATGTTATCTCCTCTCTCAGTTACGACATCTATTGAAACTGCTGGCACATAAACTTCGGCAGTAGTATTAGCGGGGATGGAGACTTCCATGGTTACACTATTCGCATGCTTCGTCCAAGATGATTTTATCATTCCACTAATTGATTTATGTTCCGCTGATACCCCACTAAAAGGTGCTTCTTTGATAAGCGGCTTTATTTCAAATTTTGTGTATCCAGGCTGATTAATATCGATACCAGCAATATCGGAAAACATCCATTCACCAACTGATCCGTTCGCATAGTGACTGAAGCTATTCATCGTAGGATCCATAAACCCGCCCTCCTTAGTATAAGAGTTCCAACGTTCCCAAATAGACGTGGCGCCATTGATCACGCTGTACCCCCATGAAGGATACTCGGTCTGCATCAATAGCCTATAGGCTATATCCTCATGTCCATATTTTGACAATATAGGCAAAAGGTGACTCACGCCCGCGATTCCCGTTTCAAGTCTGCTCCCATTCTCTATTACTAGCTCTGCCAGTCTGTCCGCCCCACTTTGCTCAAATTCCTCTGGATATAACCTCATCGCGAGTGCCATACTGTAAGCAGTTTGCGAATCCTCGGTCAATTTGCCATTTTCCAATAGATACTTCTCTAAAAATGCCGCTTTGACTTCTGAGAACAATTCACGATAAGACCTTGCTTCGTCTGCTTTACCCAACGCTTCCGCCATTTCTGCCATTAAATATAAATCATAAGCGTAGTAAGCAGAGGCTATGAAATCCTTATCTGTGTTGTATCCAACCACCAACCAGTCGCCAAAATTCTGCCCTCCCTGCGGACGAAGGTTATTGTCACCTGCTGCTCGTTTCTGAAATTCCATAAAATCAGTCAGACTGTTCCAATGTTCCTCTAGTAATCTCTTGTCGCCGTAAGTTCGATAAAGCATGTACGGCAAGATAACGCCACCATCCATCCATCCGGGTGAGAAATCAAAGGCATGTTGGAAAGGAATTGGCGCATAATTTGAATAGGCGCCATACGGGAGTTGAGCATCCCGGACATCCCTCATCCATTTAGTGAAAAAAGCAGAAACATCAGCAATGTAAGCCGATGTACGAAAATAAACTTGCGCGTCGCCAGTCCAGCCCATTCGTTCATCACGCTGCGGGCAATCTGTAGGAACATCGAAGAAATTCGCAAATTGTGTTGTCTTAATATTCTCGAATAGCTGAGTAACCAACGGAGCTGGGCCTCCCCAATTGAGATCACCTTCAAACTCAATTTCACCAACTTGTTGCGTTGAGGAATTCATAGCGATCCCTATGACCGCTTCAATCTCTGGGACTCCCGGATAACCAGTAACCTCGACAAATTGAAAACCATGGTAAGTAAATTGCGGCAACCAACTTTCATCGCCCCCACCGTTTAAAATGTATGTGTCAGTCGAGCGCGCTGCGCGGAGGTTTTCGGTCATTAGAGAACCATCAGTATGCAGCATCTCCCCGTAACGCAAAACTACTTTGGTGCCGGCATCGCCTCTCACCCTAAGCCTAACAACCCCGGCAAAATTCTTCCCAAAATCGAAAATATAAGTACCCGGGCTGGGCTCTGTACGTGCAATCGCTCTTATCTCATCCTGGATCTGTACGGGTACGCCAGGATAAGCTTCCACTACGCCGCGAGGGTTACTACGCCACGTGACGGGTTGCCATCCAGCATCATCAAATCCTGCCCTATCCCAACCTAAATTTTCCAACCGGGAATCATAAGTTTCACCCATTAGAATGTCCGATTCGCGTAAAGGCCCCGTCGATGCTACCCAGATATTTTCATTATCGTTATATACCTTTTCTGAAGATTGAGGATTAAATGCTTGAACAGGGTTTATTCTCCTCTGGAGGTCACTCACTGTAGAAATAATCTGTTTATCACCATCAGCATACTCAATCTCTAATTGTGCGCGTACTCCAGTTTTTCGACCCCAAAAATTTCGCTCACCGTCAATTATCCCTTTTAATGTTCTTCCATATCCCACGTATCCGGCATACCAACCATCAGATAAGATCGCTCCGAATGCATTCGCACCCTCTTCCACTTGCTCTGTAACGTCGTAAGTAAAATAGTAAATTCGCTTATGGTAATCGGTCCAACCAGGTGTAAAGTAGTCCTCCCCAATACGCTCGCCGTTGAGTCTGAGCTCAAAAAGCCCCATCGCAGAAACATATACTGTCGCCCGCTCAATTTTACTCTCAAGCTTTGTCTCAAATTCCGTGCGTAAATACGGACTTGGTGCAAGCTCTAAATCATTGTCCTGATCTAGTTCCTCCGCAGGAATATCAAAACCAATCCAACCAGCTTCCCAATCAGAAAAGTTCAGTAAACCCATTGACCAATATGCTATATCACTCCATTCAGATGGATTATCATCGTTATCCCACGAACGAACTTTCCAATAAACTTGCATGCGTGATTCTAGTGTTTTCCCGGAATATTCAATTTGGTTTGTTGTGGAGGAAATCACTTTGCCAGAATTCCAAAGATCAACACTACCGTTGTCGAGCAAATTCGGACTGCTAGCCACTAGTATCTGATAAGCAGATTGCTTTTTAGCGCGTTCCTCTGACGTCAGAACCCAGCTGAATCTCGGATTCGTAATATCTATGCCAACAGGGTTCTCCAAATACTCAACCCTCAGGTCAATCGCGTTTAAAGCTCCTACATTTTGTGCAAATATCGGTTGATAAGTTATTCCAAGAAAAAATAGTATTGCGACGCGCATGAGCTTTGGGAAAATTGAATAGTAGGACATGATGTCAATCTCACTGAGATGAATCTTTCATAAAATCGCATTATATATTGCGCGTGTTAGATCATCCGGAAATCCGCGCCATGAGCACGCAGCTATTAATCTCTTTGGAAGTAACCAACTCGATCACCACTGTAGGTTCCGACCCATATAGTGTCGCCCAATTGCAGCGCAGAACTGGCACCTTGTAAAGCAGCACCTGCGCCCATGCCGCCAACGCGGTTAAATTCCAATGTTTCAGCGTTAATCTCAACCACTGACCAGCCATCACCAGAGATATTTCCGCCAGCAGTAAGCAGCATGCCGGGCACACCCCAGCGAACATTATCTGGCAAAATATTTAAGGAAACCGTGTCAGACTGAATCGGATCAACAGACAAATCAAACCGCACGACGTCACCGGTGGCGAATGCAGCTACATAGGCAAAACGCTCATCCTCAGAAAGTACGATACCGTTAGGACCCTCAAGCTCAGTTCCGGGTATCACTGTTGGGACCCCACCGGGCCTCCACATTACTAAACTACCTTCTGCTTCACCTGAGAGGACTGATTCCAATCCTCCAGCCCAGGTCATGAACTGAGTAGTGATAAATCCACCATCTTTCATTATCGCCACACTATTGTGCATGATGGCTTCATCCAAAGGCACACAACCTTTCCAAGTTAATCTAGCGTCGGCCCTTCGCATATCCAGATCAAAAATCTCAACCGCTTCACGTGCCCCATGGCTGGTGACATACAAATCAAAAACTGATGTTTCCGTTCCCCTCAAGGCAAGGCCATGAGCTGAGAAATCGTCTGTGTTAAGTGGTCCCGGGCATTCCGGGTAAGAATCGCCAGCAAAGTCTTCAGAGTAGCCTGTGCCGCTGACTAGGTCTGACCAACTCCCACCATCGGGATCAATTATATAGATATGCCCATTGTTTGCAGAACCATCTAACGTGCCATTCATACCGGATGCGATGAGCATGCCAGTGTCACCAATGCTTAAAAGATCCTCGGCGTTCGCTGGCCCACAAATATACTCAATGCCAGTGTCGGAATTGCAAGCTTCGGAATTAGTCTCCAGTTCAGTCAGCTTTTCCCGATTTGGACTGCAAGAATTGGCCGCAATAGCCACAAGAACAAGAAAAAAGGTATCTCTGAGTTTATTCACAATATGCGCTCCTCATGAGTTTCTTTGGCATTGATAGGGTTAACAAGGCGATTGCAAAAATTCAATCAATTGACTATCGATAAACGCATCGTCTTCGGGGTTAAAACCGGGAAGTCCTGCCATATGCCCACTTTTTGATTTGATAACTTCAATTTTCCCCGTAGAAATAAACGGAAGCTCAGCTTCATTGTCCTCAACTCGGAAATACAGGTCAGTCTCACAAGGAAGCATCAAAAATGGAATATTTATCGCTCCCAGCGCCGACTCCAAGTTGCCATTAAAAATAGGGTTTGCAGAAACGTCAGCGGACATCCAGGTCAATGTTTGTGCGTAAATATCTGCTGGGACCCATGATTGGAACAAGCCCTTTAAATTTTCAATAACGTCACTAACACCTTTCACATCGTCATTGAGGTGTAGTCCATGGCGATACCAGTCCTGAGACATCGCCATCGTAGCCCCAATGCTGGCAAAAACTGTCAGGACTTTTGGATCCCAATCACCACAGCTCTTCTCGAGCCAACATTCTGAAGTTTCCATAGCTGATTTATAGGCATGCAGCATCGCCCAATTATGTGAGGAAGTTCTTGCTGTCCCGCAGATTGAGCATGCTCTTTTCACGATGTCTGAATGCAGGGCCGCCCAATGGTAAGCCTGTTGGCCACTCATAGAAAAACCGACCATCATTTCTACTGAAGTTATATCAAAGTGGTCCTCAAGTAGCTGCCTCTGAGCCTGAACATTGTCAAATGCGGTGACCAACGGAAAATTAAGCCCCTGATGCGGAGCTGCAGAGTTACTTGGTGAACTCGAAGAGCCATTAGTAAACATGTCAGGAATAACAATAAAGTATTTTTCTGGATCAAGAGCTTTGCCTGGCCCAATATAGGGTGCAATTTGATCGTTCAAACCCGTGTACCAGGTTGGAAACACTATTACATTATCTCGCGACTCATTAAGCGAGCCATAAGTGCGAAACCCTAGGAAAGCATCCTCAAGAATAACCTCAGACTGAAGCTGGAAATCTCCTAACTCGTATCTGCCAACGTAAGACTCAATCATCTCGTTCTCTTAGTCCTCGTAAATTTTCAGTGTCTCGTTGTTTGAAGACTTGGAGTCACGAACTGGAGGAACTCCACGTCATACGATTCAGCTCGATTCGATTAAATATCAGTTTTAGTTCCCCACTCATAAACTGAGAGGCCGTTTTCGATACCGCCTTCAAGCAAATCCCCAGTCTCATCCAGATCACCCTGATCAGTTCGCCAACTGACATAATTGTCGTGATCCCGGAGAGTGTCCCACTCCTCGACTAAGGTTTAGGTAGCAGCAGATTCATCTAGATACACGTCTACTTTGATACAACCCGCGAAAGCGCGTGTATCCCCCAAAACAGCTTTAAAGAAATCCCCAAGTGCATCAAATTTTCCTTCAGCTGCTTTGAAGTTTTTTACTACTAGAGCCGCCATTTTTCCCTCATTATGGTTAGAACCAATAGATCAGACAGCCTGATCATCAGCTGCGAACAGCTTAACTGATTTTGATTTGACTTTGGAGGGCTAACCGCTTTTTAAAAATCAGCTCATGCAAAAGTGGGTTGGTGCAATCACCCTTACAAGTGCACATAAGCCCCTCCGCACCCTATTGACTGTGGCCACCCTCCTCATTCGTCTTGATTTCAGATATGGTTTGAGGATCGATGGGGTTTTGGAAGGGTTTGGTAACACTGAAAGTAACATTAGAAGCTGTCAAAGAGTTATTTATTAATATAATTCAGTAGCTTATGAAATTATTTCACCCCCCCGCCCCACCAAATAAAAAGCCCTATCACTCAAAAGTGATCGGGCTTTTTTGTGTACTTAATTTCATACGGCAGCAGTAAGCTTCGAAACTACTGGATATTTACTCTGACCCCATTTCTCGATGCCCCAATCCGCTTCTCTTAATCACCCGGACTATAAGCACGTTTCGTATTTGCAACCACATCATCCCAGTGAAACCACGCAGGTTTGAAGCGCCGTTCCGACAGGAGTTTTGCTTGATCGAAAAAGTGTGGTGATTCTGGGTTGTGGCTCTGCCCATAGTGCAAGTAGCTCGCGGCCTTTACTCCATCCGGATCGAACTCATAAACCGCCTTATAAGACGACCCTGTAGTTGCATACTCAAATTGCCGATTAGGATCATCCGTCGGCGCGGTGTGGTAAATAGTAAAAGCAACACCAAGCGGACCGCGCACACCTGCCACGCCAAGACTTGGCTCACGATCATCGAAGGGAACGCTGCTAGGGCTGCCATAGGGCGCGTGCCGCTGAAGTCGATGGACGTCACCGTAGGCGACCTGCCAAGTCCCGTGCCGATCTTTCAACTTCTGCGCTGCGCGAGCAAGCGCACGGAATCGCGCGGGGATGTCTGTCACGAATTCCTCTTTCAAGGTTTCAACTGGATAGCCCCTACCGTAAAGCTCCTCATACCAAGCGACGGCGAGTGTTGTTTGAGTCGATTTAAGTGAACTGCGGTAATCCCAATCGAGGAGGTGCTCGAGATTGGCCCTTACTTCGCTAGCCAGCTCTGGGTTAGTGTGTTGCAACGATTCGAAGCGGCGTTGATAACGCGGTAGTTCCGTCATCGGCCAGTAGAGCGTGGTGTCGTACGCCAACTCCTGAAACTTTTCGAACGTCATATCCTTAGCCTGACGCAGTAACCAACGAGACATTTGCGCCCGGCGTTTGTCATCCGTGGCATCTTCCACCATGTAGGCAGGGAAATCTAACATCGACGGATTGCCATCGTCGGTTGTTGTGAATGGGGTCGAATTGGTGTTTTGCATGAAGCCAGAAGCTGGATTAAAGACCTGGGGCAGCTCCTCAATAGGATGGAAATCGCCCCACTCCAGCTCAGGATCGGAACCGTCTACGGGTTTCGTCCAATCAACACCAAGCTTGCGCTTCGCGACCGTGCCATTGTAGAGATAGAAGATGTTGCCGTCGGCATCGGCATACATTGTGTTGAACGTCTGCAGCTGGAGGCTCGATGCTGCTGCGTACCACTCGTCGAAGTTCGTCGCGCGCGACTGGGCAAGCGACTGCACCATACGCGAACCGTCGTAGAGTCGCGGTACTTTTACTGCGAGAAAATACGATTTGTCTTCTTGTTTGGTGATCGGGCCATAATGGCTCTTGCGCAGCTGATAGCGCCGCGGCTGGGCTTCGCCCTTCACAGCGAGCTCAATCTCCCAAGACTCTGCACGCCGCCAATCGCCGCCATAACGATACAGATCAGGATCGCTTGGATGATCAAAGGTCAGTCGATACACGTCCGAGATATCCGCTTCGTTGACCGTATAGGCCCAGCCAAGATGGTTGTTAAAACCGGCGGTTGGGAACGGTGCACCCGGATACATTGCTCCGGAAAAATCCCAACCTGAATCGCTCTTCACGTGCATCTCGGTGAACATACCTGAGCCATACCAAGGTTGATGGGGATTGATGAACAGCATTGCGGTGCCGTTGCGAGTGCGGTCGGGTCCAATGGCCCATTGATTCGAGCCTAGCGATGCGAGCTCCTCGGCTTCCAATTGTGTCACCTCGCGGGACGGTGCATGTGCTGCACCAACCAAGCGTCCCAATATCATAAAGCGCTCAAAAGCCAGCACGTGCCACGGTTCCATTCGGGTAATGAGACGCGGAGTGACATCCGGATTGTGCTCGAGGAAAAAGTTATAGCCGTCGGCAAATGCGCGAGCAAGCGTTTGTATTTCTAAGGGGAGCAAGGTGAAATCGCGCTGCGAACTTTCGACGATCTCAAAAAGCGCGACGTCGAGATCACTTTGAACTCCTGAATCACCAACCACTTCGGCGTAGCGTCCAAGCGCCTTTATGTAGGTGTCTTCAAGCTGCCAGAAATGGTCTTCACTCTGCGCCCAGGCAGAGCCGAACATGACGGCAGCATCGGATTCTCCGCGGATGTGCGGCACACCCCATTGATCACGGTGAATAACGACCTGTTTTGCCAGCGATGATGCGTATATTGGGCCAACCAAACAAACTAGGACTAACAAACTGCCAAGTAACTCGATGAATTGACGTGATCGCATTGGATGAGCGCCTCTGAAGTAGGAGTAACAGAAGGTATCTCTAGACTGGCATATTGTCTAGGTCAAAGCATAGGAACACTCATAACATAGACTTTGGGGATAGGCTCTAGCCAGGTTTTTGAAACCCATAAGGACAATGCCGGCAGCCGTTTTTGCAGCAGTAGCCTCTATCTCGGAGATACTTTTCTGTGAAGACGTAGGTGCCATTTTCAATGTAGTAATCAACGTTTTCAACAGGCGGATGAGGTTGATAGTTTGATTGCTTATCCATTATGTCAGTATATCTGGAATAAACAGGGTCAGCCCATTAACCATTACTTAGCCAATTCAGGATAGAGCTTATCCTTACAACCCGGGCAAACAGAATGAGTAAATTCGACATCAGCTCTTTCTTCAACGTTGCGTAAAGTGATTAGCTCTCGATGAGTGTCATCGAGAGCCTGCTGCGCCGCGGCCTTAACCGAGGCCTCATCAATCTCGATTTTTGTATCAATCTGCCATTGCGATTCGTTGTTCAATTTCGCCACCCTCACCAATTCTGATTCGTACAGCCAATGTCTAGTTAGCGGCATAGGAACCAAGAATCAAAAGGGGGCAGACTTATTTTTTGGCCGAGCAATAGTCGTTAAATAAATCTGACCCTTTGTTGTTTGAGCTCAGGCTCTAGCCTACTCTGCTGAAATGACAACTATTGGACGGCGGTTCAGATGTTTTTCGAGTAGGAAATCTTAGTAACATCGCTTGTAATATTGACAATAACTGAACCGGGGTTATTTCATACAAATCAATTAAATAAACCTTTAGACCAACTCCCCCCGCCTCCACCAAACAGAATCCTGCCCACCTTAACCAGTGTTCGGGTTTTTTATTGATTCCTAGGGGACACTTATGGTCTGCAAATAGATCTCAAAAGGCAGAAAGATTGGACAAGAGATCGGTTGGATCGATATATTTGCCTAGGTTACTAAATTATCAGTGTCCCCTTCTTCCTTCTTGCCAACCCAAAGAGATCAGACATGAACACTCTCCCCCTCACTCTAAC
>Ga0209630_10005576_pt1 | contig 10630 bp, 9 predicted proteins | sample COG_01_FD_184745 | JGI IMG/M metagenome (GOLD analysis project Ga0209630, IMG submission 184745) | Pelagic Microbial community sample from North Sea - COGITO 998_met_01 (SPAdes) (version 2) | ecosystem: Environmental > Aquatic > Marine > Neritic zone/Coastal water | place: Helgoland, sampling... | reverse complement strand
TGCCCTTGTAGCTCAGCTGGTAGAGCAATTGATTTGTAATCAATAGGTCCGCGGTTCGACTCCGTGCGGGGGCACCATCACTCAATAAAATCAACGTTAAATTTTTTTAAAAAGTTAAATTTCTATCCTGACTGTGCTCATAGTGTGCTTTGATTGTGTATAGAGTGTGTATAGATTGTGTATCAATCAAGTAGTCGTTTTCATTCAACTTCTTTAAGAGTTTCGTCTGATCCTATAAAGAAAACTTGCGTTGACTTAATATCAAATTTTTTAGACCACTCAATAACAGATCGAAAGAATATTTCTGGCAGATCGCTATATAGTTTATGAGCTTGTGAAAAAATATAAAGTTCACCATCCCATTCACGAATTAAACCAATTATATATTTTTCTTTAGTATCAATAAAAACAAATGCTTTAACTGGACACGCTCTAGCTTCACAAGAACTTGTGACTACGTACCTTCTGTCTTCATAATAAACTACTTCATTTGGAGGTCCACCAAGAATTCTTTTAAATTTTTCAATTAATGTACCTTCGGTTCCTGTGAATTGTGGAAAAGATTTTGAAGAAACATTAGATTCAATTAATTTTAAAAACCTTTTTTCACTGTCAAAAAATAATTGATTTGCATCAGTATATTCAGTCTGATTTTTGATCCACTCAAACGAAGCATTGCTTATGTTGCAAAATATCAAATTAAGTAAAATTATAGTAATAATTTTTTTCATTAAAATTTAGGCTTATTATCTTTTAATCTACAGTTTATTAACAAAACACCTTCAGTTGGAGAATATGATGCCGTCATATCACTAACTTGACCGACAAAACCACTGCCATCTATTCTATTGATTGCTATTTTAGAAAAAAGTCTTTCATCATTATTTTTATTTTCAAAAAAATATTCTTTTTCTGAAACATTTGTTAACTTAAAATCTTTATAATCAAAGATCGTAACATCTTCTATCCATTTAAGTGAAGCTTCATTATCTACTATATGTATCTCGTATTGGGTTTGTTTTGTAAATGTTTCCCAGTCACCGATTGAATTCATAAAATTTCTTTCATTGGACTCACATACTAAAACCATATCTTTTATTGTATTAGAATAAGCATTTCCGCTGAACAACAAACCTAGAACCACGATCCCTAAAAGTTTTTTCATTTATTAAAATCTTCCATTCTTTGACTTCGAGCTGAAACAAAGTTGGATAAGTTATACTTATATTGCTTATATTCTTCAATATCATTTGGTAACGGATAATTCTCGAAAGACTGAAAAGGTATAAGATATTTAATAGATGAATAATCACTAGTGACTAAATCTTGAAGTAGGAAAAAATCAACATATCCCTTAAAACTATCAAACAAATTAAAGAATTGTTTATACCTCTCAAAAGTTTCATTCAATGGACTGTCCTCTTTCTTATAATATTTTCTTATACATTCTAATGTTAAATCAAATCTATCTCTTATTTTTTTATTAACTCCTCTCGCTCCATTTATTGTCATTTGATTATTAATTCTTTCAGACGGAAAAATTATATAGCCACCAATTGTGCTACATAATGAAACAAATTTCTCCAACTCATCTGTATTTATTTTTTTAATAATATCTGTTGTACTTTTTATATTGCTATAAGTATGTGCAATAGAATCACTTGATAAAACAAATTCACCTAGTTCTGATTTATGATGAAGACGCATTGGAATACTTTCATCTAGTTTAAATAATGAACCGTTGGGGAGCTTTCTGCTCCATAAAATTTTATGATAACTTCTCAAAGTTGGGCTATAGCTATCTGGGTCTTTGCCTTTTGGTGTGTCTGAATAAAAGTTAAAATTAATATCTATATCCACCTAAAAACTTTATCACTGTGCCTATAGTGTGTACAGATTTGAATTAAATTTAAATTAACGTTGATAGTATTTATCTTTTTAAATTTTGACTCTTGATTTGTAATCAATAGGTCCGCGGTTCGACTCCGTGCGGGGGCACCACTAAAATCTCATTTATTTACAATAAATATAATAATTTCATTATTTTTTTAAAAAATTAAAATCATTGAATAAGACTATAGAATGGAAGGAAGAAGAACTGACTGTAGTGAATATGAAGTGAATGATAATTCTATAGCAATATATCATTTCTTCTAAATTTAGAAAAAAGAGAATTAATTAATTTTGTTAATATCTTCTGCAGCATAAATCATATGTCCTTTTCTGTTTCTTATATGTTTAAGGAGAAATATTATTTTATCTCCAGGTTTCACATTTTTTGCTTCTGCTATTGATTTTGGTAAAAAAATCTCATTTTTTTCAACTCCTCTATCGAGAATATATCTTTCACTTAACTCAATCATAAAACCTGGTGACATTTTTCCCTTAATTTTAATTTTATATTCCATTACTTCACCATTAATCTTAGTATCTGGATAGGCTCTTTTTTGTCGAAACGTAACTTCTTGAGCAACTCTTTCAATTGCATCCGTAATATTCATATTAAATTTCATTAGTTCTTTAATTTTAGAATCGCCTCTAAAATGATTCATTAATGGTTCAATACACCATCTTCTACATCTCTTTAGAGTATTAATAGTGAAGTTATCTACTAAATGCTTAGATTCTAAAGAAAAGAATTTTTTGAAAGCAATTTCTAAAGATAAGAATGCTTCATCATAATTACCTTCGGAAATTTTAAATTCTGATTTACCAATACTGTATCTTAATACTCTCATTCCAATTTTTCTTTTAAATTGCATAGGTAAATAATCAGATAGCATCGTATTAACTTTTTCGTAAAGTTTTTCTGATTCTTCGTCGAATTGATTATTCCACATTTTAGCAACTAATCTAAACATTTTAGCACTTGCATTATTTGGAAATTTTTCAACAGTTCTTTTTGTATTTTCTAAAAATTTATCTGTTTCTTGTAACCTACTTAAGCTATCAGAATAGTAGTTATATAAGTTTATATAGTCAGGTTGTAAACTGATAGCTTTTTCGAAAGATTTAATCATTTTTTCTGATTCTTTTGCTAAAGTATTATAAACACCCTCCATTCTAAAAACTTCACAATAATCAGAATGTGTAACTTTTAGCTCTTCAATCATATTTCTAACTTCTTTTTCATTTTCGTGAATTATGTTTAATATAACCCAATCTTCAACTTTCCCCCCGGACAATGCTTTTCTACCTACTATATTCTGTATTTTTCTAAGTCTATAAATTGCACCTCTGTCAGAATCTTTTCTGCATAAATAAGTATTCCAATTTTCAGGTATTTTATCAGGCAAATCTTTAATATTAATTTTTATATGCGCTTCAAAAGATTTAAATTTAGAATACTGTTTTAAAATTAATTCACGATTTTTTGTATTATTAAAATAATTGTTTTTTTCTATAAATGGTATTACTTCTTTTCTTATTGAATAGTAATCTATTTGTGATTGTTTGTAGCTAGTTTCAACAAAATTTTTTCTCGTTAACTCTCTTAGTATTAAAGTTATAGTGTCTGGAGATATATTTTTAATTAGATCGCAAATAGTTGCTATATTTAATTCTTTCTTTAATAAATATATTACTTCAAGAACTCTATTAGCGTCTTGATTAAGTGTTTTATAAATATTCATGTAAGAGTAATTCAATAAATCTTTGTCTTCTTTAAAAGCTTCTTCTAAAGTGAAATTCTCTGAAACTGCATTTAGAGCTAGCTTTATAAATAGCGGATTATTTTTTCTTTTATTAGCTAATTTTTTTATTTCAGTTTCGTTCATTGAGCTCTGCAAATTTTTTAATTGCAAATATCTACAAAGTCTTTGAAAATAATCTGTGGCTTCTTTATCTGTAAAAGAACCAATTTTAATTGGTATATCTCCATGATTTATTGGTATTCTAGATGTTATAAAAATTTTACTATTGTGTTCAGCTTCAGCAAATAATTCTAAAAAATTTATTATATTTGAATCCAAAACATTTTCTAAATTATCTAAAAATAATAATACTTTATTATTTTCTAAATATTTTATTAAGTTCTTAATTGGATCTTCATCTATATTTTCAATTTCTACATTTTTAAAAAATTTTTCTGAAGTATTAATATCATTTTGTAATTCAATTACTTCTCCTCTAGAAAATGTTTCAGTTTTAAAAGAATGGTATAAAAATACATCAAATGTTTCTTCTTTGTCGTAAAGGTAGTCATAACATTTTTTTAAAGCTAAAGCAGTTTTACCAGACCCTGCATCTCCAATAAAAGAAATAACATTGTGGTTGTTAATTTTTTTTTTTATTTGGGCATTTATTTCTTTACGTTCAATAAATCCTGTATCTTGATACTCTGGAATTGGAAGGTTGTTATTTTTATCACGATCATCACTGTCTATATAATCATAAGTATCACCTTCAAAATTGCCTTCTTCTAAATTTATAAATTCAGTTGATGTCCCTATAAAAATTTTATCAAATCTTTTTATTTTTTCACAAAAATCTTCCAATATTTTGTATTGATTTGCCAATAAAGTTCTGCCATGAATAGCATCGTTTCTTATTGGATTTATAGTATCTAAATCGTCTTTTACTTTATTTAATATTTCCTTAGACTCTTTATTAAGTAAACTTTGATTTGAATATAATATTGATAAGGATGTTGAATAATCAATAAATTCAATTAAATCGTTATCTGTAATTTGACTTTCAACTATTCTTTCATTTAGAGATTTTTTTCTTTGTACACATTGTTCAAAACAAAATTCATATGTTTTATCATTTAAGCAATCTTTAAGTTTTTTTGAATGCAATATTTCAAACTCAATCCATCTTCGTAAGTCAATTTCTAATTGTCGAGTTATTAATGCACTTTTTTTTTCAGCAGTAATTTTTTCATTCATAACAGCCTTTATAAATTATAATAATAACTTATTGGAGTCAGTTTCTCATCTTCAACTTTCCAATTGTACAATTCTGTTAATTTTCCTAAAGATGCTTCTGGTGGTTTTTTTGATCTATTTAGAAATATTCCTGAAACTATAAAAAGAGCTCCATAAGGATAATTTTTTTTAGATGCTAAAACCTCATTTCTAGTTAAAATTACCCTGCTATTAGATCCTGTGGTACCCTTAATCTCGCAAAGAATTTTTTCATCGTTTTTTTCCATATACAAATCATACCCTCTATCTTTATATTTACTCACATCAGTAATTTTCCAATTACTTTTTTTCATTTTATTGATTACATAATCCATAGCATACAATTCAATTGTTTTTCTTTCTTGGTAACTTAGTCCAAATCCTTGGCCTGATGATTTTGAACTTTTTTTCTTAATATCATTTAAAGATAAGTTTTTATTTTCATCAAAATTATTAATATCTTCTATTGTAATCTTTTGTTTATTTTGAATTTCATCTAAAAGAACTTTCGCTGCTTGTAATGGAAGTGGCAGCATATAAATTTCATTATGTTTATTATTTCTATTATATATCCAATTTCTTTCTGGTTTAAATTTGTTAAGCTTATTAATTATTTGATTATTCAATTTTAATGGTTGAACATCTATATATTCAGTCTCAACTTTTCTACCTTTATTCATCCAGGGAAGTGTTTTTGAAAAATCTTTTGGTCGTTCAAAATTTTCTATAGCTTTCTTTTGTACAATCGAAATACATGGGATCGTACCTTTGTAATGAGAAAAAACTATATCTCCCTTCTTTAAATTTTTAAGAATACTCCAATGAAAAAGTTCTTTTTTATTTTTGTTTTTATTGGGTGCCCATAAATACCCATCTCTTCTTTCAATATTAAATGTTTTGTTTTGTGAGACCCAATAAAATTTGTTTTCGTACTCTCTTAACCCCCACACTCCTTTGCCTTTGCCTTCAACCATAAAAAAAGTATCATTTTTTCCGTTAAAAGCCTTTGAATCTGATGAATTCGTTTCTAGTTCTCTTTGTACAGTTCTATCAAAAGTTGGATTAATTTTTTCTTTTCTAATTTTTTTTATCTCAATGTATATTTCTGAAAGATGAGCGCAGCCATTTAAATTTTTTAAGGCTAATATAAGATCTTTTTTCCAAGTATTTTTTTCCATTAATAAATCTTAATTACAATCATTGCCTTTTTCAAAACAATTTTTTGGCTGATTAAAAACAAATACTATTGTTTTAAGTAGAATCATGCATTGGATTTCATTCCTTTTCTCCCGTTTACGTTTTTTTTCGTTATTGTCCTCTTTAATTATATCTTCTTTCCAAGTTGCCATTTAACCCAGAACCACGATCCCTAAAAGTTTTTTCATTTATTCTTATCTCTGGTGAATTGATTGATGGTTTCACCATATTTTTTAATTTTTTCTAATTCTTCTTGCTGTGCTTTCTTTTTCTTTTCTGATGAATAATAAATTGGCATTATGATTGATAAGCCAACGATAATAATTGCTAATATAATTTGCCAAGTTTCCATTTAGTTATCTATTAAAAGTTTATACGTTAAAAAAGACAATTCTATAATTATTAGAGCTTCAAGCATCAGGTTATCTGTGGTTTAAATATTAATATAAAATCTCTTCTCGTCATAGGTTTTTTTGTATCTGAAGACTTTATCTCCACTTCATCTTCATCATCACCTATACTTTCTATTGTGGATTTTCCAACAAATTTTGCAATTAAAAAGAAAGCATATAGTGGTCCTATTAAACTTAACAAAGTTATTCTATGAACTGTTTTAGCTGTTATGTTTGGAATAAAAGTTTTTAAAACTTTTTCGAATTGTTCTTTCGTAATTTGTTTTTTAAATCTTGCATAAATAAACGGCATCATATTTGCTGCAAGAACCAATACACCTGCTTCCAATCCACCTTGGGCTAAAAACTCTCCATATCTAACGTTCATTAAATTATCAAAATTTTTATCGTTTAATTCATTAAGTTCATCTGGTGAATAATTTCCATCCAAAACCATTGGGTGATTAATTTTTTCTGCAACTCCTTTAGGTACTATTATTGGAACGTCTGGGTGATCTGCAAGAGTTCCCTCAATGTAGCTTCTATTTGCACTTGCTTTGTATTGAATATTAATTCTGTCTCCAGTTAATGGATTGACCATTTGTGCATCCACAACTGGATGATTAGGACTATCTTCTAATTCTATACTCCAAGTATCTCCATCCGCATTTTCATAATTTTTCTCCAAAATTTCAAATGTTTTTCCTTTAACAGGTTTTTGTAATCCTTCCATTTGATCTGCACTATGTGATTGCGCAAATTTTGCTATATCCACACAACTTGCATCAGCTCCAAGTTTTTTAGTATATGACTGTCTCCAAGCATCCAGATAAACTTTTCCATAAGGACCATTAAATGACTCACACTTATCTTCTAATAACCTTGCTAAACAAAGAGCAAAAAAAACATCTCCTTTAATCAATTGCTTTGAGTTTTTATCAAAATTTAAAAAATATCTAATACTCTCCCATAATTTTTTTAATTGTTTTCCAATATTTCCAATAACTTTGATTTGAGCTTTAATTAGTTCATAGCTATGTTTAATTGCTTTCCAAGCAATACTAAAAGTTTTTTTGTGAGAAATACTTTTAATATTTTTAAATTTATAAATTTCTTCAAATGATAACCAAAAGAAAATCCCTAAAAAATTTGTGGCTAAAATTTCTGCTGGCACAAATAGGCCTCCCGTAAATGACCAGAAAAATCCTAAAAAAGCTTTCATTATCCAAAAGACAGAAACTGTTGTTAATCCAGTGGCAATAATCAATTTATAAAAATCTTTTTTTTCAATTTTAAACCCAACAATTTTTGCAATTTCAAAAGCCATATATGCTTCTAAAACTCTACAAATCCATACTCCAACTGCCATCTGTCCTGGCACAGCAGCGATAGCTCCATTGATTAAAGCTATTATCGTTATCATTTTATATACTTCTTGGGACTTGCGATCCTTAGTCATAAACTCTGCAATTTTTTGAACATCAATATCATCCATAACTAGAGTTTTAAGGTATGGAAATTTTTCTTTGCCTTCTTGATAGCCTTTAACCCAAGAGCTGGGGGTTATTAAAAATTTTATTGAAGCTGAAATTTGTGAACTCGTTTTTTTAATAAATTTTAACATTTGTTGAGATGATAAAACATTATCACTGTGTTCATAGTGTGTATAGATTTTAAAAAACTTTCAATTAACGTTGATAGTATTTATCTTTTTAAATTTTTATTCCTGATTTGTAATCAATAGGTCCGCGGTTCGACTCCGTGCGGGGGCACCATCAAATACTTGTTTATTTACAATAAACTTTAAAATTACTTCATTTTTTTTTAAAAATAAAAATCGTTGAATAAGACTATAGAATGGAAGGAAGTAGATCTAAGTGTAGTGAATTTGTAGTGAATTTAAATTAATTATAATTTATTTCGTCACACTTATTGTAAAACCAATTGTTGCTATATTTCTCTAATGATTTACACTTTTCACTAAGTTTATTAAATCCATAAGAAAAAATTGCAGAAGTGATTAAACCATGTCCTTTGGATCTAAATTTGTTTTTCTTTTTATCACTAATTAAAACTAATTCTTGAGACATTTTTGAATACTTGTTGTCTGGAAAATTTCTATGAAAAAAAATTACCCATTCTATCTGAGCACCTTTGTACATTGTTAAATTTTGAACTTTAGGGTCTGATCTATCAGGCAGCCGTCCATCTGAGCCTGCATTAATCTTAGCGTAATATTGTAGCAACTCATATTCCTCATTTGATGAGATTTGCTCACATAATCTATAAGAAGTACCTTTTTGTAATTTCACATTAGTATAATTTTCATAAGTAAAGCCTTTTGCGCAATCATAATTCATCCATACACCCATTAAAAATTCTGCATTTTTTTTATAACTTCTTCCAGCTAATTCAAAATTATATAAATCATAATCTTGAGCTCTCAATACTTCTAATAAATGAGTATAATCACTCATGGCTTCATGACTATACCATGTTGCTTTTTGTCCTCTAACAGCAGTAAATGGATAAACACCTTCTGGTGTTGATTGAGCTAAAAACGTTAATGCTCTTTTAGCAGCTTTAGCAAAAAGTTCATTATCATTTGTAAGAATAGCAATTTTTAAATTAAGATAATCTCGAAGTACTGCATGTTGATTAAAGAACTGGCCTACACTGTCTTTTTTAAAATGTCTATTTCCATATTTCTTCATATAATTTTTAACCCAGTTAATAATAATTTTTTCATTACCGGGATCATCAGGAAAATCTTTAGTAACAACTAAATAGGCAGTAAGAAAATCTGACATATTGTAATTCATATTAAGAACACCATCTTGAATACAGCAATATGTATCACTATTATTTTTCCTAGTTTTCATAAATGCTCCTGCTTCAGCCCATTTAAGTAAAAAAAGTTTAATTTCGTTTGCAAGTTTTTCTTTAAATTTGACATTTTCACTCTCACAAACATATTGAGTTAACCAAAGTCTTAATATTTGTGTTTCTTTTCTTGCTCCATCTGGGGCGCCAGATTTAACTTTTTTTTTATCATAACCCTTACCAACCACCATTAAAGGTGCAGAGTATAATTTTTCTAATCCACCTTTCAATTTTCCGTCTGCCACAGCATCTATAATATTTTTTTTAAAAAAAGTTTGACAGCTTTTACTGTTGAAATAATCATCAGGTAAAACTTTTCTTTGATGGTTAATTTTAAAATCAATTACATCTAATTTTATTGAGTTGTCTATCCAAAGATCTTTTTTACCAATTTTATCATTGTAGGAACGATTTTTTAAATTTTTATAGTGTTTAGTTGGGTCTATAGATCCATAATAACTAAATTCGGAATAAGAGGATGAATTAAAAGAAAAAGATATTACTAAAACAGATAAGATTAATTTAAATAAACGTAACATAAAAAATTATTATCAAATATTTTATTATTACTCAATTAGCATATCTAAGTGTAGTGAATTTGTAGTGAATTTATTTTACTTGCTTGACGGGGATTCCAGAAGTTACTAATATCAACGTTAATGAAAGGAAATTTTAAGAAGCTTTTTGATTTGTAATCAATAGGTCCGCGGTTCGACTCCGTGCGGGGGCACCATCACCCAATAAAATCAACACTTATTATTTTTGTAAAGTTTTTTTATTTTCTTTCCTTTAAACATTTAATCCCAATTTTAAAATAAGTATTAGCATTTTCACAAGCAATTAATAACGCTGAATCACTATTTAAAGAAGCAAGAGCTTTCCTCCACATATTAATTCTATTATTGTATCCTCTAAGCCAATGCCTGTCCCACACATTATCTAAAGCCAATACAAATCGTTTAGGATTTTTATTCATTAAATCTAGCCATTTTTTTTGAAAATTGTTATTTTTGTCGAAAAGGTTTATCCATCCCATTTGACCACGCCCTGGTTTTCTTTTCATTTGTTCTTCCCTCTCATTATCCGCATGAGAAGTTATAAAGTGAATATTATTTGTCTTACTTATAATAAATTCTGCTTCAGAAAATTCTATTTGAGCCATATGCATTAATAAGAAATTATCATTTGGATATTTTTTACTTAATTTAACTAATTGACTTAATATTTTTTTTGAGTCTTCTTCATAATCAT
>Ga0209630_10005573_pt1 | contig 10635 bp, 9 predicted proteins | sample COG_01_FD_184745 | JGI IMG/M metagenome (GOLD analysis project Ga0209630, IMG submission 184745) | Pelagic Microbial community sample from North Sea - COGITO 998_met_01 (SPAdes) (version 2) | ecosystem: Environmental > Aquatic > Marine > Neritic zone/Coastal water | place: Helgoland, sampling... | reverse complement strand
ATTTTTCATTTTTTTTATTTTTTAAAATCCTAAATATTTTCTTCTAACAAATTCTAAATCCCACGTAGTATATGTATTAGGATAACTATTATTTTGAAATGGATTTAGAAAGGGAGTACACCATCTCCACCCTTCACCCCATTTTTTATTAAGATATTCAAAATTTATTATATTTACTTCAATTAATTTATTTTTTAAAGATGGATTTTCTTTGGATGTTTGTCTTCCATTTTTAAAATAATTTTCATCATTATCATCAACAACATGATCACCATGTATATGAACATTTTTTAATCCTAATATTTTCTCTACATTAACATTTCTACTTCTCATAATAAAATCACTATCTTCACCATAAGCAGGATAAAGATTTTCATCAAACAACCCAATTTCTTTCACTCCTTTTTCAGTAATTGCAAAAAGATCATAACTTCCTAAATTAAAATTAGCTGAATGGGGGTGAATAAGCGAAATTGATTTATTATTAGCTTTATTAGCAATTTCTGCTAAAAGACCAGAGGGGAAAGAAACATCATGGTTAGATATAACCCAATATGGTTCCATTAAATAAGATTTAATAATTAAATTCCAAGAAGATGCTACTCCCAAATTTGAAGGTAAATGAGTTATATGTATTTTTTTTAAAAATTTATTTTTTATTTTTTTTAAATTATTTAATTCATTTGTAATTTCATCTTTACCGTTATTATTAATTATAAATAAATTATTTACTGGATAATCAATAGATTTAATTAATTTTTTAACCCATTTAACTCCATTTACTATAGGTACTCCTATAACAGGAATTGGTTTTTGCATTTCCATAATCTATTTTTTATTTAATTTAAAAACCATTTTATTATCATCAATCATAAAAGGATCACCTGCTAATCTATCTTTAATTTTTTCTTTAATAGCATTAAAATTAATATTAGACCAATCTTCACCAATAAACTGATCATCTTTTTTCCCATATCCATTTTCATCAATTTTATCCCAATCATCTACACATATCAAACATTCATTTTCAAAATTATTATATATATTTATAATTTCATCTTCTAAAGGTACTTGTTCAGCAGCTGAAGGGGAAGTTGTTTTTCCTCTATGAGCTGTATTTCTTCCTTTTATATAACTATTAACTCCTTTCCATTTTGAATTTTCCCAATCAACATTATCATCACCACTCCAATGAGCATCTAAGAAAAAGAATATTTTTTTATCTAATTTAGAATTATTTAATTCTTCAATTAATCCATTTTTCAGTACAGATGCACTATCACCTAAATGACATATTATATTTTTATTATTTTTAAAAGTATTATTAGATGCTTCATTGTATAATTCTTCATCTAATTCAATAGTATGAATTCTATTAAAATGTCTAGCTAAAAACTTAGTAGTAGCACCTAAATATGTTCCTGTTTCTACTGCTGTAGTATAATCATGTCCTATATAAGGGATAACTCTTCTCCATAAATCATCATAAAATTCAGAATCCATATCCCCCTCATTCCAATATTCATCTCTTTTTCCATCTTTTGTAGGAAGTATTCCATTTTCACATCTAGAACACATATCATATGTTGTATTTTGTTTAGGCATAATATCATCATATTCTTGGGTATATAAATTACCTAATATTTCTTCTAAATTATAATCCATACAACATAGAGAAACATCACCATTAGGTAGTAATATATTATGGTATAAATCCTCAATACAACCACAAGTTCTTTTATCATTACGAGATAAAGTAATTACTTCATTCATTACCCCATCAAGTTCTGGTTTCATTTGTGCTTCACCTAATAAATTCCCAGCTCTATGCCACATATCATATTTATTTACCATAACATCTTTAAATAAATGTGTTACTTTATTATGTGTTGTACCCATAGCCATAGTAGAAAATTCACTTATATTAGCATATTTTAGTGCTTCTATAACTTTTATATATTTACTTGTAACTGGGTGTTTAGCTCTTTTTTCTTCATCGGGTAAATGAAGAGTAAATCCACCATTAGGTCCCCCACAGAAAGGAATATGTTTAATTTTTTCAACATCTTCTAGAGTCATTCCTACAGCAGTAGTAAAAACAGATATTTTATGTCCTTGTTCATGGGCATATACCATCATATCTGCACAATATTTATTCATAAAGGGTTCTATAAACCCTGAAAATGTGATTCTAACTTCAGTAGGTAGTTTATCAATTACTGTTTTAAATTGTTCCATACTCATTGTTCTTTCTTTATGAGTAGTAAAATGTTTAGAATCCCATACTTTTTGTAAAGTTCTTTGAGGACAGAATACACAATCAACTACACATCCTTTTTTGGGGATAGTTGTAGTAATTTCTAAAGTAGGCCAATCAGTTACTTTCCAATACTGATTATTTTTTTTAATTTTTTTCTTATTATTTTTAGGTATTAATCTTCCTTCCAATCCTAAATTTTTAATATTATTTCCTACATGAGTTTTAAAATTAGAATCTAATTTATGGTTTAAATACATATCAACAAATAAATCCTCTGATTCTTTAGTTTTACCAATATTCCACCCTGAGTAAGCTTTATAAAAATATAATCCTGTTTGTCCTGGATATTCATTAAGATATTTAAATTTAATTTTATTATCCTTATTTTGTATCCCTATACAAGCATATAAATACATTTGGTGAAATAATTCTTCATTAGTTTCAATCCTTTCACTTCCAAATCTTTCTAACCAACTACATAATAAATAATACCCTTCAGGTCTATGGGGGGATTGTGAAATAGCTTGTATTAGTTGTCCTCTTTCAAATATTGGTCTTCCACCTACTTTAGTCATACAATTCCAAGCACATAATAAACTTTCATATACTAAATCATTATCATTTGATAATTCTGCACACCTTAAATAGTAGGACATAGCTGAGGCATATTGTTTTATTTCAAAATATTCACATGCTATTTCAAAATTATTCATTCCCTCTCTAGGGGATAAAACATATTGATTTATTTTTTCCTGTAATTTATAATTTTTCATAATCTATTTTATCTAAAACTATTTTTGGCATACTTAATATATAAGCAGCATTATCTTGATATCCAAAAGTTATAAGTAAATCATCACCCCTTTCAGCTAATCCACAATTAAATTCAACAGCAGCATCCATAAATTTAAATCTTTTAGATACTTTAGCTATATTCCAATCTTTATCATAAAATAAAAATCTATGATAATAATGAGCATCTTTTTTATTACCAACAGGATGAAATGGGAAAAAACATTCATGAGTGATACATAATCTATACTCACCAAATGGTATTACTTGTGATCCACCTCTTAAATCACAATGATCTAATTTAGTTTTAGCAATTTTTTCATCCTCACTTCTTTTAATTACTGGATAGCAATTTTTATTATAAGGATCTATTTTTACTAATTCTAAAGGATCAGCATGTCTTATAAAATGATAGGGCATATCCAAAACAGGCATCCAATTTTTTTCAAGATATGTATTATTTTCAGGTACTTCAATTCTATCTCTTGTTACTTCTTTAAATTCACCTTCATAATTATTAATCTCACACAACTCCATTCTACCCGTTCCTATGGTATCAATATCTCTTCTTACACCACAAGTATAAAATTTATCATCCCATCTAAATATTCTTACATCTTCTTGTCCTATAAAATCCCAAAGTGGTTCTTTATCATATTTAGTAGTATTTATTTTATTATAATCAATTTGATTTAATTCACCATCTAAATGACATAAATAATTAGTGGTCTCTAAAAAACAAAAATTTTCAGGATTCATATATTGCATACATCCCCATAATCCCCAATATTTTTGTCCAAATTCTACATGATAAAATACATAACCTACATGCCTTATATTAACTATAATTCCTTCTTTTTCATCAATATAAACAGTAGCATTACACAATCCTGTTCCTCCTGTTTTGTCTTCAGGAATTATTAATGGTTTTATAAAACCCCCATATTCTATAGATAGTTTTGCTAAATTATTTTCTTTTGGATATAAATTTTCCCAACTCATATACTTAATTTTTTATCAATACCACAACATTCTATGATATATATGTTATAATTATTATATAACGCACAAAAACCGCGAAAAAACGCGGTTATTTGCACATTTATTAATTTATTAACAAGCAAATTCTAAAGCTTTTGAAAACATTTTTCTATTTAAATCTAAATCTTGTTTAAAGTTTTTAACAATTCTAGCTTGTCTAACTTTACCTGACTTTGTTCTGTAATGAAAATTTCCTTCAATAATATTTTCTTGTACTCTATTAAATACTTCCCATAATCCATTACCTCTATCTTCATTACGTTGAGATTCTAATACTTCTCCAATAGCTTCATCACTAATTGTATTATCTGATCCCTTAACTCTAATATCTAATAAAGATTTAGCTAATTCTAATACTTTTTCTCCTTCTAATTCAATATCTTTCATTTTATTCATAGATTCAACTGTTAATGGTAATTTTTCAACCATCATTTTAATCATTTCTTGAAGATCTTCAAATGTATAACCCATATGACGCATTTTAACATCTTCAAATGTTTCATCTGCAATCACTAATCCATTTTCACAAATTAATCTAAATAAACCTGCTGTAAATGTAAATGCATTTTTTCCGTCATGAGAATTTGTTAATAATATCTGTGGAAAAACTGTATCACCATCTGCTCCATTAATAACAATATCATCATTTCTAAAAACTAATAAATGTTTTTGAAATCCCATTGTATTTTTTTTACGAGCTTTAACCTCTTTAGCTTCAACAACTCCCCAACCTAAAGATTCCATATCATTTATAACTCTTTCTGTTGGAATATGAGTATATTTATCTGATACTTCATCTGAAGGATTCATTGTAAATACTGAAGGAGCTACACTATTAATATCTTCCTTACTCATAAATTTTGCTGATTGTAATTGTTCTGTATTGACCATAACTTTTATTTTTATTTAATTAGTATTTGTGCGTTTTGCACCTATTTACCCGTAAATATACGAAAGCTCTTCCGGGTATCCAAGCTTCCTGTGCATTGCTTTTAAATTATCTACTTAATAATGAAGGTGAAACAGTAAGTAATGAATTATTATCTCTATCTCTAACTTTAATATTTTTCTTGTTAATTTTTAAGATTTCAAATGTTCTAGTATTAGCTATCTTTTTATGATTAATAAATACTACATCACCAACAGAAAAATCAGATGCTGATAATTTAGGAAGGGCTTTACCTACTCTAGCTGTCATTTTAGATCTTAATTCATTAGCATTAAATGAAATTGTACCTAATGAAATAGCTACTCCAAAATCTTTTTCTAACTGTTCAACTGCTTTTTGAAATTCATCCCTAAATTCTACTACTTTTTGTTTATTAATCATAATATTAATTTTTGTTAGTATGTGTGCTTTTTGCACCTCATTTATACATAAATATACGAAAGATCTCCTGGGGAGCCAAATATTTTTGCATAAGTCTTTAAGAATTAGGGTAATAGAAATTCTTTTACTTTAGGTAAATCATAAATTAATTGGGGTAATAAACTAGTATCAAAACTAGTAAGTATATGATCTTCTCTACCTAAGTAATCACTAGATCCTATATTAGGTTCATATGTTTCATCTTGTTTATTAAATTTATTTCTAATATCATTAGCTTCAGCAATTGAATTGCTTTTGATATTTTTCCTTTCATTATTTCCCATCCAAGTAAAATGCCATCCATTTTTATTTTCACCATTATAAATAAAATTTATGGAATATTCTAAATTTTCATCGTTTTTTCCCCAAGCAATTCTTTCTCTTAATTCAGATGGTGTATATAGTTTTAAAAAACTTCCTTTACATGAATAAGAAGCCATCCAATTTCTTAATTTTCCCTCTCCATCAACAACTTGTAAATCTGCCCTATGTTGTAAATAATACAATGGTATAAATAATAATGAATCAGTGCAAGTATTTAAAAAATCAACATGAGATTTAATTAATAAGGGATCTATTATTTCATCACAATCACTAATAAATAAAATATCATTATCATTTATATGTTTACTTAATTCATTTCTTTGTGCTCTTTCTCTAACCCAAGGGTGGGGATCATTGTCATATATAGAAAGATCTAATTCAACTACCTTAATTTTTTCTGATTGAATATTTAATTTTTTAAGGGTATTTTTACAAGTAAAATTCTTAGGTGAACCTGTGTGGGTTCTATTAGCATCAATTATAATAAATTTATCAACAAAATCATGTAATAATTTAATACGTAATTCTATTAATTCAACTTCATTAAAATATGGAAAAGAATCTATTATTTGACTTTTATTACCCTCATTTAAAGCCTTATACATATTATTTTTTAAATCCTCAAAAAATTTCTTAATAAGTCCATCTTTATTAATGAGAAAATACTGATAGTCATTAGGGTAAAGATATATTAAAATTGAAAATAAAGATTCTTCTGTACCCATATATCCTTCATTTAAGGTATTGGTCATTAAGTTATGATATTGATTAACCAGTTTTGGAATATTATCAACAGCACCCCCAAAAAAACCTCCCCTACATACTTTATCTACTTCACCATGAGCTATTTCTTTTAATTTACTATATTTAAACCCATGAATTTCCTCCCCAGCTTTATAAGGAAAAGCCAAAAATGAAATTTTATTAATATTTTTTAATTTTTGTAAAATAGAATAATCATTAAAATATTCATTATCTACAGTATTAACTATACCTGCGTCTAACCAAAATAAATGGGTTGAAGAAAATTTATCTAATATTCGAGCATCATTTAGGAGATAGGGTTTAGACATTACTATAGGATTGTATAAATCTAATTTTGCTTGAGTAGATTCACCTAACCATTCAACCTGATTATACCATTCTTCTTTTGTTCTTATTTTATTTATTTTTTCATAAAATTCTTCTTTAAACCATTCTTTTTCTCTTATAATAAAATGGGTATTTTTTTCATTCCTAACTTCAAATACAAAATCTCTTAATTCTTCTTCCCCAAAAATAATCATATTATGAGGCATTTCTAATAGTTTTTTAAAATTGTCTAAATAGTGTTTATAACTACGTGACCACCTTCCATTAAGTTCTTCTCTTTTTATATCCCATAACCCTGTTACTATTGTAACTTTATTATCATTTTTATTAAATATTTGTTTATTAAATAAATCCATTATTTTTTTAGGGGTAAAATCTTTATAACAATTCCAATTTTTATTTTGACTAATTAATTTTGATATATTATAAAAAATATTTAGTAATTCATTTTTATTATTATATATTATTGCCTTATCTCCTAATAATTTAATATGTTCTAAATCACCACAATTACAGGTAATAATAGGTTTATTTTTAGATGAGAATTCACCAATAGACAACCCAAAGGTTTCACCATCACTGCGAGCATGAATCATAGCATCACAAGTATTTATAAACTTTGATTTAAATAATGTATCTACATTTTTATCAAGATAAATAATATTAGAATGGTTATAAAAATTCTTAGTATTCATAAATAGAAAATATACATTAGAATTATTATTTAAAAAATCTATTATAGCATCATGTGTTATATTTAAATCAAATTTATCTAATCCTCCATAACGCCCTAAAACAATAGCATCTTTTGGTATATTTAATTTATCTCTAAAATCATCATTAACATCAGGTAAATCTATTATGTGGGGTATAACTGGAAGATTTGTTTTGTATTTTTCATTTAAATAATTCCCAATTGAAATATAATAATCAGCTTCATTATGAGTAGTATTAAAAACACAATGTTTAACAGTTTTACAATTTCTCCAAATTTTTTTATTATTAAATTGATATATATCTTTTTTCCCATGAGTTAATGTATAGAAAAAATTCAATTTCCATTGTTCTATAACATATCTCATATCACTAATATCATCAATTTCTATTAATTCAAATCTAGAATTAAATTTGTCATATGAATGTTTTATATTGTCTAACCCATATTTTTCCTGTCCTTTTGACGAAAAATGAATAATATAAGATTTATTACCAAGTAATACTTCATTATAATGAGCATAATCATATATAGCAACACCAGTTCCTCTTTCATCAAAATGTCTTACAAAAAATGCTACTTTTTCCATGATTTAGATTATTAACACCTATATGAGGTATGAGCTTTTTCTATATCAGAATACCCATCGATTTGATAACCAAGTGATGGGAAAAAACAATACCATTTTGAAGTTGGTTGAAGTTTTTTCCAATGTATATCAAGACAAGATTGTTCTTGTTTACCTAATTCTGATATTAATTTATAACACTCTTTAAAATTATCTAATAATGTAGTAGCAAATCTACGATTAACTATATAACCTGATGTTGTTTGTGAATCTTTAACAATTTTTAAATAAGGATAATCACATTTTCTTATATCTACATGGTTTCCCGATATTTGGACTATATCAAAATCAACTTTATCATCAAATAATCTTTTAATGTTATTTTTTAACATAGTTGGGTTATCTGATGTGAAATCATCTTCTAATACTAAACAATAATTTTCTTTACTTCCTATAAATCTTTCTAAAGTTAAAATGTGTGATACTATACAACCAGCTGCCCCAACAACAGGATTATTTACAGCAGATATTCTTTCTGTTATAATATCCAAACCAGAATTTTCTAATAATTTTTCAATATAACTTCTTCTATCTACTCTATGATTTAAATTTATAAAATAAACTTTACTTATCATTTAAAAGGTTTTGGCATAATATACAAAAAAAATTTTAATTATCCAACCTATCGTGTTAAATCAAATCTAAATAATATTATACCTCCCATATTGGCATACATATCACCAGGTTCCCAACCTTTTCTATAATGTTCATCTACAATTTCTTTAATAACACCAATCCCTAAACTAGTAATAATACTATATCTTTTTGCTTTTTTATGACCTATTTTGGGTTGTAAATAATGGTATGTAGTATAACTTATAGTATAACTAGCTGTAAAATGGAGCATTTTATCTCCACCTATTTTAAAGGATTGAGAGTATGTGTTTAAACTAAAGAGTAAAAATAATATAGTAAAAAATAGTTTCATTATAAAAGTAATTAAAAAGTAAATAAAAACCCTTTAAAAACCTTTATAAAACTATTACGAAATTTCTAATGTAACTCCACCAGTAGCTCTTAACATTGAAGAACCAACAGCAACAGTTGCAGAGGGTGTAAATGTGTATGCAGATAATCCAGGGGGAACAACTACTGATGAGATATATGATGAAGTGATTAATGTGTCCATATCTAAATTAGTTACCAAATTATAAACCCCCAAAGCATTAGTAGGACTACCATCATATGTCCCAGGAGATCTTTGAACTGTTTCTACAGTAAAATAAGCAGATCCACTTAAAGGGTTGGTTAATGAAAATCTTTTTAAACCCGTAAGTTCTTCTGTTGGTGTTCCTGCTCCATTTAATTGTTGTGCGGTGTAAGTTGCCATTATATAATTTTATTATAAATATTATCAAACTCATAAAGCCGTCTAAAAACTCTTCCTCTTAGCATACCCACATACCTAGATACGTATATACTCCATGCCATGCTAAAAATTTGTAAAAAAAAGAGATTGGGGTTTTGGAATTTTCCACACCCTTACCCATATAGGGAAATTAATATGTAAATTGGGTTTATTACAGTGCTAGAGTAAAAACTACCACCATAATGATTACATATATAGCTGATGAGACATCTAATTTATTTTCTTCCATGATATGATTTATATTCCCTCCTATCCATTTTAACAGTTCTAATTATAAAGAGGGCGAATGTAATTAAAATTGTAAGTGCTGTAATTTCTTCCACGGTGATAGATATAGAGGGCTGGAATGTTGAATGGCGATTTAGTTGTACGCTGAAATTACTTGTATATGACTTAAGGATGACGAAATTGGTCTACAAAAGTTTTCCAAGGAGGTGATATGAAGATTATTATTATTCCAGCCGCGGTGAAGAATGTAACGGTGAAGATTATTACCAACCACCGGTACCCTATATCAATATATACTCATCCGGTGGTAATTTTTAAATATCATCACCAAATGCTAATCGGGGTCAATGAATGATATAAGTATATACAATCGAGGGGTTAGGTACGTTTACGATCTTTAAAGTGGTCCACATCCTTTCTATCGCGTATCCACGCCATATGGACATCCGCGCACGGTGGGTATTATTATATAGTACGGCGGCGGTACGCCCGCCAAATGTAGGTATGTAGTAGATATAGCGGTGAGCATTGTATGTAATTCAGTTATGCATACGGTGAAGGTCGTTATGTACAGGGTACTACCCCATCACCCACAAGGTGCGACGTAAGTAGCTATTAGGTATAAAATATTGTATAAGGGGGTACGGCTATCATCTCCACCGTAGTATCATTCCCGGCGGCTGGCATTATCACCACAATCGTTCACCCATAAATGTACGACCCCTCCTCGGCCCATCCACGCCTTCCCGCACATACTTTGCGGTTCACAACCATTCACAATTAATTATTTATGAAAATTCGTGAACAGGGTTGGTTC
>Ga0209630_10005570_pt1 | contig 10639 bp, 13 predicted proteins | sample COG_01_FD_184745 | JGI IMG/M metagenome (GOLD analysis project Ga0209630, IMG submission 184745) | Pelagic Microbial community sample from North Sea - COGITO 998_met_01 (SPAdes) (version 2) | ecosystem: Environmental > Aquatic > Marine > Neritic zone/Coastal water | place: Helgoland, sampling... | reverse complement strand
CTGCAGTCCAACCATCATTTAACATTTTTACCGCATAATCACCTGCATTGATCATCGGCTCAATAGTAAAAGTCATTCCTGGTTTTAATTCCATTCCAGTATTTTTTGTTCCATAATGTAAAATATTTGGTGACTCATGAAATGTAGTGCTTATTCCATGGCCACAAAAATCTCTTACTACTGAAAAACCTTTTTCCTCAACATAGGATTGAATTTCATATCCTATATCCCCAAGTTTAATTCCAGGTTTTAAAATTTTGATAGCTCTCATCATTGATTCATAAGTTGCATCAATTAAATTATTAATTTTCACAGAAGTTTTTCCAATACAAAACATTCTACTGGTATCACCGTAGTGTTTATTAACTATTGCTGTAACATCCACATTGATAGTGTCACCTTCTTCTAAAATTCGATCCTCTGAGGGTATCCCATGACAAATAACGTGGTTAAGAGATGTACATAAAGATTTTTTAAACCCTCTATAAAAAAGTGGGGCAGAGTATCCACCATTATCTCTTATAAATTCGTATCCTAGTTTATCTATATGTGCTGTAGAGACTCCCTCTTTAATATTGTCAGTTAGCATATCTAAAGTTTGAGCGGCAAGCTTTCCTGCAATTCTCATTTTTTCAAATTTTTCTTTATAATTATTCATTCACAATCTTAAGTTTTTTTTCAATAATAATTTCTTTTGCATTAATTTTACATCTATAAGCTAGAAAATTAACACCAGCTTTTTTAGCAATTAGATAATTTTTATAATATTCTTTATCTATATCTTGAGCTATCTTAAAAAATTCCATATTTTGTACCTGAACTAAAAATATTAAATAAGTTTTAAATCCTTCTTTTATGGCATCAATAAGAGTAAGTAAATGCTTTGAACCTCTACTAGTTATTGCGTCAGGAAATTCGGCAGTTTTTTTATCCCTAAAAAGAGTAACATTTTTAACTTCAATAAAACTTTTTTGATTTTTTTTTTCAATAAAAAAATCAAATCTGGTTTCTTTATTAAAAAAAACCTCAGGTTTTATGTTTTCACTATTCTTAAGCTCTTCAATTAGGTTATTTTTTAATCCATGATGAACAATTTTATTGGCCATATGGGTATTAACACCCACCAAATTTTTTTGTGCTTTTATTATTTCTAACCCATATTTAAGTTTCCTTTTGGGATCATTATGCTTTGAAAGATAAACTTCATTTCCTTCATCAAGAAGACCTTTCATTGAACCAGTATTTGGACAATGGGCTGTCACTATTTCGTTATTAATCTTAACATCAACAAAAAAACGTTTATATCTTTTGATTAATTTGCCTTTTATTAAAGACTTGGTAAATTGCATTTGTAAATTATACATTTAAAAAATGAAAAAAAATACAAAAGTTAATGCAGCAATATTGATTATTGGTAATGAAATTTTATCAGGCAGAACACAAGATACCAATACCAGCACACTAGCTAAATGGTTAAATTCAATCGGTGTTCAAATTACTGAAGTAAGAATAATTCGAGATATTGAAAAAGAAATAATTAATACTTTAAATTTTTTAAGAACAAATAATGATTATGTTTTTACAACCGGTGGTATTGGACCAACTCATGATGATATTACCGCTCAATCTGTATCAAAAGCTTTTGGTGTTAGTTATGAGGTACATAAAGAAGCCTATAAAATTTTAGAAGCTTATTATAAACCAGGTGAATTTAATGAAGGTAGACAAAAAATGGTATGGATGCCAAAAAATGCAAAATTAATTTTAAATCCAACAAGTGGTGCACCGGGTTTTAATATTGAAAATGTATTCTGTTTGCCTGGAGTACCTTCAATTCTAAAATCTATGCTAGGAGGATTAAAAAATGATATTGTAGGGGGGGATCCTATATTAAGTTATACTATTAGTTTACGCACTGTAGAGAGTGAAATTGCAAATTCCTTAACAAAAGTTCAAGATGAAAATAAAGATGTAGAGATAGGAAGCTATCCTTTTTTTCAAGCAGGTAAATTAGGTGTTTCGATTGTAATTCGTTCAGAGGATCAGTCTAAAATTGATATCTGTAATTCACAAATTTTAGATTTTATAAATGAAAAAAAAATTGAGATAATAGAGAGATAAATGCTTTATTTTGCTTATGGAAGTAATCTTAATCATTTTCAAATGAAACGAAGATGCAAGGATAGTATCTTTTTAAAAAAAATTAATCTTAAAGATTTTAAATTAACTTTTAGAAGCAAGTATAGGGCCGCAGATATTGAGCCTAAGAAAAACTCTATTGTATCTGGAGGTTTGTTTGACATTTCAAAAAGTGATGAAAGAAAATTAGACGTATATGAAGATTATCCAAAATTGTATAAAAAATATTACTTTAAATATTATGGAAAAAAAGTAATGACTTATACGATGGTCAAAAAATCTTCATTTTGCTATCCTACTGAAAGATACCTAAATATTGTTAAAAAAGGTTATTTGGATTGCAAGCTTGATAAAAAAACACTTTATAAAGCTTTAAAAGGCTAAAACCCTGGAAAACAATAAAAATGAGGTGTTTTGTTGTAATATTACAACACTTTATCTTTTTTAAATAAAATTGCCGATTCTCTAAATTTTTTGTTTGATCAGGCATCTTAAATGACTAGTGTGCATTCATTACGTAAATAATTAATTATTTAAGGAAAAGGAAGAAACTATGAGTAAAAAGATAATAACATTGGTTAGTGCTTCTTTATTTTTAGCTTCATCAGTTTTAGCTGAAGGCCTAATTGGTTTAAAGTATGGAACTGGAGAACTTGAAGCTACTAAGAATGCTTACACAGCAGGTGCTACAACTTATGCAGCTCAAACTAAAACAGAAGATAGTGATTTTGGTGCTATATTTCTTGAATTAAATGCTCCTTCAGTTGAAGGTTTATCATTTGGTATTGAATATATTCCATATAATGCAACAGTGAGTGTTGATGGTAATTCATCAGACTCTCATGCAACATTGAGTAATCACACTACACTATATGGTTTAGTTTCGAGAGATGTTGGAAATGTAAGCGCATTCCTAAAAGCGGGTTATGCACATGCTGATATAAGCAATGTAAAAGCAAATTACGATTCAACGACTATCAATTCACATGACAGTAATATGTCAGGACCAATGATTGGTTTTGGACTTCAGTCTGAAATTCAATCTTTAGTTGGAAGATTAGAAGTAACTTACACTGACTATGATTCAATTGGTGTAACAACAACTTCAAATGGTAGTGCGAGTGTTAAGAAAACAGCAGATGCTGAATTAATGACTTTATCAGTATCAATAGCTAAAGCATTTTAATACTTTAAAAAAAATACTTCAAAAGGACCCTTCGGGGTCCTTTTTTTTTAGTAGAATTTATTTGATAAGCAATAAATCAAATAACTATTCCTTAATTTTAAGACTTATTTCTTTGAAAATTAGACTTTCTATATCATTCCAATCGTTAAAATTTTTTTGTTTTAAAATTTTTAAATCTGAATATGGGTTGATTTTATTAAATTCACCCCATCTCCAATCAGGGTACAAACTTAAAATACCCCATGTCTCTTTATTTAAACAGGCAGACAAATGTAGCAATGAAGTATCAACTGTTATTACTAAATCTAAATTTTTGATTATTGAAGCAACTTCATCTAATTTATATTTGCTACAATCATTTAATTTTAATGATTTAAAATATTTCTGGTCTCTATCCCAAATTTCATTTTGCAAACAATAAAAGTTAGCATCGAGCTTAAAAACTCTTTTAAAAACCTCCAGGGGTATTGATCTGTATGGTTCATTTGGTCCATTAAAAGATCCAGACCAAGCTAAACCAATATTTAATTTAGAGTTCGATATTTGATTTTTCCACTTAAAGTCTAGCTGGTTATTTGATTGGATCAAAATACCTTTGAAATTTATTTTTTCTTTGTAGAAAAATTTAATTAGAGATCCCAATGCAATTTTAAAATCATATTTTATATTTTTACTATCTTTAATTATCTCAATTGATAAATTTTCAAAATCTTTTTTAAATAAATTTTTGATATTTTCTTGAACAACAAATGTAACTTTTCCTGCAATTTTAGTTAATGGGATTAGATATTTTGAAAATTGCAGGGAATCTCCCAATCCCTGTTCATTAAAAACAACAATACTTTTTTTATCTATCTTTTCACCAGACCATTCTGGTATATCTTTAAAAAAATCAACTTTTTTGGAATTCCTATATTCATAATATTTCCACCCATCATCAAAATTACCTTCATAAAGAGATCTAAGACCTAGATAATTATATAATTCAGGATTTACTTTTATTTGACTTTTTGATTGTTTTAAAAGTTCATTTCCTTTATCGTTTTGACCAATATTAAAATATAAGCGCAAAAGTGTAATTAGAAACTTTGGTTTATCTTTGTTATCTTCAAGAATTTTTATTGCTTCATTAATTTCATTTTTAAGAATTAAATATTCAGCTTTATTAAAGATAAATTCCACAAAATTTTCATCAACTCTTTTTGATTTTAGATAAAATTTATCAACATTAATGATATCTCGTAATTTAATGTAGCAATTTAAGGCATTATTTAAAATTATTTTATCATCTCCAAAACTTACTGCTTTCAGAAAATAATCTAAAGCAATTTTTGGTTTATTTTTTTTAAGGTGTATACAGCCAATATTGTTAAGTCCTTTTTTCTTATCTTTATCTTCATTATTTACATAAATTTCGTAATACTTAATCGCTTCATCTAACTCATTATTAAGTTCTAACGCATATGCTAATTGATAATTATATTGATTATTTAATGGATCACTTTTAATTAGTTTTTTGGCGTAAAATAATAAATCTTTTAAATTATTTTTTTTTAAGTAAATTGTGTATAAATTTTTTATTGGATCTTCAAATTTCTCATCAATTTTTGCTGATTTTAAAAAATTGGTTTCCGCTAAATCTAATCTTTTTTTTAATAACTGAATAACACCCATAAAATTTAGAATTATGTGCTTGTTCTTATTATTTTGAATTGATTCACATAACTCTAAAGCTTTCTCGAGATTTCCTTGTTGGATTTGTTCAGCTATATCTTTTAATTCTGCCATTGTTTAACTCTCAATAAGAGTAAAAAAATAAAAAAAATTTACTTATTACCCTTGTTCAATTATAAATATTAGCATAAATACTCATGAAATTCATTAATGCCCTCGTGGTGAAATTGGTAGACACAAAGGACTTAAAAGCCGAGGGATAGAAGTTAAAGTCAGTCCATAGTAGTCCAAGGCAGTCTTAAACATCCTATAAAATCTCATAATTTTTATTTAGCTTTAAATTAATATTGTTTAATAAGGTTTATTATTTTGCTCAAACTATAGCAGGACTATAGCATGAGGAGATAATATAGTAGTATGAAACTATGAAAAAACTTTTAGGGATCATGGTTCTGAGCTTGTTGTTAGTCTCGTGCTCGGAAAATTCTAAAGAAGAGAAATACTTTGCAAATTGTGTCAAAGATGCAAAAAAATTTGTCGACTATTCTGAACAAACTGCTCTTGATGCCTGTAGATATCAAAAGCAATATTTTTTAGATGAATTTAAATATTACAAAGGAAAAATTTTTAGTAAAAATAACAAAAATGCTCTCACAGCAGATGAAAAAAAAAAGATCTGGGATGAAATAATGAAAAAAAAAAAGAATAAATGAAAAAACTTTTAGGGATCGTGGTTCTGGGATTGTTGTTGAGTGGGAATGCTTATGCAATAGCTTCATTCAAAAACGATTCAACACCTTTAAATCAAAGTATGAATTATTTTATCAAAAAAGGCTTCAAAGTGGTTGCTCAAGATACTCGTGGCATAAGAACAGCTTATGTCCTTAAAAAAGAGAAAGATTACGTAGGTTGTCGTACAGAAGGATTATCAAAGAAATTAATTTGCTATAAGGTTACATTAATAGACAATGATTAAAAAACTTTTAGGGACCGTGGTTCAGGGTTTTTTGTTAAAGTAATATATGGAAAATATTCCAATTTTAGGCTGGTCCATTCAATCTTTTAACAAATGTATTTCAATTGGAATTCTCAATTCAAGTTGTGGTTTATTAGTATTATTTACTTTCTTTATAATTTTTGGAATTTTAAATGCTATTGAAGATTATAATAAAAAATTTATTAAACTTTCATTATTATTTGCTAGTTTAAACTTAATCTATTTAGCTTATTACCTTGATAATAATTATGATATCTCCATTATTTGGTTATGCCTTATCTACGTTTCAGCTATAGCTTCTCTTGTAAATTTCTTAACTAGCACTGTAGGAGACAAAAGAATTAATAAAATTGTTAAAAAGATACCAGATCGATTTATCAAAATAATAGTAACGATACCTTATGTGGCTATATTTGTCGGAATATTATATTTATTAAATGATTTCTTAAATAATCAGTTTGCTAACAAAACGTTAGTTGAAGTTGCAAAATCAACTTTAGATGCTTTAACAAATACAGCATTGACAGCTGGTTCAATAATTTTAGGCTTAATAGCCTTGGTAGTTATACTTGGAATTTTAATTGGAATAGTAATGTTTTTTGGATCAAAAATAGTTAGCCATATTGAAAATATTCTTAAAATTGAAAATGAGTTTGAGAGAAAATGGAAAACTTTAATATTTGTTTTAATATCTTTAGGCTTGTTATATTTAGCTGCAAACATAGAAAAACATTATTTCCCATTTGGAGATATAACAATTTTTAGCACACTACTTATTATTTTTGGATTTATCTCTGTGCTTACATATATATTTATGTTTATAGGAATTATTTTTGATAAAATTAAAAAAATACTAGATTATTTTACAGACAAATATAGGTAATATGAGAACCTTTGAAAGATACTTCAGATACAACACTTCTCTTGATCAAATAGATAAATATGTACGTTTAGTCCTTAAAACCTTTGATCTTGATGATGATATTGAGGTTACTTATGAAGATCAATCAGAAGCTCAATTTGTTAGAATAAGAATATACGATAGGGTTTTGAACTAATGGTATTGGTCAATAAAAAAGATGAAACGATACTATATAATATTGATTATTTAAAAAAAAATCTTGATCTTAAAAAATTTATAAATCTTTTAGAAAAGAAGAGTTTTGCTGAGTGGTTTCTTAATCCATCTGCCGATCCAAATGTAGAAAATTTTAATATTGAAAAATGTGCAATAGAAAGCTGTAGCAATGAAAAAAATTTAGACCCAAATATCAATGAGATTGATGGATTTCCTGAAGGTGAAAATTTAGATAAATTCCAAAAACTAGAATGGTTTTTTCACCCTTATGAGTATCACTCAGAAAATAATGTTATAGAGATTAAAGACAAGTACTTAAAAGAATATAAAGAATATGAAAAAGTACTAGAACATCTTAAAAATGAGGGTACTTTTTTAGAAACTATTAGTTCTAATTTTAAATCATTTTATAAAGTACAAATCGCAGAAAAAATTAAAGAATTTAAAGCTAAAGAATTTGAAACTCATTCAATTATTTATTCAAAAATAAACGATAAATATTACTATGTATTTAATATGCCAAACGATTATTTAAATCTAATAGTAAAGATTGATGATGAGTTAATTACTGAGAGTGAATTTATCGAGATAATCATTAATAGATTTGGAGAAGACTCAATAATTAATAATGATGGAAATACGCTAGGAGATCTTTATGAAAAAGTATCATAGGCTTATTGAATATTGTTATAGGATAATATGGGAGAACTATAGCATGACTATAGCATAGAGAGATAAAATAAAAAAATTTTACTTATTAGACTTGTTCAATTATAAATATTAGCATAAATACTCATGAAATTCACAAATGCCCTCGTGGTGAAATTGGTAGACACAAAGGACTTAAAATCCTTGCCGCTTGCGGAGTGCCAGTTCGAGTCTGGCCGAGGGCACCACTCCAGATGAAAAATGTTCAAATAATTTCTGATACAAATCAAAAATCATTAAAGATTAAGTCACAACTATTAAATAAATTTAAGAAAATTAAAATTATTAGATCTAATACAGTAATTGTTATTGGTGGAGATGGTTTTATGCTTCAAACTTTAAAGAAAAATAAAAAATCTAAAAAATTCTTTTATGGTATCAATTCAGGAAATTATGGATTTCTAATGAATAAATTTTCAACAAAAACTACAATTAAAAATATATCTAAAGCTAACATGATTACAATTTCGCCATTAGAGATGACTGTAAAAAATAATAAAAATCAAAATAGAAAATACTTAGCAATAAATGAAGTCTCAATTTTAAGACAAAGTAGACAAGCGGCATCTTTATCAATTAATAATGGATCAAAACCAATTATTAAAAAATTAGTTTCTGATGGTGTTTTAGTTTCAACACCAGCAGGAAGTACTGCATATAATCTTTCAGTACATGGTCCCATATTGAGTTTAAACTCAAACAAGTTATCTATTTCACCCATTAGTCCTTTTAGACCACGTAGATGGAGAGGAAAAATTGTTAACGATAAATCTAAAATAAATATAAAAAATTTAAACCCTAAAAAAAGACCTATAAGTGCTGTAGCAGACAATATTGAGGTAAGAAATGCAAAAAAAGTTATTATTAAAACTAATAAAAAGATAAAGTTTAATTTATTGTACGATAAAAACAGAAGCCTTCAAAAAAAAATTAAGATAGAACAATTACGTAAAGAAACTTCTTAATAAGAACAATTTATTATGAAAGAAAATTTAATTAGTGTTATCGTTAATTGTTATAATGGTGAAAAATATCTTTTAAAGACCTTACAGTCCATAAAAGAACAAAAATATAAAAAGCTAGAAGTAATTTTCATAGATAATTGTTCAACTGATGATAGCGCTAAAATTTTTAAAAATATTAATGATAAAAGATTTAAGTATTATAAAACTAAAAAAAAAGTCAAATTATACAAAGCTAGAAATTTAGCTTTAAATAAATGTAAAGGTGATTTTATAACATTTTTAGACACAGATGATTGGTGGGATAAAAATTTTTTATCTTCTAGAAAATCTTTTTTTAACTCATCTGAGGATTATGGTTTTTCTTATTCTAATTGCTTTCATCATTATGAAAACACTAATAAAACTAAAATTTTTTCCAAAAATTTTTTTTCATCTGGTTTTGTAACAAAAAATTTACTTAATGATTATATAGTTAAAATGGGCACGATAATCATAAAAAAAAAAATTGTAAAATTATATAAGTTTAATGAAAATTTTAATATTATTGGTGATTATGACTACATTCTTAGAATATCTGAAAAATTCAAAGCTAAAGCATTTAATGATTGTTTGGTAACCATAAGAATTCATCAAAATAATTTTTCTCACAGCAATAGAAAATTATTTTATAATGAGTTTAAACGTTGGATTAAATCTAAAAATTTTAGCAAAATAAATTACAAAGAAAATAAAGACAAACTTTTTTCGAAACTTGAATATCTAAGACTAATTTATCTATTATTGGAAAATAAAACATTTGGATTAATCTTAGATATAATCAGATATCCATCTTTGTTATATAAGTTAAAGTTACTCTTGATTTATTTTACACCATTGCATTTAATAAAAGTTAAAAGTAAATATTTTTAAACTACAATTTTATTAACTATAAAAGCTTCAGCATTTTCAATACCTACTACTCCTCCTCTATAGTTTGATAAAGAGATAATATTTTTAAAAGATCTGGAGTGAGGCGCTTGTTTTAATTCATATTTATAACAATCTAATAATTTTTTTTTTGTTTTCATAAAGGATTTAATATCAACAAAATAATTTGGGCAAAAAATTTTGTTTTTATCAGGAATTCCCCAATCTGTTGATGAAGGGATCTCAAAACTTAGTAAATTTTTAATAAGATAATTGTTATTTGGCCGACAAGCAACGTAGGTAGAAAAAAATGTATGGTAGTGATCAATATTTAAATCATGCTCATAATGAGTATAAACAATATCAGGCTTATATTTTTTAAAACATTCAATAATTTTATTTGAAATATATGTGTGTGAATAACTTCCTAGTTCTAAATTTTTCAAGTTCATGAAATCAATAATTTTAAATTTAGCTAGTTGAGAAGCTTTAATAGCCATTTCTTGTCTGTTTTTAATTTCTCTTAAACATTTTGGATCATTTTTATTTTTATATCTTGCAGATACGCCATCACTGATAAATAAAACATTAACTTTATCACCATTTTTTATATGTTTAAGTATCGTGCCACCACAACCTAAAATTTCATCATCTGGATGAGCTGCAATTATAAAAATTTTTTTCATAAAACTAATTTATAATAGTAAATAAAATTTAAATATAGTATTAACTTACTTAATGAATTCTAAATTATCTAAAGTAGGAAAAAAAGCAATTTCTTCAAGAAATTTACAGAATAGATTAGACATAAATAAAAAACTTGGCTCAAAAGATTTAACTAAATGGCTATTTAAAAGATATAAAATAAAAAAAAATGATATTATTCTCGAATTAGGATGTGGAAGGGGAAACCATGTTATCAGAGAGTCCAAAATTGTAGGTAGTAAAGGATTTATACTTGCAACTGATTTATCAAACAAATCATT
>Ga0209630_10005568_pt1 | contig 10640 bp, 4 predicted proteins | sample COG_01_FD_184745 | JGI IMG/M metagenome (GOLD analysis project Ga0209630, IMG submission 184745) | Pelagic Microbial community sample from North Sea - COGITO 998_met_01 (SPAdes) (version 2) | ecosystem: Environmental > Aquatic > Marine > Neritic zone/Coastal water | place: Helgoland, sampling... | reverse complement strand
GTGCAATTGCTTTGAATAGTTGTTTGAATCGCCCGTCAAAAATGAATGACATGGTCGTTGAGCATGTCATACAAGCCATGGAAGGGTTCAACATCGCTTTCTTGCCCGGAGCAAACACCGATTCGCTGCTTTTGGCAGATGGTTGGAAGCGAACGGATGCTGGGAGGCTGGTGACCAAGGCTTTTGAAGTGCCCCGATTTCAGAATGCTCCTGAGGTCACATTGACCCTTTCCCTCAAATCCACGGGAGACCCATGGGACAAGTCTGGAGCGGTTCTTCTGCTTCAAGACGATTGGGCTAAGCACATTGAGCAAGATTCGAGGGCGTGGCCGGGCATCGAACCCAATGCAAGCAATGGATTCACGCCTGCACTCGAACTCCTGCGATTCATCACCCCGTTTGGTGTGGGACACTATAGCGACACTAAACGCTCTGACGAATACCGCCCGGTATACATACCCAAATGGGAACAACAAGTGAGCTGGCAAAATGACATTTCACATCTTTGGAGCGCGATGGAAGACTCCATCACCCTCGCCGTCTACATCGACACATGGAGTGCTGAAGGGCATGAACTTGACCTGAATATTACCTTCAAAGGCCAGTCCGCTCGCGTGCCACCTCCGCCACAGATGCAGCATCTGACTCTTGTCAACACCACAAAATTTCACGCCAATCAATCCCCCTTTGATGGGTTTGCGACCAACCCTCTGAACCTGGACTTCCATTTGTCCGAGTCTGCTTCAAATGCTGTGTTGCACTATATGCCAACGGGACACGGAGGCCACTCTGCAGGAGATGAATTTGTCCCTTGCCGCCACATTCTTTCACTGGACCTTGATACCATAGCCCAATTCACTCCCTGGCGAGATGATTGCGCAAGTTTCAGGCGTTTCAATCCATCCTCTGGTGTCTGGACAGAGCGAACCTATTGGCAGGGAGACAGCATTGATGAGCGCATTGCATCTTCGGATTATTCGCGTTCTGGATGGTGCCCTGGGAGCGATGTACCTGCGATGAAATTCAATCTGGGAAAGCTCGAAGCAGGAACGCATCAGCTAACAATCGATGTGCCGGATGCCCAGCGTTACACCGATGCGGCAATGAATTTCTGGAATGTGGCCGCTTACTTGACGTGGCAACGACCTGAAGAGCTCTAAATCATTGCTTTATTTGCTTTTCTGAACGACCTTTGCGCCCGCTCCAAAAGGCAGGCACAACTGCCTGCAACAGACGAAAACGAGTCGTCTACAAGGACGGAGAACCAATTGATTGAACATGGCAAAAATCATATACACCCAGACCGATGAAGCGCCAGCGTTGGCAACCCATTCGTTTCTACCCATCGTACAGGCCTTTGCGGCCAAGGCAGGCGTGGAATTGGAAACTCGTGACATCAGTTTGTCCGGTCGAATTTTAGCAGCCTTCAATGACTTGCTGCCTACTGAACAGCGTGTTGATGACGCATTGAAAGAGCTCGGTGAACTCGCAAAACAACCGGAAGCCAACATCATCAAGTTGCCCAACATCAGCGCATCTGTCCCACAGTTGAAAGCCGCTATTGACGAATTGCAGTCACTTGGATTCGCCTTGCCTACCTATCCTGAAGAACCAACGACGGCGGCCGAAAAGGATGCCAAGTTTCGCTATGATAGCGTCAAAGGCTCGGCGGTGAATCCTGTTCTGCGCGAAGGGAACAGCGATCGAAGGGCACCCAAAGCCGTCAAAGCATATGCCCGAAAGCATCCGCACAGCATGGGAGAATGGTCGTCCGATTCGAAATCCCACGTTGCCCACATGGCAACAGGAGATTTTTATGGGTCTGAGCAAAGTCAAACGCTATCAGCAGCCACCGAAGCGACCATCGTGTTCAAGGGCACGAACGGAAGTGAGCAAACCCTGAAGTCCGCATTCCCCCTTCAATCGGGCGAAATCATTGATGCGGCAGCATTGAGCAAGACGAAATTACGTGCATTCGCAGAGGAGCAAATGGCAGATGCCAAGGCACAGGGTGTTTTATTTTCCCTGCATCTCAAGGCAACAATGATGAAGGTCTCTGACCCCATCATTTTTGGAGCATTCGTCGAAGCCTTCTTTGCGCCCGTATTCGACATATTTGGAGAAGAACTCAATCGACTAGGAGCCGATACGCGCAATGGTTGGGGCGATGTGTTGGACAAAATCAACGCCTTGCCTCAGGAACGGAAAACCGCCATTAACGCGGCCATAGAATCGACTTACACCAAGCGGCCTGATTTGGCCATGGTCAACTCCGACAAAGGCATTACCAATTTGCATGTTCCTTCCGATGTCATCATTGATGCATCGATGCCTGCCATGATTCGGAATTCGGGTCGCATGTGGGACAAGGACGGAAATCCACAAGACACCAAAGCGGTCATACCCGACCGATCCTACGCCGGTGTGTACCAGGCGACCATTGATTTCTGCAAGGCCAATGGTGCCTTGGATCCGAAAACCATGGGCAGTGTTTCCAATATTGGCTTGATGGCTCAGAAAGCAGAGGAATATGGTTCGCACGACAAAACATTTGAATTTCCTGAAGACGGAACCATTCAAGTTGTCGCCAAAGACGGAACCATTCTACTGGAGCAATCCGGTCAAGCGGATGATATCTTCCGCATGTGCCAAGTTAAGGATGCGCCCATCCGCGATTGGGTTGGCCTAGGGGTTAAGCGCGCGCGAGCAACAGGCAATCCTGCTGTGTTTTGGCTGGACTCCAACCGTTCCCACGATTCCCAGTTGATCCAGAAGGTTGAAGCCTACCTCAAGGAACACGATACTGTCGGACTGGACATTAGCATTCTCTCCCCGGTTGCGGCCACCGAATATTCTCTTCAACGCATCGTTCAAGGAGAAGACACCATCTCAGTCACGGGAAATGTTCTCCGGGATTACCTCACGGACCTCTTCCCCATATTGGAAGTTGGGACGTCAGCAAAAATGCTCTCCATCGTTCCCTTGATGAACGGAGGTGGATTGTTTGAGACGGGCGCGGGCGGTTCAGCCCCGAAGCACGTTCAACAGTTGCAAGCAGAAAACTACCTCCGTTGGGATAGCCTCGGTGAATTTCTTGCCCTTGCGGTTTCATTGGAACACTATTCGGAACACACTGGAAACCAACAGGCACGCATCATGGGGCAATGCCTCGACGACGCGACCACCCGCTTTCTAGATGAAGATAAGAGTCCAACACGCCGTCTCGGTGGAATTGACAACCGCGGATCCCACTTCTACCTTGCTCTGTACTGGGCGGAAGCTTTGGCCGCTCAAACGGAAGATGCCGAGCTGAAAGCAGACTTTTCTACCCTGGCGTCATCACTCAAAACTGCTGAGTCTGCGGTCATCGAAGAATTAATCAGTGTACAGGGAACGCCTGCCGATATCGGAGCTTATTACCGCCCCGATGCGAAAAAGGCGCAGAAGATCATGCGGCCGTCAGCCACATTGAATAAAATATTAAGCCAATAATACCGGTCCTGAGCTTCAAGCGGCGGGGAAAAACAAAAAAGGGATGACCAAACTTGGCCATCCCTTTTTTCGTGTGACACAACCGGTGATCACTGGTAAACGCGCACGTAATCCACGGCCATGAAAACCGGGAATTCCGTCGATGCGTCCGGACTTCCAGGCCAGTTTCCACCAACAGCCACGTTCAGAATGAAAAAGAACGGATTGTTGAATGGGTAAGGCTGTCCTTGCATCAAAGAAGGGTTGATTGTAAAATAAACTTGGTCGTCCATCAGGAACTTGATTTCATCTTCCATCCATTCCACAGAAAAGACATGAAATTCTTGATCGAAGTGATCGGGATAAATCGAAATAGAAGTTCCTTGATGTGTCCAATTTGGCCAATCTGCACCCCAATGCGCCGTGCCGTGGACGGTCCCAGGTAGATGGCCCAACAATTCCATGATGTCAATTTCACCACATGCGGGCCAACCCACATCCGGATAATTCGACCCCAACATCCAGATGGCAGGCCAGACTCCTTGTCCCTTGGGCAGCATTGCACGAACATCAATACGACCGTACTGGTGCTCCTGCAATCCAATGCTCTTGAGGCGAGCCGAAGTGTAGGCATTCTCCCCCACCTTTTCTGCTATGATGAACAACTTACCGTCGCCAACAAAGCTATTGTTTGCACTATTGGTGTAGGATTGCAGCTCATTGTTGCCCCAACCACCGTTGCCGGAACCTAGGTCATACGTCCAATTGGCTGGGTCAATGAATTCCCCATCGAATTCATCTGACCACGCCAGCGACATTCCTTCATAGGAGGTTGCAGCATCGTAACCTTCATCGGAAATGAAAATATCCGTGTCATCATTCCGCAAGCCAACGTTCACGAAGGGCTCTCCTACCTTGATGTAGCCATTGACTGGATTCGTCAATTCAACCTGGAACGATTCATCCGGTTCCAAGTATTCATCCGTCACGATGGGAATGGAAATTGTCTTGGACGTTTCACCTGGAGCAAAAGTCAAGGAGCCTGAAGCGGCGACGAAATCATCGCCAGCCGTCGCGGACCCCTCTATAGTGGCATATTCTACCGTGACTTCTCGGGTATTCACCGGACTGACGCGCACCTCGACCGTGACTGAGGTCAACAACGCAGTTTCAAAAACCGTGACATCATTTGCCCAACTAATCTCTGAGTTTACTTCCGGCTCTGGATCATTGCACGCCTCACATGAGGTCAAGAGAACGCATACCGCGATGCCCAGATATCCAACTAACTTCTTCATTTTTTCTCTTCTTCTATCGCGCTATCATTCCGCTACAAACGTGATCGTAAACCACCCCTCGGCTTGGATGCAGTCTCCTCCTTGAATTGGACCGTGCAACACCAAACGGTCTTCCGTAATTTCCACGACGTCATAAAAGGGACCGGAATCCCATACCCCCATAAACCCGCAGAGGGTTTCTGTGAAGGATCCAAGTGTGATTTGATCTTCTCCCGAGGTTCCAGCACCTTCCACGAGCAGATAAGTCGTAGGAGGAATCTCAATTACTGTTTCGACGTATCCTTCAAAAGGATTCATGGTGCTGCCGTTGTTGTTGTAGATGTAGGCACCAAGTCGTAGGAGGAATCTCAATTACTGTTTCGACGTATCCTTCAAAAGGATTCATGGTGCTGCCGTTGTTGTTGTAGATGTAGGCACCATCTTCGGTGAACTGATATTGGTCATCGGTTTGCCATTCTGTGTGTCCATCAGGAGGTGACGTGTACCACTCAGTTGAATACGGCGCAGGCCCTACTGAGATCGCTCCGGATTCATTCGATAACTTCCATGTCTTCTGGTTGTCACAACCTGTGAGCAACGCCTTGGTTCCTTCACAAGGCAGCTCCAAGGTTTGATCAATTGCCACGATTGCAGAGGCAGAGCCCATGCCTCCGGCGGTGTGCACGGAATACGACAACGTGTATTCTCCTTCTACGGGATAATAGGTGGTATCGCTGGGTTTATCAGATGTCTGACCATTCCCGAAATCCCACAGGTGCAAAAATGCGCCTTCTACCGCCTCTGCGTTGACCGCAACACGATTGGAATCGATGCCTACCACCTGACCGGTGGAATCGATTGCATCGATGAAATCCCAAGAAATACTCGCTGTGGGGGCACCAGGAAGATCAATTCCTTCCTCGGTATATGGCTTGCAGCCTTGGACCACTAGCAGCAATGCAATTCCGCCAAAAATAGCTGTGTTCAATGTCTTCTTCATATCAGTACCCATTGTTTTGTGTGATGTTGCCTCCAGACAACGTAATCTCTACCTCTGGAATCGGAAATACTTCATTGACGCCAGCGACAAAGCCCTGGTCTGCCAAAACTTGTGCCGCACGGCCTTGGCGAACCAAGTCGAAAAAGCGATGTCCTTCCAACCCTAGCTCCACCCTGCGTTCGTGGTAAATGGCTTCCAACAAATCAGCACCGGCAACGTCATCTCCAATCGCAGGAAGCGCATTGGGATCCGTCCCGGAAGCGCGAGCACGCCCGCGCACAAAGTTGACGAACGTTCGTGCAGTAGCTTCATCGCCCAAATGGTACTGTGCCTCTGCATGAAATAACAAGACATCGGCATAACGAATGACCCGGTCATTGGAATATCCATTGGGATTCGGGTCACCAAAAGGCGCCTCGTCCGAGGCATTGATGAAAAACTTTTTGGTGTAGTATTCATGCGGCATTCCTGTTGACTCCAACGTGAATTCACCGCGATCTCCCATTTGATCCCCTACTTGAAAAACGCTCGCTCCGAGACGGGGATCGCCACTTTCAAATTCATCGACAAAATTTTGCTCAGGAATGTTGAAACCATACCCCCCGAATTGACCCCGGGCGCGAGTAAAGACATTGGTGAAAGTGCCTTCCAATTGATTTCCCCAATTGCCCCCTGAAGCGTTCATGTATTGGATTTCCCAAATAGAGCCCGGACCATTTTCTCCAGCTTCGGTAAAGATGTTGTTGTAATCACCTTCAAGGAAATATTCCCCTGACCCCACGATATCGTAAGTCAAATCACGGCAAGGTGCCCATTCGGATTGGTAAGCATGTGCTTTGGCCAAGAGCGCTGTTGCTGCTCCCCATGTTGCACGGCCAATTTCTGAAACAGAAATCCCGCTGCGCTTCGGCAAATATTGACGAGCCAACTCCAAGTCCGTTTCGATTTGTGCCCAAACCTCTGATGCTGGAGTGCGCGATTGTTGGTATTCACTCGGAGCAAGGTTTGCCAAAATCAGCGGAACATCTCCATACATCGTGACGAGGTTAAAGTACCAGAAGGCTCGAATAAAAGCCGCTTCACCAAGAAAGCGGTTCTTATCTGTTTCATCCATTTCAACCCCCGGAATGCGATCCAAAGCGAGGTTGCAATACGCGATGCCGCGGTAAGCCACTTGCCATTCCGCAAGAATCAACTTACTGGAAGACAAGCCCTGGAAATTTTCGAACAAGAACAGTTCCGGCTCATCACCGTCACCAGACCCTCCTTTGTGGGAATCATCTGAAACGATGTCGCCGAAATACCATCGGAAGTGAGGCGCCAATTGGCTGCTTCCCTGGATATTCGTCACTTCTTGTTGCAGGTTGTTGTAACATGCAATGGTGGCCGATTCTGCATCCGCTGCATTTAAGAAAAAATTCGCTTCCGTTGAACCGACCAAGGGCTTTACGTCCAAAAATTCAGATTTGCATGCCACCAGTGTGCTGGCAAAAAACCCAATGAATAATGCTGTTTTGAGATTCATGATTTCTTGGATTAAAAGTTAACATTGACTCCGGCCATGAAAGTCCGAGCGGAAGGATAAAATCCGCGATCGATTCCAATCTCCAATGTGCCACGGGAACCAATTTCGGGATCGAGTCCCGAATAATTTGTAAAGGTGAAGAGGTTCGACGCCGCAACATAGACACGACACTTTCCGATGCTCAAGCGTTGCATGATGCTCTCAGGCAGCGTATATCCCAACTGCACATTTTTGATGCGCATGAAGGATCCATCCTCCACGAAACGATCCGAAATTCGATTGTTTTGATTGGGGTCGGAATGGGAGATGCGCGGATACACGTTGGTAGAACCCTCTCCGGTCCAACGCTCGAGCGCAGACACCGGAAGGTTCGTGGTATTCAAATCATAGCGGAACACCCCATTGAGCAGGTCGTTGCCATGCGCTCCCTGCAAGAACAAAGAGAAGTCAAATGATTTGTAATTGGCCTCGAAGTTGAATCCATACGTAAAGTCCGGATGTGGATTGCCAATCATGACTTTGTCTTCTCCGTCTACGACGCCGTCGCCGTTTTGATCCACAAAAATGACATCACCCGCTTGAGCTTCAGGCAATGCCGTATTGGCTGCCGCCTCTTCATCTGTTTGGAAAATGCCCGCTGTTTCGTACCCGTAGAAATAAGCGATGGGCTGACCAATTTCGGTGTAAGCAACCAAATCACCTATGCCAAACACTGAACCCGTTGAAATGGGTTGACCGCCTTCTCCGAGACCGGTCACTTCGTTGCGGATGAAACTGATGTTTCCGCCAATCGCGTATTCCACTGCACCGACTTGGTTGCGGTGATTCACCATAAATTCAACACCTGTGTTCTTAGCGGAAGCGACGTTTGTTGCTGAGGGCAAATAGCCCACAACACCTGGAAGCGGCACCACTGCTAACATGTCATTTGTGCTCTTGACAAAGTAGTCGAGGACGATGTTGAGCTTTCCTTTGTACAAATCTGCGTCGATTCCAATGTTGGTCTGCTCGACCGTTTCCCACTTCAAATCTGGATTGGATGTATTGATTGGACCGGCTCCATTGACCTGGACTTGATCCCCACCAAAGGTGTAGTTCAAGCCATTGTAAACTAGGCTCGTGTAATCATAGTTGCCAATGCCATCTGCGTTTCCATTTTGGCCCCAGCTCGCACGGAGTTTCAAGAAATCAATCCAGTCCTTCTCCGCAACCCAAGGCAATTCCGTCATGTTCCATGCAGCAGAAAACGATGGGAAAATTCCGTATCGGTTGTTCACTCCAAAACGGGATGAGCCGTCTCGGCGAATGGTTCCTGCCAAGGATATGGCATCACCTAACCCGTAGTCGACACGCATGAATTGACCGATGAATGCAGACTCCGAAATCCCGCCATTGGCGCTCGGTGCCTGTTCAGCCGCATTCAAACTGTTGTTCAAGTAAGCATACTGAACATCGTTCGTCGCCAAGCTGTCACGCGATCCGTAAAAACTCGTGCTGCGGTTCTTCAAAGACGAGTAACCCGCAACAACTTTCAACTCATCTCCATTGGACAATTCTTTGTCATAGGTCACAATGTTTTCCCATTGCCAATTGCTCCATTTGTTCTCACCCAGGATCAAAGAATTGACCGGGCGGAACTCATAAGCCGGTCGATCCGGATCATTCGGCCCAATTCCCAGGTCATACGTTGGATTAAAAATACGCTGTGAACCCAGCGATAAATCCACTGACATCGTAGAGCGGAAGGTCAGGTTTGACAGGAGGTCAAATTCGGCGAAAGACGAACCAACGAAACGGTTGGTCGTCCAAAAATCGTTGTTTATTGCGATCTGATTCGCTGGATTGGCGATGTCAGAATCGATGAAGTTCGAATAAGCAAAAGACCCATCATCCCGCCTCGCCTGCGTGATGGGATCCATGTTGAGGGCACGCCCTACCGGCGTTGCAAACTCATTGTTCTCTGCCAATGCAGAGCGATTGAGGTGGGTAAAGTTGACATTTTGGCCCAAGCGAAAACGCTCACCACCATCTTGTCGCGTATTGACACGGAACGTGTAACGCTCAAAGTTTCCTTTGTCACCACCGACAATTCCGTCTTGGGTGAAGTAGCTTCCTCCTATCGCTGTTGATGATGACTCTGTTCCTTTGGTAAAGCTAAACGAGTGGTTCATCATCGCCGCTCGTTCAAAAATCTCATCCTGCCAATCAAATGTCTCAAGCGCTGAGGGGTTGGCAAGTGCTGCCAGCGGCGTGAGGCCTGCCGCGGAGCGACTTTCGTTCATGAGAATAGCATACTCTTCAGCATTGAGAAGCGCCATGTATTTCCAAGGCTCCTGCACACCGTAGTAACTCTCGTAGGTAATCTGCGGCTTCTGGTTCTTGGATCCGGATTTGGTCGTAATCAAGACGACGCCATTTCCTCCACGTGCTCCATAAATCGCCGCTGAAGCGGCATCCTTGAGGATGGAAATGGACGCGATGTCCGCAGGGTTTAAATAATCGATGCCACCGCTGGGGATTCCATCAATGACATACAACGGCTCAGCGTTGTTCAATGAACCCGTACCCCGAATTCGGATGGACTGGGTAGAACCGGGCTGACCCGAGTTCTGAGTGACCTGCACACCTGCGGCGCGGCCCTGCAATGCCTGTTCTGTTCGCAGCACAGGCATGGATGTGATTTCCTTTGAATCGATGGTGCCTACTGCACCTGAAATCTTGCTTCGCTTCTGATTTCCATAGCCGACGACAATGACTTCCTCCAAGCCGGCGACATCTGCCGATAGTGAAGCGTTAATTTCTGCCTTCGCTCCGACAGCCAAAGATTGAGGCGTGTAACCGATAAAGGAAAAGATCAGCGTGGCCTCTTCTCCAGCAACGGTCAACGTATACTGACCATCAAGGTCAGTGAAGGTCGCATTTTGCGTACCCTTTTCAACAACCGTCACCCCGGGCAACGCTTGTCCATCTTCAGCTGCAGTCACCGTTCCGGTAACTGCCTTCCCCTGGGAAAAGGCAGTTACCGTCATGGTGGCTAAAAAACTGAATGCTAAAAGCAAGTTTTTCATTCAAAGTATTTTTTCAAAAGGGTCTAATCTGAAGACTAATCTTAGTTGACTTTCAACAATTTCTGTGTCGAGCCGAATCCTTCTGCTTGCACTTGAACGAAGTATACACCCGCAGCTTGTCCAGAGACATCCATTGCGTATACATTTTCGTTTGCAGGTACTTGGAAGCTCGCTACAAGAGCGCCAGTGAACGAAACGATTGTAATTTGCTTTGGAGATTGGACACCGGCAAAACGCAACTCTACATTTCCTGTAGTGACCGATGGAATCAATTGGAAATCAAAACCCAACGCCTCAGC
>Ga0209630_10005558_pt1 | contig 10651 bp, 8 predicted proteins | sample COG_01_FD_184745 | JGI IMG/M metagenome (GOLD analysis project Ga0209630, IMG submission 184745) | Pelagic Microbial community sample from North Sea - COGITO 998_met_01 (SPAdes) (version 2) | ecosystem: Environmental > Aquatic > Marine > Neritic zone/Coastal water | place: Helgoland, sampling... | reverse complement strand
CGGCGGAGGCGGCGGTGGTGGTCACACTGGAGGTGGTGGCGGCGGTGCTGGTCAAGATAATAGTTTTGGCGGTGGCGGCGGTGGTGGAGGTTCCTCTAGATATAATAATGGTCTTGTATCTTTAAGTAGTCAGGGAACTAATAGTGGACAAGGTTATGCCATTCTTTATTATACTTTAATAACTGCTGAAGTTAATACCTTTACAATTTCTCCTAGTAGTATAATTGCTGGTGTCAATTCAGCAACTTTAACTTGGAGTGTAAGTGATTCTGTATCTCAAAGTATTAATCAAGGTATTGGAGCAGTAGGTACATCTGGTTCTACTATTGTGAGTCCAAATAATAATAAAACTTACACAATAACTGCTATTGGTTTAGGTGGTAATGCTTCTGCAAGTGTAAATTTAACTGTATATCAACCTGTTGTTGCTCAATTTATTAGTGCATCCCCGAATCCTATTATTCTTGGTCAATCATCAACATTAACTTGGGCAGTATCTGGTTCTGCTAACACCCCCGCCACTATTAACCAAGGAGTTGGTAATGTTCTGTTTACTAGTAGCACAGGTGTATCACCATCTAGTAGTACAACTTATACTTTATCTGCATCAGGTCCTGGTGGCAGTGACTCAGATCAAATAACAGTAGTAGTAAATCAACCACCTCAACTAAGTTATAATACTCCAGTAAATATTGATTATGGAGATGCTGTTACTTTTGATGTAACATATAGATATGCAACAGGTGGAGTTAACGGAACCGCGTCGTATTCGATAACAGATCCTGCCACTGGTAATACTATTACTAGTGTAGAAAATCTTAGTTTACCGGGCACAACATCAGATGAAAGTGGTGCTGCTGTAACATCATCTATTACATTAAATATTCCGTGGACATCATATGGAGTATTTGGTATTGCATTATCATTAACTTCTAGTGGAGGTGGAGGTTCTACAAATATACCAAGTTATATAAATGTTATTGTTGACGAGTTACCTGATTCTATTAATGTTCCAGAAAATCGTAATGAAATTCCATCAGATAACGTAGAAGCACCTGATTTTGAAACAGTAATTAGTGATCCTATTGTGGTTGATGATATTGATGTTGCTGTAGAAATTAAGGCATCAGACCCAATTCAGGTTAGGTTTGATGATGATGATCCAGAAATAGAATCAAATTGGAAAAACGTTAGACCGATATAAAATAAAATGACACAAGACTCTAGTTTTACAAGTAGATCTCCCAATAGTGCTGGATATACGAATCAGTTCTTTGAACCGAACTGGTCTAGTTTCATGAATAATTATAATATTGGGGGTAGAGATGCTAGTGGCACACCTGGTCTCAATAGATTCTATTATTGGACTATTACTTTTGCAAATTATGGTAGACAACGATTTTATGCCAATTGTGATGATAATGGAGCGATTTATATTAATGGCAACTATGAAATGGGAATGGGTGGATTTGGAACACAAAGTTTAGTCACTACTACAAATTACTATGGTCCAGGCACATATACTCTTAGTGCTAATGCTAATAATAGTGGTGGTGGACCTTGGGGTATTGCTATAGACTGGGTTGGATTTATTCCTCCTCCACCTGTTCCTGGATGTACAGACTCTCGTGCTACAAACTATAATCCAAACGCAGATGTTGATAATGGAAGTTGTGCATACCCTACTCCATCTGTCACTTTAAGTGTTAGTCCTTCTAGTTATATTGCACCTGGATCTGCTACATTAACTTGGTCGGTTTCTAATTCCACAGCACGAACTTTAACTGGACAAGGTAGTGTTGGTTCTTCAAATCCTCCTGGTGGTATTATAGTATCTCCCAATAATAGTCAGGCTTACACATTGAATGCATCTTATTATGGAATTACTAGTAATACTAAGACTGTAAATTTAACTGTATATCAACCTGTTGTTGCTCAATTTATCAGTGCATCTCCAAACCCTATTACTGTTGGACAATCATCGACGTTAACCTGGGCAGTATCTGGTTCTGCCAATACTCCTGCAACTATTAACCAAGGAGTTGGTAATGTTCTGTTTACTAGTAGCACAAGTGTATCTCCATCTAGTACTACAACTTATACTTTATCTGCTAGTGGTCCAGGTGGTAGCGATTCTGATCCTATTACTGTAAATGTAAATCAACCGCCACAACTAAGTTATAATACTCCAGTAAGTATTGATTATGGTGATACTACCCAAAGTTATCCTATAACATATAGATATGCAACAAACGGAGTTAGTGGAACAGCTGTCTATACTATGAAAAATCCTAATACTGGAAATACAACTACTATTACTCAGAATGTTAGTTTACCAGGAACATCTTCTGATGAAAGTGGTGCTGCTATAACGAATACATTTACACCTAATATTCCATGGACAGCATATGGAGCATATTCTATTGCATTATCACTAACAGCTAGTGGCGGTGGAGGTTCTGTTAATGTACCTAAAACTATCAATGTTAATATTGATCAGTTACCTGATTCTATTAATGTTCCAGAAAATCGTAATGAAATTCCTTCTGATGATGTTGAGGCACCTGATTTTGAAACAGTAATTAGTGATCCTATTGTGGTTAATGATATTGATGTTGCCGTAGAAATCAGAGCATCAGACCCAATTCAAGTGAAGTTCGATGATGATGATCCAGAAATAGAATCAAATTGGAAGAACGTTCGTCCAATGTGATAAATATAACTAAGGGAAAAAGATCAACTTCAAATGCCGATATATCAGTATAGTTCGACACCGCTATATGTTGAAGAGAATCAATCCATCCAGTTTCGCTATGAAGCACCTCCTGGATTCTCCGAAATTAAGCAAGTTACCATTAAAATTGGTGAGCTTACTGTCTTCTGGATTATTGAAACCAAGTTAGAAGATTTTGCACCGGATCCGTTTTTCTTTCAAGAGATTGATCCTGTAGAAGTAGATACATTATTTACTTTTGCAGAGACTGCTAATGGTCCTAATGCTGATCCTTACACGGGATTGTCAACAGATACTCCTGCAATAAGACAAGGAGAACAAGCTGTTACTATTACAGGTCTTGATCCTGGTACACAAGCACCTTTGCTAGTAACATCTAATGTTGTTGATTCTAATGATTATGACTATAGATTAAGATTATATGATAGTGCAAATACTTCTTATGGTTCATGGGGAGCTTGGACAAAATCTACAACCAATACAATTAGAAACTTAGATCAAATACAACTTAGATTAAGATCGTCACCAGGACCAGCTGATGAAAAGAACGTTAGTGTTACTGTTGGCACGGGAAATGCTGAGTGGAAGATTACAACTGGCACCATTCCTATTAATACACCAAATCCAGCACCTAATTTTGGTAGTTTAAATAATCAAGAACTTAATGCTTTAGTTTATAGTGCAAGACCTCAAATTTTGGGACTTACAACTAGTGCTACTATCACTGTTGATGGTGGAGCACAAGTTGCAGTATCTAATACTAATACTACGTTTACCAATGCAGATGGATTTGCTGTCTTCAATAATATTCTATCTGGGTGGGGAAATAATTTAACAGTAAGTAATGGTCAATACGTACAACTAAGAGGAACTACTAGTTCTATATCAAATTTTCCTGAAAGTTTTAACGTTACTATTGGTGATGGTGCTAATATTTCTTCGTGGATTGTTACAACTGGTGTTGGTATTGATTCATTACCAGATAGTTTTGTCTTCAACAATTTAGTAGGACAAGTTCCTGGACAAATAGATATAAGATCTACTGCAAGCGGTAGTGTTAGTAGTGGTATTGCATTAGTAAAAGGATTAACACCTGGCACTACTGTACCAGTTGTATTAAGATCTTCAGACACAACATCTCAGTACGATCCTAGAATTAGTATTAATGGAGGATCTTCTAGTCAGATTTCTAATACTACTGTAAAGAATGATGATACTATTGAATTAGTTTTGAATGGATCTAGTGATGTATATGATCCCCTTACTGCAGGACAAGGAATTGCAAAAATGGGAATCAATGTTGGTGATAGACCTATCCCTACATGGAGCGTTACAAATTGGACTGCTCCAGATACTACACCTTCCTTCACTCCTATCACTCAAGTTATCAATAGAACTCCTGGCGGTACGAGTATTGTTGGTCCAATAGGCTTGACAGATTTTAATTTACCGATTACACTAAGTGCTACTACACCTCAATCATTTAATGAATTTAACTTTGCTACAGGTGAGAACATAGGAAATGTTTTATTCTCTGTGAATAATGGTCCAGCAACTGCTGGTCCAGTGACTGCTACTCCTAATCCTACTGGTGATCCAGTGTTTGTCACTATTATTATGCAGCAACCAGGAAATGCTGACATAGATCCTGTTGTTGGATTATCAAATTATGGACAAACTAACATTACTTTTGGTGATGCATCTACTTTTCAACTTAGATCAATTAATTATGCTGTAAAACCTATTCCACCAGCATACAAATCGATATGGTATTCTAATAAAAATGAATCTTTTGATGAAGATGGATGGATAGCAGCAGGAGAAGATCCTAATAATGCGTCAAATTATTATCGAGCACCTAAATTTGATGGTTATGCACTAGGAACTATTTTACCTATTCCTAAAGAAGTAATTGCAGCTGCTGGTAATAATTTTGGATATGGTTCGATTGAAGATAGATTCCCTGGATTCTTGCCTTGTGATGGTGGATCATATGCTGCAGCAGATTATCCATGGTTATGGGAAGCAATTCAAAATCAATATGGAGGAAATGCCACATATGTTCCATCAACTAAAACATATAGTGGTAATTTTAACGTACCCGATTATCGTAATGTTAGAATGGTTGGTGTCGGTAAAGTTGATGCTAATCGAGGGTCATCTGCTATTGTTCCAGTAACTAGTCCTGGTGGAGATTTTGAAACTCCTGGTGCTACTGGAGGTTGGTGGTTTGTTGATGATGTGGATGTTGCTGGTCCTGACCCAGAGGAACAAGTAATTGCTCCTCCAGGATCAACTACGGGAACAGAGTCCGATTACTTTTCATTAGGAACTCCAAGAACATTTGGAACTGAACTTTTATCAACAGAAGTTGAATATACTGTCACAGGATCTGTTGGCGCAATTATTGGAGAAGTTAGTAGTGTTAATGTGCAAGTTCCTCAGCATGAGCATGTATTAGTTACAGGAAAAGTTGAGGGTGATGGTGGGGATCCTTGTATTCCTTGGTACACATATGCATATTATAGAACTAATGTATCAGAATCAGGATCAACTAATCAAGATCAGGATGATGATAAGAGTGATGCAGTTGAGGATGGATACTGGGGAAATTTGTTGGGTTGGAGAGATGGATTCGCTGATTTTAGTAGTCAAGTTGCTAAAAGTGGTCTTGGTAATGCAGAAGATTTATTACCAGGAAATGGTGAAAGTACTGTTGCGTTTGGTAATTATTGGGGATCGCCATGGGCAGACTTACTAGCGGAAATACCAGGAAATTTAAATCAACATTTTATTGGTAGTGGAAGTCCATTGGATGCTGGTGTAATTGACACAGAAGATGGTAGAGCACGAGTTGATTCTTATCAATCAATTTATGGAACATTAAGTCATGCTCACTTGCTTGGTCAAGATCCTGTATTAGATCCTAATACAGATTTTACTTTCGGTAACGTTACCGGTGCTGCTATTGCACACAAGCAAGGGTTAGCAAATTTCGGACTTAACACAACTGTAATTTTCAATCAATCTGATGTTCAAATTGAATTAAATCCTGGTACATTTACATGGAATAATTCAACTAAACCAGTTCCTTCTGCTACTTTAGATCCTCAGCGTAAAGTTCCTGTGGTAACTCCCTTCCACAAAATCAAATATATAATAAAGGCATATTAAATTACAGATCATTATGAAACCAGGAAATAATGCGAAGGTGCAAGAATGGCGTCCGTTAGAATTAATGAGAGATCCAAAGGTAACGGATTTTACATGTGAAGATTTTATTGGTGTATGGGAAAATTTTATTCCAGAATCATTTTGTGATCACGTTATAAAGTGGTTTGATCATCTAACTGATGGAGGTGGTGCTTCTACTATCGATCCTAGCGATTTTGAAGAATCTTTTGGACCTACAGATACTGAAAATGCTGCAACCACTCTCATAGATGGCGAGATACAATATTACAGCAATATGAATAGAAAGGATAAATCCCTTCTAGCAAATTATTGTAATGATGGTTTAACCTACCAAACTAATCAATATTTGAAATCTTGTTTAAAACATTATATAAGTGAATTTGGTCAATTAAAGCAAGTTCCCCTAATATCTACTGACATTAAAGTACAGAAAACATCACCAGGTGGTGGATATCATCAATGGCACTATGAAAACTCTGCTGCATCACATGCACAGAGAGAGATTGTTTGGATGATTTACCTTAATGATCTAGAAGATGATGGTGGTGGAGAAACAGAATTCATGTACCAATTAAAGCGTATTCGTCCTACAAAAGGAACAGTTGTTATCTTCCCGGCAGGTCTAACCCATGTCCATAAAGGAAATATGGTACTAAAGGGTGATAAATATATTTTGACAGGATGGTACATAAAAACACACCTTAACTAGTATGACTTCATCTACAGATACTTTAGTAAGAAAACCCATCCTTCAAATGGATTTGGTGAATAAAAATATTTTAATTGCACCAGCACAAAATTTAGACATTAATAACGCTGCTTCTTTGCTTAAAGCGCAAGTTTCTGATGAATTAATTGCAGAATTCTTTTCTAAAATTGATTCTTTTTGGCATACAGCAGAGGATGAGTTGCAATTCTTTTGCTATTATAATGATGGTACATATTATGCACAACGTAATAGACAAAGATATGATTTTAACTCAGATTCTGTTTATTGGAGTGATTACCACTTTAAAGGAGGAAATGCTGATCAAGCAAAAGTAGTATATAATTTAGGAACAGCAATATTTCTTATTCAAACTGCTGTCAAAAGTATTGCTACAAAGAAAAAACTTGATGGACTTGATAGAGAATATGCTTTTGTTGAGTCGAAGTGGTTAAAGAGAATTAGAGAAAAAAATATGATCTTGTCAGCATCTGACTGGCGTATCCTTCCAGATGTTTCAGATTCATATGATGGAGAAAAGCAGCGTTGGATTGACTGGAGAGCAAGAATTAGATCTACTGCTATTCCTAATCCTGATACTTACGATACTACATTAGATTTCATGAAAAGTTTATATGTAAATGTATATCCAATTGATCCTAAAAATTACAGAAAATTGTATCCCAATGACATGCTAGAAGATGGGGTGACATCTGCTCCTGCATTTATGGATCCTGATGATGCTAAGCAATGGACAAATTATGACGATGATGCATCATCTGACTTCCTTGATAGTAGAATGATTAATAAGTTAGCATATGCTAGGGAGAGAGCATCTTCTGTTAAAACAATCAAGAAAGATCTTCTTGATATTATTAAGTCAATGGATATTGAAGCAATATATCCAGATTTCGATATTAATTTATTTGCTGAAGAAGAGGAATAGAATATGATATATGAATGTGAGATTCTTAATGAAAAAAGTGTAAAAAATATTAATGAATTATTCGATGTAGCACCAGTAAGACAAGGACTAGTTAGCAAAAGAGGTAAAAATGATATAGATGAAACTCAGAAAAAGAGTTTCGCAATGGAACAAACTTCTTCACAATTCAGAAAATCATTAGATATTGTTAATACTGCATTACAAGATAGTAATGATTTTTCAGCAACATATATGTTTAAGGACATAACTGTTCCTATTTTTTCTGAATATCGTGAAGGAGGTTTTTATGATAAGCATATTGATGATATAAAGATAGCAGGACTTACTACTCATCATAGTATTAGTTTATTTTTAAACTCTCCAGATGAATATGGGGGTGGGCAATTAGTTGTCAAGTTTGGAGATCAAGAATATGGATATAAGTGTAAAGCAGGAACTGCTTTAATATATCCTACAGGATTGCTACATCATGTAGAACCTATCACTTCTGGAAGAAGACGAGTTGCACTTATGTGGGGAACTAGTATAATTCGTGAGAATTTCTTGAGATATCAATTGATAGATCTATCTAATTCAATTATTAAAGGTATGAAAGAACTACCAGACAATGATGAAGTATTTCTTCCATTTGAACAGATAAGAGCAAACTTTATGAGGGAATATGGAGATTTATAATAATGTATTTTCTAACATTGATTTCATAGACATTTTGAAAACAATGGCAGAACCAAAGTGGATGTATGGTCATGGTTCTATATCTCCTAATATTGGAGTACCATTTTGGCAAATGGAATTGAGTGATAATGAATTCTTTAGTGAGTATTTACTAAATATCATAAGAGATGTCACAGATGAACCAGATCTTGTGTTAGAGCGTGTCTATGCTAATGGACATGTATTTGCTGATAAAGCATTACCACATGTTGATGGACATTATGATGATTGTAGAACTTTTCTACTTTATTCTAATTCTGAATGGAATCATCTCTGGGGAGGAAAAACATGCTTCTTCAATCGTGATAACACATACACATATGTGAATCCAGAACCTAACATGGCAGTATTCTTTCCTGGTCAAAGAAAACATTATGCCGAAGAAGTTTCTAGATCATTCACCTCATTAAGAACAACTATTGCTTGGAAGTTAAATGGAGCTAAACGCGAACTACGATATTGATTATCTCACAGACTTTATTGGTCAGTCTGCACTGACACAAGAGAAAAGTGTGATATTCTTACGTTCTACTGGATGGAACAGTAGTAGTAATGTTGATGCTATCAATGCATCTGTAGCAAAATATAGATTAGTATTACCTCTAGATATTCTTACAGCATTACAGCAGTCTGAATTTACTTTTATTATGAATGATAATGTGGAAGAGGCATTAGAGTTTTGTGAAGATGCTTTCCCTTCTAGTCAATCAATAGTAACCACACCTGAGGATTATATCTTTTACGCGGTATATGGTCCTAATGGACAAATTCTAGCGGATAACGAATAATGTTTTCAGAAGAAGTAAACGTATCTAAGGTTTATAGTCTCAGTAATAGAGAACTATTATATACACATTCTAAGATGTGGGCATCATGCACGGAAGCATATGATGGCATATTTACAACTGAAGCAAATGCAAAGATACAAAAAATATTAGAATACAGATTCGTTAATGATTCTTTAAGAAACCGCAGTAAAGAAAAGTATATTGATATCTATTATAATGATGCCATTGATAAAATCAGTATCACATTTGCTCAATCTACATCGATTTTACGTATTAATGAGGAGTGGATTAACCTACTAGCACAATTAGATATTAATTCTGACATTAGAGAGACACTAAATGATCTCCATGGTGATGTATCCGGGTTCATACAAAATATTACATTAGATGTAAATGGTAATACAACAGGATTTACCACAAACAAGATAGAATTAACCCCTGATTGCCAAACTACTGGATTAGGTGAATTATATAAGAATCTATCTAATAATACTGCTACTTCAGATTGTAAGATGTGGATAGAGCATCCAAAAGATAGTGATAATACAATTGTTCACACATCTCGATCTTATTCTCTAAGAAATTATAGTTTCACGTCTTCTAATAACAAAGAGCGTAAGATTACAGTATACAATCCAACAAAAGTAGAAAGAAATAAGCAAGAGTATGTAAATTACTGGTTAAAGACAGCAACAACACTTAATTTGATTACAGAAGATGATAGTGTATGGATTAAAAGTTTAATCGATCATCAAATGCAGGAAATTGATCTGTCTTTTGTATTTGATGCGGATAAGACCCTGATAGATGTGCTAGTATACAAGCGTGAGGTGAAAGAATTTAAAGTTTGGCGAGCATGACAATTAAATAACTGGCACAGGGGGCGGCAACGCCCCTTTTTTATGCTATAATTATTGAGTCGTCAGCACCACACCTCGTAATGCAACTCCGCTCTCATCAGCAACGCGCTCTCGATGCGATGCAGTTTGCTAGTAAGGGTCAAATCCTTGTTCCTACTGGTGGTGGCAAGACTCTCATTGCTATTATGGATGCTGTTAGGCGTCTCTGTTCCGCAGATGCTCCGCAGACTATTGTTGTTGTTGCTCCTCGCATCATGCTAGCAACTCAACTATCTTCTGAATACCTTGAGTGTATCACTAATGCGAATGTCCTTCACGTTCATAGTGGAGAGACAAAGCACTTCAGCACTACTAAGTCTGATCGTATTAACTTGTTTGTACGTATGTGTCAGCATGTAGGTGAGCACACTATTATCTTCACAACATATCATTCTCTTCCTCGTATCATCGATGCTGGTATCCACATCAATTGCTGTTACTTTGACGAAGCGCATAATGCTGTACAGCGTAATCATTTTATTGGTGTTGCTGCTGCTAGTCTGAGTGCTGATGCTGCATATTTCTTCACTGCCACTCCTAAGCATACACGTAAGTCTAATCGTGGTATGAACAATGGGGAGATCTATGGTGGTGTGTTGTGTAATGTCCCCGCACCAGAATTAGTCAATAGCGGCAGCATTCTTCCTCCAACTGTTATTCCTTTTGAGG
>Ga0209630_10005557_pt1 | contig 10652 bp, 6 predicted proteins | sample COG_01_FD_184745 | JGI IMG/M metagenome (GOLD analysis project Ga0209630, IMG submission 184745) | Pelagic Microbial community sample from North Sea - COGITO 998_met_01 (SPAdes) (version 2) | ecosystem: Environmental > Aquatic > Marine > Neritic zone/Coastal water | place: Helgoland, sampling... | reverse complement strand
GTAATGAGCTGTTGGTGTAGCTCGATGGAAACACAACGGGAATCATGTCCTGGCTGAACGATGCTGAGGTGGTTCCCAGAACACACATCGCCGCCGTAAAGAGGGTTCGAATGGATTTCATGGTGGTTTTTTGAACAATGTAGAGAAACTTTGATGCGTAGCCTTTGGACTGGCCACTTCTCTTCCACGAAAAATTCAATTTTTGATGGTTTTTTTGGTGTTTTTCGGAATTTTTTCGACTGTTTTAGTTTAAAAAAGAAGTTTTTTGGAAGAAAAAGTGATTTATGTAATTGCTGCTACTCAGCGGTTGGTTGAAGTGGAGGTGTCCTTCCTCAACTCTTTAACTGAACGGCATTCACCGTGAAGTATCCCATGCCTATCTTGAAACCCATGAATCTACCCGAAGACTTTGAAGTGGATACAGGACGGCTTTCGGGCTGTTTCAAGCACACTTCAGCGACGTACAAGTTCTATTGGATGTTGGCCTTGTTGTCGGAGGTCGAGCAAGGGAAGGAGCGCATCGAGAAAAAGGCGCTTTTTGCGGGCATGGTGTCTGAAGCATGGTATACCGTCAATTATTTCAAAGTGTCGTTTGGAGCGAATGATCATTTGCAGCAAGCAATCGAGAAATTAAAGGATCTGGAATCGCTTCCAGTGGATGCCTCTCCCGAAACGGTGCATCGAAGGCTCTTGGGATCGAAAAAAGCAAAGACTCAGCGGGTGCTGCGGCATTTTGACATCAATGTCCCTCACAAATTCTTAAGCCCCTGGGTGGGGAGTGGTAGTAAAAAAGGGGTGTATGCCTTGTCCCAACATGGTTTCAATAATCCACCCTACGCTTTGTACGATGATCATTTGTTATTGCAGCCGGCTTGGCTTCAATATTTTCGAAAATATGCTGGGATTTTGCGCGGGTTTTGCCTGTGGCATTTGACCTTGTTTCTGCAGACTCGGAACCCCAACGTACCGGACGTGCCGAGCAAACTCATTCGTCCTCAACGCCGTGGCAGCTTGACGCCACACAAAAAGCGATTTTGGGACATTGTGCTGAACGAATTGGGCGGCATGGATTGCATCTACACCGCGCGCCGATTGAACGTGGGCGAATACGATATGGAACATTTTATTCCGTACCAATTTGTAGCCCACGATCAAATGTGGAACCTGATTCCAGCAGATCCCCAATTCAATAGCCGTAAGAGCGACAAATTGCCGGTGCTGGCCGATTACTTCGATGCGTTTTACCGCGTCCAGCACGAGGCAGTTTCGATCATTCGTGAGGTGAAGCCCAAGAACAAGTACCTCGACGATTATCTCCAGGTTTCCCCTTCTCAAGACTTAAACCCTGCTGCGTATCGGGCTGTTTTGGAACCCTTGGTGACCATTGCTTCGAACAATGGGTTTCAGTTCATGGAGGGGGTGGATCCGGGGTCCGTATCGAGTTGATTTGCGTCCGAAAATTGAAATTTAAAAGGGTTCTGCTGCAAGCATTTCGCATCAATCGACTTCGCGATGCTCAGTAATTGGTAAACGACAATTTGGCGTTGCTTGCCTTGATCAATTTCTGTTCTTTTTCGCCCGAATTATCGGTGTATTCAATCCGAATGATTTTGTCGTCCGATGTTTCTTCTTTAATTCACCGTTACCTGACCATTCATTAGCATGGGTAATAACCAATCTCTTAATTCAGCTAATTCCTTATTCTGAAAGGCATTATTAATTATTTTTTCGTACATCGAATCAATAGATGAATAGTAGTTTTCCAAAATATCCTCTTCTGGAACTAACATTAATGATTCATCAACAATTCCTTTATTTATATGAGGTTGCTGAGCTCCCGTTCTTAGACTCATTAATCGTGGGATCTCGTTCACCAAATATGGATAGATATAAGATGCTCTCATGAGCTCTGACTCAAATAGTCCAACTACAGACTGATTAGCACAACTATCCACTCCCAAAATAGACGGTCTTAAATGCCGAGTTATAGAAAGTACGCAAGTGCCTTTGGGCATTAAGGTTGTCGCAGAATTTATAATTCCAGATTCAGTTACTTTTAACTCAGAGTCTATAATCGGGAAGTTTGCAATTTCCCCTGAATTCAACCAAGGAAACTCTTCTCCCCAATATTCTTTTACTTTCGTTGAAGGCGTTCCTCCGAGATCTGTGTTCAGTAATTCATCTATTCTCTTCATCTCCCAACCCTCAGGAATCTCTCTTTTCAACTCCTCGTTATAAACCATTTTACCTCCGGAGGACTTATAAGGCTTTCCGTTTTCATCGGGGAAATCGAACTGAACAAACCAATAGTCGTAGATCAGTTTCGCCATCGCCTCTATCTCGGCATTAATCTTATTATTTAGCTCGATTTTATTCGACAGCTTGTAATAAAAATCTCCGATAAAAGATTCTGTTTCTGGCTCACTTCTTGGAATCAGAAGGTTCTTCAAATCGCCTTTCTTAAAATGAGGAATTACAAGTCCGACATGGAAATTAGCTATCGTTTTTTGTACATAATTAGAACGAAGTGCGGCAAACAAATACCTCTTATTAATTTTATTCTCATCAGCCCTAAAGCCAATCATATCTTGAGCGGCACAAAACTCTACGGGATCTGGAACTAGACAGACTCTACCAGGAGTACCCTTATTTACAAATAAAATATCATCAGGCTCAAGATGAGCCCTAAACCAATTTTCGTAAACTTCAGCAGAAACAAAACGAATATTGTCATAAGTCGGAAAAATACTACTATGCTTAATACAGTTAGTCGCAACCAAAGGAATTCCTTCCTCCTCAGTTGGAACAGTTTTCCCCCTATTGTCAACAATAAAGTCTAACAATTCCGTTATGGGCACTTTCTCAATTACCATAATAATTGACTTTATTTAGTAGATCTTTAATATCCGATTCTAATATTTTTGAATCATTAAATAGACCTTCTAAGGCGCTTTCAAAAGAGTTTAATGTAGACTCAAATTCGCTTTGGCTTATATCAAAATACTCTATTTTAACTTCAAAGTATTGGCCGGCACTTAAGGAATAGTTTTTCGCTTCTATAGCATCATAAGAAACGACTACCGAGAAGTCATCATGCGATTCTTTATTATTGAAAGTATCAATTATTTTCTCCTCCTCTTCAAAGGTCAAAACAGTCTTTTGATTCTTTCCTTCTTTAACAGTCTCGCCCAGATTAGAGGCATCAATCAAAACAACATCTCCTTTATTTTCTCTATCAAGAAAAACAACAGAAACATTGGTGCCCGTAGTAGCGAAAATATTACTGGGCATAGAAACTACACCTGCCAACATTTTCTCTTCAATCAATTTTTGACGAATCTTCTTATCTATTCCGCTTTGTGCAGTAATAAATCCGGTAGGCACAACTATTGCCGCTTTACCATTCGCTTTTAAAGTGTGCATGATATGCTGTACAAAAAGGAGATAAATCTCCATAGCATCTTTCTTCTTCGCCTTCGTCTTAGGAATTCCCGCAAAGAATCGGTCGTTATTCTCCTTACTATCGAGATCATCTCTATAATCCGAGAAATCGAGCTTAAAAGGGGGGTTACTCACGATATAATCGAACTTTCTCAGTTCTCCACCCTCTTTATGGTAGGGTTCTAGAATCGTATTCCCTTTTACAATATTCGGAATAGAATGCACCAAGTCATTCAATATCAAATTCAATCGCAACAGATTCGAAGATTTCTGAGAGATGTCCTGACTATATATCGTACACTTATCTTCTCCAATAGCGTGCGCCAAGTTCATCAATAAAGTACCAGAACCCGCAGAAGGATCGTAGCACGTTACATTCTGAACATCTCCTTGCACCATGCATCTGGCCATAATTTTAGCTACCGCGTGGGGGGTGAAATATTCGGCATATTTTCCTCCGCTATTTGTATTGTAATCTTTAATCAGATACTCGAAAATAGTTGCATAGAAATCGAACTTTTCATGAAAGATGTTCTCAAAGCTGAAGTTGATCAGCTTATTAATTATTGCTTTGCAGAACTCATCTCTTTTATCAGTGACATACTTACTGATATTCTCAAACAAAACAATCTTTTCTCCTCCTTCTGTCAGTACAGAGAAAATGTCGCTATTCAAGGAAGCGATACTCAATAGCGTATCATCAAAAATTGTAGAGAAGTTGTTTTCATTTTGACGTTGGAACAAGCTAGAGATAAAATGCTCGGGCTTTAATCGAGCCGTATTCTCATCCAAAGACATCATCAACATACCATAATCGTTCTCACTCATTTTAGAAAGTGTTTCTTCCAGGTTGTCGTTATCAGCCAAGGCTTTATCTTCCTTTTTTAGCTCATGAATAAACTTGTCATTCATGAATTTATAAAGGAAGACCTGAGTAATAATCTTAAACTCGTTGCCATCATTGCCTAAACCATAATTGGCGCAAACACTCTTCAAGTCATCGATTAGGACTTTCGTTTGTTTCTCAAATTCTATTGTAGCTGTCATCTGTTTATTTTAAGCCACTCTTCCGTGGTACTCGTTCATATATTCTTTTACCAACAAGCCGTTAATTCTTCTCGTCTTTTCAGGGTCTAATCTCAAATCGTGTTTCTTGTGCAGTTCACTGATGACGATTTTCATCATCATTTTTTCTACATAGCTTTCATTGTCGAGCATCTGAGAATTCTGCAACACATGAGCATCTACCTCTTTTTTCAAGCTCTGCAATGCTTCAAACAATTTCGATTCACGCTCCGTTAGAGGATCTTTTTCCATTAATCGCTTATGCAAACGGGTGTATTTCTCATCGTTCTCGTATTTTTCTTTAAGCAGTTTATTCTTCCGCTCTAATTCCTTCGCTTTGTTGTAAATGGCATCTAACGCTTCAATATTGTCCCTCATTTCATCGGCATCAATCTCGGCTAGGTTCTTCTTTTTAAACAAGCGTTCTAGTTCTTCTTTTAGGGAAATAAACAAAGGGTCTTTTTGGTCGAAATTACCCGCTAGCATTTCTCTTGTTCGTTGAAGGGTATCTCTTAGCTTATCGGCCAAGACCATTTCCTCTTCTTTCACTTTTGTAAAAGTGAAGAGTACATCTTCTAAGGCAACATTTAAGAGGTTCGTGGTATCTACATTATTCTCAAGTGCCTCTTTTGTATTTATCAGCGCTAGGTGATTATTCGCTTCACGAGACAGGATCGTCAATTTTTGAAAGTCGAGTTTATCGAGCATTTCATAATTGCCAGACAAACGAATGAGGTTGTACAAACTCTTCGCATTATTCAGCGCTTTCGTTATCTCCAACATCTTCTTTCTATCTGAAATCTCGGTAATCTGAGAAGAGAAGTTCTCTGCATTATTCGTGTCAAAATGAAAGAGGATGTCTTTTATTTCACCAATCTGCTTCGTTATCTCGTCTTCGGTCAAAAACAAATCAGAATAGGATTGCATTTCATCTCCGAGTTCGTTTTGCAATTCATTAAAATAGTCCTGACTCGTCTTCTTAAACTGCTTTTCTATACCGGCAAAATCCACCACGTAACCAAACCGAAAGTCTTTATAGGTTCTATTTACCCGAGTAAGGGTTTGCAACAAATTGTGCGCCTTAATCACTCTTCCGATGTATAGTTTTTTTAGTCGAGGAGCATCGAACCCTGTCAACAACATATTAAAGACAAACAACAAGTCAAGCTTGCCTTCTTTAAAGTCTTCCACCCAATCTTTTCGCTCTTGCTTGGTGCCTACATCGTGTAAGACAACCGCGGCATTTTTCACTTTTCGTTGAGCAGATTTTTTGGCGGAATAAGAGACAGACGATTCAGCTGCCATCGGCAACCTCTCAAGTTCTTCTTTATTCTCGGCATACGTACTTTGAAAAATCTCGTACATCTTTTTAGCCTGGTTAGAAGAGTCGCATACGACCAGGCCACCGATGGAATTATCATTCATAGAAATTCGACTACGCTCAAAGTCTTCCACAATGTATTTCAACATTGGCTCCACAAACTTATCGTGGGAGTAGACCACTCGCTTGTCCGCATCGCCTTGTAAGGTTTTAATTTCAGCCAAAGCCTCCTTCAAGGTCATTTTATAGTTCGTCTCGATCTCTTCTCGTATCAGTCTCAACGTATAACCATCAGCAATAGAAGCATTGTAGTAGTATTTATGGATGTACTCCCCGAATAAAGAGCGGGAATTGTAATCCGTTCCCAACAGAGGCGTTCCCGTCAATCCTATTTTGATCGCATTCGAATCGGACTCATTCAAGTTCGCCAAGAAACTCCCTTTCGGATCATAGCTTCTATGCACTTCATCCATAAAATAGATGCGCTGAATATTTACGTTGTAATCGGCATTCCGAACAACATCAGGATCATCCTTAAACTTCTGAATATTCACCACCGTTATCTCCGCTTTTCCAGAGTTATTATGAATTACAGAAGTGGACTTAATATCCCTAGCAAACTCATCTCTCGAGTCAATTTTATGTACCGTCAATCCTCTAGCTGTAAATTCTCTTCCGGCTTGTATCAATAGATCAATTCGATCTACAATAAAATAGAATTTCGGAACAATGGATTTCTTCTGATAATAGTCAGTTAGGTGCTTTACATTATAGTAAGTGAGGGCAGTTTTACCACTCCCCTGGGTATGCCAGATGATCCCTTTTTTCAACCCTTCGCCTAATTTTCTTTCAATGGCCTTCGTCGCAAAAATTTGAGGGTATCTCATTACATGCTTTTGCAACCCTTTTCTATCCTTTACATAGGCAATAGAGTATTGAAGTAGGAAGGCTAATCGATCTCTTTTAAACAGAGAAGTACAGATGCGATTCGTAGGTTTATTGGGGTCTTTATTCGTCAGAAACTCAACCTGATTCTTTATCGAAACCAGGTTATTGTCTTTTAAAACGAGCGTTTCAGTTTCATCATTCTCAGGATTCAATATTTTATCTAAATCCAATTCATCTTCTTCACGGAAATAATTAAATACCGGTTTGTGGTATGATGTAGAAGAATAAAAAGCCCCTTGAAGCGGAACGGGTGAGCTATCATCGTATTCCATATTATTGGAGAATACCATGAGCTGAGTTGCATTCACAAACTTCCTGAACTTCTTATTTTGAAAGCGTGTAGCAATCCGCTTATGCTCCGCTTGAATGCCGTCAAGGTTATTCGGTTTCTTTACCTCAATAAAAACCAGAGGCATTCCGTTGACCAATAGCGTTATATCAGGTCTAAACTCTTCATCATCCTTTTTGCACGGCAATTCCGTTACAACGTGAAATGAATTATTATCAAAATTCTCAAAGTCAATCAGTCTAGATCCAGAATGAGAGATAAGGTCTTCATAAAAAGCTTTTCCTAGATCTTCGTTTTCAAGAGTAAGAGAAAGTTCGGAATGGAGCCTTGAAATTTCATCATCAGATAAATCAGGATTTATTCTCCCAATCGATTCTCGAAAAACATCGGTAAAGATGTTTGTTGATTCATCCCATTTATTATCCTTCAATGAGAGATAAGCATACCCCAAACGAGTGAGATGCAGAATAGCCGGTATTTTAACTCTAGAGTCTTCGTTAAACTTCATCCTCTTTAGTTTTATTGCTGACAATCAACTTTCTGACATCAATATCAAGGATGTCAGCAATTCTTGTCAAATCTTCTAGGCTAGGCTGACGTCTATTATTGCAATACTCGTTCACCATATTAAAGCTCTTCTCAAGCTTTTGGGCTAACCAAGTTTGCTTAATACCCTTATCGCTTAGTACTTCTTTTATCCGATTCATATCCTTTAGGAAATAGGATGTTAATATAGCAAGTACCCGCCATTTACACCTTAAATTATAGGGTGTTTATATCAGATTACTTAAGTAGCCCAGTCTTTAGACTTGTAACAGGGCTTTCACAAAACGAGACCAGTTTCTACCAATCTCGGTTCTACGGGCACTTACTGAGTATTTGCCGGCTCATTTTCGATGCAACTTCCGGTTCGGAGAGCCGCGATTCACTGGAAGCCGCTGAATAGCAATTTCATGGGGTAGTGGAAGAGCGCATCACCGGCATAGTGAGGAGCTGTAAAGTTTCAAATCGGATTAATTCAAATCCAATGTAGGACAATATCGGGTTAGCCATTAATTTGTCCACATGAAGCTCACCAAAGAAATCACAGCGGAAGAAGTCAACGAATTCATTCTGACGAAGTTTTTGCACCAGCGCGAGGAGCAGGAGGGTTTTACGTTTTTAACACGTACGAACGATAAGGTGGGAAGCCGAAGGTTAGCCAATGGCTGGTGGTTTCACGGCAACCACAATTATGTTTTCGCTTCACTTTTCAAGCTTTCGGGGCACAACCACATGTCGCGTTCCATTGGCTTTGTAGTCGGGGATATTGATTTGCAGATCCGGGAGCCAAAGGCTGAATTGCTGGTGGTGTGGCCGGGGGAACCCGACGAAGCAAAGATTCAATGCTACAAAAGAATCGTTTCGGAAATCGAGGGGTTTGAAGAGCATCAACCGGATCGATTTTCCAAGCGATACGATCCAGCTTGGACCTTGGAGCAAGCGCTGGATCATTTTCTGAGTAAGGATCACCCTCGAATCAAGGCGATCTTGAGCGATGAGGGATTTGCGCAAGAGGCCTTCGTAACTGAAACTGAAATGGAGCAGTACCTCTCTGGGGTAGCTCAATTTCGGGAGGACGAAGTGTTTTCGAAAACGAATCACCACCAAAACCTCCGAAAACTCATTCGAACCATGGAAGATGAGGCATCCGTTAATGCCTTCTTCGATTCGGGTGCAGCTCTATTGAATCAGCTTGATTTGGAGTTCAATTCACCCAAATTGTATGCCGCCATTCGAGGTGGCAAAGAGCGCATGCACATCACGGTTGGAGGCCGTTATATTCTCATGCTTGAGAAGAAGGGAGACAAGCTAATGTTCGGATTTCACGTAGCGAATCGATTGCCTGAGTTGGAAAATAAATATGGCAAAAAGCTGATTCTAGACAAGGGAAAACATGCAGTGTGGTACAAAGGACAGGCCAGTACTTTGGACCCTGTGGATTTCGAACAAGGCATGATGCAACTCGCCAAGCAGGAGTCCAAAGCAACAGCATCCCAATACCGAACAATCTATGGCCATCTGCACAACCAGTGGATCATTGATGCTTGCACAAATCCTGAGATTCGGGCAGAATTTGTCGAAAAGAAAAGCCCCAAGACTGCACGAATATGGCGCATTGCAGCAGGTGCAAATCAACAGTTTTGGCCCATGTGGTCGTCTGAGGAAATGGTGGGCATTGGTTGGGATGTCGGCGACTTGAGTGATTGTCGTTCGAAGGAGTTGATTGGATCCAAACTGAAGGAACGGTATGGGTACGATTCGGAGCCGACCAATTCCCGGTTGGCGATGTATCAATTTGCCCATGAAATGAAAAAGGGTGACTGGGTGGTGGCAAAAGACGGAACCAGTACGTACATCGGAATCGGCCGTGTGACGAGCGAATACCAATATCGACCGGACCATCAAATGATGAATTCCAGGCAAGTGGATTGGCTATCCGCAGATGTTCACGACAATTCGAAGAAGTCCTTCAGCCGAAAGACATTGACAGAAATCACATCAGATGCCGAGGAGTTGGCGATGCTCGAATCCTTGTACGGCGTGAGATTCAGAGGTGAGCTGGCCTCGGATCAATCCAGCGCTGCCTACGGCAAGACGGAGATATTGGATGAAGTGTTTTTAGAAGAGCGGGTTCTGGATGGAATCATGCGTGGATTGGCCGTTAAGAAAAACGTCATCCTTCAAGGCCCTCCAGGAACGGGGAAAACATTCATTGCAAAGCGATTGGCCTACTTGAAAATGGGCAATAAGGATGCGAGTCGTGTGGAGACCGTCCAGTTCCACCAGTCCTACAGCTACGAAGATTTCATCCAAGGCTATCGGCCCCACGAGGAGCGAGGATTTGCAAGAAAGGACGGAGTTTTTATGCGATTCTGTGAGCGTGCCAAACACGATTTAGAAAACGATTATTTTTTCATCATCGACGAAATCAACCGCGGCAATCTGTCGAAGATTTTTGGCGAGCTGATGATGCTGATTGAAGCGGATAAGCGCGGAACAGAACATCAGGTGCAGCTCACATACAGCGAAGATGGGGAGCATTTTTACATCCCCGAAAATGTGCACATCATCGGCACGATGAATACGGCCGACCGATCTTTGGCCATGGTGGATTATGCGTTGCGTCGCCGCTTTGCATTTTACAACTTGCCGCCACAATTCAATGAGAAATTCGATGCGTTTATGGAGGCCAATGGTCTTTCGACGGAAATGGTCAAGCGCATTGCAACCAAAATGTTGGCCTTGAACCAGGCTATCTGTGAAGACAAGAACCTGGGTGCGGGTTTCGAAATAGGTCACAGCTACTTCTGCTCGGGAATCGAACCTGACATGGAGGCTGAAACGGAAGAGGCGTGGTTCCAGCACATCATGAATCAGGAAATCGGCCCTCAATTGTTTGAGTATTGGTTTGACGATCCAGCGAAAGCAACGGAGCACTTGGAACTGCTAAAGGCCCACTGATCAATGAGTAGTGAAACAGCAAGGCAAGTGCCCGATGTCCGCAAAATCCCCATTGCGAACCTTTACCACATGCTTTGCTATGCG
>Ga0209630_10005555_pt1 | contig 10653 bp, 8 predicted proteins | sample COG_01_FD_184745 | JGI IMG/M metagenome (GOLD analysis project Ga0209630, IMG submission 184745) | Pelagic Microbial community sample from North Sea - COGITO 998_met_01 (SPAdes) (version 2) | ecosystem: Environmental > Aquatic > Marine > Neritic zone/Coastal water | place: Helgoland, sampling... | reverse complement strand
GCTTCACCACCACCACCACCACCTCCACCAACCGTCATCACACCGTCCTCATATGTGAGTATGGAACACAAAGCTGTGTTTTGGAGCAATAGTGTTCCTGATTTCAAAACTTCGGCGGAAAATGAAGGTGTTTCCACGACCGATATGGATGCGTGTAGTACCTCTACTTCCTGGTGGTACAGTTTACCAAGTCTGGAGCAAAAGTGTTTAGCGACGCTCCTACTGAGTACCTTGGAGAAAGAGAATTGGACTTTAATAACGGCTCACGCTTATGGGTATGATACCAACAACAATGCCTACCACTTCACGAGACCAGTTCAGACGAGTTAGTTGTTATACAAAATAATCGCACCTAGTACATAGTAGTATTTTACACCTACGGTAAGTCAACTCACCGTATACGCATACGCTCTGCAAAAAACCCTAAGCCCTATAAAATACGAGAGCGCGACGGTTCGTTTGCACATGTCTCCGCACATGTTTTGCTCATCAACATCATAAGAGAAACACGCCGCGCGCAAACACTTAAATCGATACGAAGGAAGGTCCGAATCACGACAAAAATAACTTTTTTCTTCGTTGCTGAGAGAGCAAACACGACGCGCATATAAAATACTCGCATCATAACCATCTCCGGGGAAGGGAGAGGTAAAGAGCGGAAAACATTCTTTCGCGGGGAAAAAAGTCAACATTTACCGGACTGATTTTTATTGTGTACGAAGACTACGACTATGTTTTCGATGTACCAAGGCGGGACGCACGTGGAAGTGTTCGACGCCGGGACGACGAAATTTTGCACAAATATCACAACTACAACGACCAGTAGTCGCGGGTTGAACGCGTCATCAGGAGCGTGTGGTGACGACGATTCGTCAAAAAAGTCTTCAAAGTCACTTTTTGCTGCTTCAAACACCAACAACGCGCAGTCGGCGCTTCGCCAGGCGAGAAACCAGCGAGGCGTCCAGTGGCAAATTTCGGACGCGAGGAAAACGGTCAACTCGAGGAATAAGAAGTATTACGAGTCTACCGCGAAAGGGTACGTGTTGCAGCTGGAAAACGCGTCCATTGAAACCGTCGTTCAACAACACTCGAATAATACTACCTCTTCTTCGGCGAAAGCGCGACAACTCACGCAGCCGATGGTGTGCGCGCAGATTTACGTCGAGAAACCGGAGGATAAGTTTACCATCGAGTTTGTGTTTTCCGAAGTTGAAACGAGGAGAGACAGGCGGAGAGTGGTTCTCTCGACCGCGTTTTTAGAGACGAAAACGTCGCCTTTGCACTGTCAGGTGCCTATCGTCGCGAAGAAGAGGAGAGCGACGAAGAGTGTTTCGGTGAAAAGCGCAGTAGTTCCAAACAAGAAGAAACACCATCAACAACACGAAGATGAGAACGATCTCACGAGAACATCGAGAGATAGTACTCGACAGTTCACGTACGACTCGTGGGTAAACTTTATCGTTCCTATTCCGAAGCTTTTGAAAAAGTGCTTCGGCGACGCGGCTACGAAACAGAAATACGCGATTGAGAAAATTCGCATCTCCGGGACGTGTTTAATCAAGCGCGTGTTGACGTTGCGAGGAGACCGATTATCATCTGGTGGATTCTTTGGTGAAGACGATTACGTCCCAGCGAGCGTGGACTTCCCGAACGGAGTCGACCGAAAATCTATCCTGTTCTTGGGCGAAGAAGACGAAGAAGTTCGCGTTGATTCGAGATCGACGAAAACCGCCGCGGTGCGCGAAGAAGGTAGATCCCCCGCGAGGAAGAAGCAGAAAGACAACGACATCATCGCACATATCGCTACACCTGCTCGACTTACGTATCGCGAACGTCGCCAGCAGAATCATCGACAAAGTAACATCAACGCGGCGATCAAATCTTCGCTTTCGACTGCCCTCAAAGCCATCGATACGAATTACGAAAAATTGACGAAAATTTCGTCACGTTCGCCGTCACCTCCGTCACCTCCGTCGTCGTTTTCGTCGTTTTCATCCGCCAGATCGTCTCGAGATGAAAAGAACGAGGAAAAGACGGTCCGATTTGCACCAGATACGCCGCCAAACGAGGTGGAAGATGTCGAGGAAAAGAGTGAAGACGCGCGTTCGTCGCATTCGGATGGATCGATGATATCGAGATCATCGTCTTCTTCATCTCGCTCGCAACCTATGATCGGCGGCGGCTGCGGCGACGAAGACGACGAAAACGACGACGAGAGTGGAAAAGATTCTCCTGAAAAACTGGTCTCTTTTGTCGACGTTGTTCCGTTACCGAGAAATGATCTCTCGGTCCGAGTGCCCAACTCGAGGCGGTCAAACCAAACTTGTACCGCGACTCGGCTGAATATAAATCGTCCTCAGAAAGCGACGACGACGACGACAACGACGACGAAAAAGACGACGAAAAAGAGGACTTGGATAAAAATGGTAAAGACGAACAACTACCCCCTTCGAACTGGGACGCCGCGCTCGGTTTCAGCAGCGATGATGAAGAAGAAGAAGAAGCGTAAAACAGATGTGACTTCTCTCTAAATTTACAACTTGAAAATACAACGCGTTCTCTATGATAGAAGCGTAAAATCTCTCTCTCTCTCTCTCTGGATGTGTGTGTGTGTTATTATCCACATTCACATCTCAAACTAATACCCAACGCTCACCGCGGCGTTGACGACGATAAAGTCGTCGTTCGCTCGCCCGTCCGCGTCGAAGCCGTCGCCCATGGCTTCTATCGCGATCCCACTCGACGCCACCATCCCTCCTCTCACTAACTCCACGTCCACCGAACCGTACGGAAATACTTTTTTCACCTCATCCACGTCCACTGGATACGCATCGATCGGCGCGGCTACGAGTACGTGTAACTTCATCCCGCCGTACCCGCCCGGTATCAAGTCCGCGATAGCCGGTAACGAGTTGAAACTAATCGCATCTTTACACGCTCGCACCGCGGCTTTCGTGCCGTCTTGTCCGTGTTGATCCGACCCAACTCCGAGTTCCACGAACAAGGTTTTCGACATTTTGTCGTGCTTTTCCACGTTTTCTGTTCTTTGTCGCGTCTCCGATGATGATGAAGCTTTCGCGCGCAGAAGGAATCGATTCACCATCGCTCTTTTCCCGAACGAAAGACTTTTACCAGAGGAGGAGGAGGAGGACCCGGAAAGGAGTAAAAACGGAGACGTCGCTCGCACGAACATTACTCTCTCTCTACTTCTCTCTCTTTCAAATAAATGGTGCGTGTGATGTGCGCAGCAGAGAAGCGCGCGCAAGTTTGTGAAGAATTCCAATTCCGTTCGGGAAATACCGTTAGAGATACGAATGGATTCCTCATTCGACGCGCGCTTTGCGGGCGAGAGATACATAACAAAGACAAAGATATGAACGCTCCCAGAACACGCGCAACGACCAAAACGACCACCACCACGGCGTGTCAAATGTGCGACATCGCGCTCGAATACGACGCGCTGTCGGCGGAGTTTTTAGCGTCTCGCAAAGTCCAGTGCGGCAGGTGTACGTTCGTCAACGACATCAGAGTCGACGCGGAGGAGAAGACGACGACGAAGACAGCATCGTCGTCATCATCAGAAGGAGTAAAAGGCGACGAAGCATTCGCGAGACGATTACAGAAGGAAGAAGACGCGAGAGGAAGTAATCATCGCGGGAGGAGTTTTGGGTCGTGGATGAAGGATTTGTTTTCAGCGCTTCCTTTGCCTCAGGAGGAGGCGAAGAAACGACCGCCTACATGCGCCAAGTGCGAACGAACGGTGACGGACGTCGGGGTGTTCGATCCCGGCGAGCGAGTGACACAAAACAACGTGTTCTCTCGAACAACAACGACGGTGAGATATTATCAAACCTCGGAGTATTGGAACGAGTTTTTGTGTCGGGAGTGCTTCGAGGGCGAGAGACGCGGATACGTGGTTCGGTGCGACGGGTGTCAAAAGATCGAAAGCGAGCGGTGTAAGCGAGAGTTGGGTGGATTCGTGAGGCTTCCGGAGGAGGAAGAGCAAGGACCAGGGAATGCTGGTGCAGATGGTGGTGGAAGATATTTGTGTTTAGAGTGTTCTGGGTCTGTCGTGGTCGATAACGAGGACGCGTGGATATTGTACGAGGAAATAAAGCAGTTCATGATGAACGAGTTAGATTTAACGATGCCGGAGAGGATGCCGCCGTTGCACGTGGTGACGGAAGAATCAATGCGCTTATCCATGGGGAGAGACCAAAATACAACAGCGCACGTGTACAACGACGACGACGTAAACGACGACGACAGAGCAGGAGGAGGCGTAGATTTTAGCAACACCCGAACTCGAGGTTTATGTCTGTCCACCGAACACACGCTCACTCGCGTCGTGCGTCGCCCGGAATTCTCCTGGCAAGAAGGCCTCACATTCTCTGAGACGCCCATCCACGTCGGCTCTCGGAGCAACGTCACCGCCATCATCGTCGTCAACTGCCTCCCGCGACTCCTCTTCGGCTCCATCCTCGCTCACGAAATGACCCACGCGCACTTCCGCCTCACCCCGGGATACCCTCGAAAAATCAACCGCAAAGTCGAAGAAGGCTTGTGCCAACTCATCGCCTGTCTCTGGACCGAACGCGAAGCGCAAAAGATCGACGGAAACGACGAGGAGGCGAAAAACCAGCTCGCGTTAGCCGGATGCATAGCGCACAACATCCGCAACGAACCGTCGGAAATCTACGGCGACGGCGCCAGAATCGCTCTGCACAGGTACGAAAAACTCGGCAACTGCAGAGACGTGTTCGACTGCGTCAAAAGTACCGGACAGTTCCCCGAGTACGACGCATGATCATCTCTCTCGATAGTTTTAGATCATTAGAATACTCTCTATAAATAAGAGCTTGTTTGTGTCTTTTCCTTTCTTTTTTTGCTTACAAATTCCACATTTTTTATCCACAAAAGAAGTAAAAATGTCCTCTGATACGGCGGAATCGGTCTCTGCGCAAATCGCCTCGCAAGGCGCGCTCGTGAAAGCGTTGAAACTTTCCGGGAAAACAAACGACGACCCGGACGTGTCTTCGGCCGTCTCGCATTTGAAACAGTTAAAAGCAAAGTTAGCCGAGCTCACCGGCGTGGAAGAGATTGTTGGCGGCAGGGAAAAGAAGAAAAAAAAGGACGGAGGAGGGAAAAAACCAGCACCATCGTCGACGAACAAAGAGATGAAGAAAGAGACGAAACTGGGGATGCACGTCGGGATCAACGAAGATTTCGGGGCGTGGTACTCCCAAGTCGTCGTCGAAGCGGAACTGATTGATTATTACGACATCAGCGGGTGTTACATTTTACGTCCGTACGCGTTCACGCAATGGGAGTACATTCAGGAGTTTTTTAACAAGGAGATTAAAAAGTTGGGCGTAGAGAACGCGTACTTTCCGATGTTTGTCTCGCAGTCTCGATTGGAAGCGGAGAAGGATCACATCGAAGATTTTAGCCCAGAAGTCGCGTGGGTGACGAGATCGGGGGATTCAGAGTTGGAGTGTCCAATTGCAGTCAGGCCGACGTCGGAGACGGTGATGTACCCGCACTACGCGAACTGGATCCGGTCGCACAGAGATTTGCCGCTGTTGTTGAATCAGTGGTGCAACGTCGTGAGATGGGAGTTTAAACACCCGACGCCGTTTATCCGGTCGAGAGAGTTTTTATGGCAGGAAGGGCACACGGCGCACGCGACGAAGAAAGCGTGCGACGAGGAGGTGAGGACGATTTTAGATTTGTATCGACAAGTGTACGAGGACTTGTTAGCCGTGCCGGTGATTCCGGGGGTAAAGAGCGAGAAGGAGAAGTTTGCCGGAGGTTTGTATACGACCACCGTGGAAGCGTTCGTGCCTTACACTGGAAGAGGGATTCAAGGCGCGACCAGTCATTGTTTGGGACAGAATTTTGCAAAGATGTTTGACATTACCTTTGAGAACGATAAAGGCGGACGATCCATGGTGTGGCAAAACTCGTGGGGGATGACGACGAGAATGTTGGGCGTGTGTTACATGGTGCACGGTGACGACGTCGGGTTGAGGTTACCACCGAGAATTGCGCCGATACAAGTGGTCATCGTGACCATTCCAAACTCAAAGTTGAGCGAAGAGAAGGCGCAGATGTTGAAAGGTATGTTTTTCGTCTCGCGACATAAAAATCGCGATTTTGTTTTTGCGCGTTTGTTTCTCGTACCGACTCTCTTACCTTGTGTTTGCGACTTTATTCGTGTCGTCGACGCTCTTTTCATAAAGAGTCGAAGATTAAAGATTAGAATTACTCCTTTACCAATAGTCCATCGAAGTTATCGTTGGGTTATAATGGCTTGGAGCCGACATTTTTTTTTTCATTTCTTTCTGTTGGTTTTTTTTTCTCTCTCTCACTCACTCACTCACTCGCGCTTTCAAAATCAAACACAGATAATGCTGAAGCGATCGGGAAATCTCTCACGGATAGCGCGAATGTCCGCGTCAAGACGGATACCAGAGACAACTACACGCCGGGATGGAAGTATTCGCACTGGGAGGTTAAAGGCGTTCCGATTCGTCTCGAGTTTGGACCGCGGGATTTGGACAACGAAACGTGCGTTTTAGTTCGCAGAGACACTCGCGAAAAAGAGGTGTGCAAATTAGCCGACGTAAACGCGAGAGTGCCAGAGCTTTTGGTTGAAATTCAACAAAACATGTTCAATCAAGCCAAGGCGATTCGCGACACGTCTACGATTACGGTCACGGAATGGAAAGATTTCGTCCCGGCGTTGGACCAAAAGAAGATGGTGTTGACCCCGTGGTGCGAGACGAAAGAGTCCGAAGAAGAGGTGAAGAAACGCTCGTCGGAAGAAAGCGAAGGCGGGGCGGCGAAGACGTTGTGCATCCCATTCATTCAGCCGCCGTTAAAAGAAGGAACGAAGTGCTTCATCACCGGGAAACCTGCCACGGTCTGGGTGTTGTGGGGAAGATCGTACTAAGGAGAAAGAGGAGAAGGGGAAAATATCTATTTAAATGAATATTGTTATTGTAACCATCTACATTCTCTAAAACTACCAGTCGGTACTATGTTTTCGTCTTACTATCATCTAGAACTAGAACGAGTTTCGACTTCTATTCGCTACGTTTGGTCCCCACTCCTCGTACGCGCTTTTACTAATCTGTTGATTCAAGTTCCACGTCACTTTACCGAGCACCGCGCCTCCAGTCCAGCTCAAGTGCTCCATACTTTTCTCGTGCAAATAGTCCGGCGCGGATGCGACGACGTTCACTTTGGCACTTTCCGGTGCAATCTTTGTTCGAATGTCTTCGCCTAACCGTTCGCGGAGACCTTTGACGGAACTTTCCGTGCCGTGCGCGACGACGCACTCGAACGCGTTTTCTTTCCCGTGAGAAAAGAAATGCCCAGCTTGCGCGTGTCTGAAGGAATTCTCTACCGCCGACTGTATGGCTTCGACAATTTTACTATTCGCGTCGTCGTCCGTATTTGAGGAACAACAATACAACGCGTCGCCGAGCGCAAACGCGTCTTTCGTTTCCACGCTAATCTTATTTCCATCCGGCAACTGATACGACTCCATTCCCTCTCCTCCTCCGTTCTTTCCATCATCATCGGCGTTCCATCTCACCCTCGCTAAGTGTCTATTCACAATCATCCTCTCCCATTTCTCCATCTCCGCGTAAATCTCTTTCCCTTCTCGCACCGTCGTTCCACTCAACGCTTTCTCGCAACACCGCTCGCCCCCGCCTTCGATCCGTCGACACGTGCTCTCCACAATCTTCCCGTCCGAAACCGTCGCGCAATCCACCGTCTCCGCGCCAACGTCCACCGATATCCCGTTCAACCTCCCGACTCCAGCTAACGCGCACACCGCCGCGTTCTCCGCCGCGTACCCGGACACTCGAAACTCCTCGAATAACATTTGACACACGCGTTCTCGTTCTCGTCTCGAGGCTAAAATCGGTTCCACGATAAACACGTTCTTTTTGTTCTTCTCTTCCTCTTCCTCTTCCTCGGGTTTAATCCACCCGAAATTCTCGTAAAAGAGCGCTTCGAACACCGCTCGCAAGGCGTCGAACGATTCCACGCGTCTCCCAAGAATCGCGCTTTCCAAGTTCGACGTTTCTTCGACGACGGTGCAGTCCGAGGAAACTCTCGTCGGTTCTTGCGTTTGATGTTCTCGTTGGTGTTTGCTTACCATCGACGACGAGGAGTACCCGCCGAGAATATGGTTTCGATTGCCGTAATCGATCACGACGATCGGTACCGCGTTGTTGGCTTTCGACAGGTACGCGTCCATTCAGAGAGATGATTTGAGTGATACTGATGTCGCGTTGTTAGTGTTTTGATGAGATGAACTTCTGCCGCACAATTTCCCCGCAAAACACACTGCTTTCGTGTTAAATATGTATTACCAAACCTTAACGACGAAGATGTTTTCTCTCGCGACGACGCGAAGGATGATGCTCGCGCGGAGGAACTACTGTTACGCTTCTTCTTTTCACGCGAGTGCTGCTGGGAAGAGGAAAACGTCGTCCTCGTCGTCGTCTTTCTCGGCGTTAAACGACAACGACGAGAACAACGTCGTCGTTCTCGTCGAGGATGATGATTACGACGACGACGCGAGACGCGAGAGTAGCAGCAGCAGCAGTAGCAGTAATAATACGAATAATAATGGGCACATAGTGCTCGTCGACGGCATGTCCTTCTTATTCCGCGCGTTTTACGGCTTCCAAGCGCGCTCGGACGCGACCAAACTCATAAACAGCAAAGGCGAAGATGTGGGCGTTTTGCACGCGTACGCGCACGCCATGTGCGCTCTGTTGGAATCGAAACCGTCGCATTTCGCGGTGTGTTTTGATAGCAAAGGGAAGACGTTTCGACACGAAATGTTTGTGGATTATAAAGCGAATCGGCCGCCAACTCCCGAGGCGTTGATTGCCTTGATTCCGAAGGTGAGCGAGTTAGTCGAGGCGATGGCCATCGAGACGGTGAAAGTGAGCGGCGTGGAAGCGGACGATATCATCGGGACGTTAGCGACGCGGTCGGTGACGGAGAAAGGGTTTAAGGTGTCCATTGCGAGTCCGGATAAGGATTTTTGTCAGTTGTTGAACGAAAACGTTCGGATGTTGCGGCCGGGCGGCGGAGGGCAGTTTAGCGCGTTCACTTTGAGAGAGTTCGCAAAGACCCACGAAGAGTTGATTCAGCCGGAACAATTCGTAGATTTCTTAGCGTTAGTTGGAGATTCAAGCGATAACGTCCCTGGAGTCGAAGGCGTGGGACCGAAAACGGCGAGAAAATTGTTGAATAAATACGCCAACGTGGACGCGATATTAGAAGCGGCGAAGAACGGCGAGGACGAGTTTGAAAAGATGGGCACGAAGAAAGTGAGAGAGGCGTTGAAATCGGAGAAAGGACAAAAAAGCGCGCAGTTATCGCGAAAGTTGGTGGAAATTCGTACGAAACTGTCCGCACCAGACGTGAATGGTGATTTAGACGCGTTTCGCGTGACGACGCCGGACGATTACGGGCGCAAAGCTATGGACTGCTTCGAAAGGTACGAGTTACCGAGCGCCGCGGATAGATGGAAAGCCATACACAACATCATACTTTAGATTTCTTTTTATATCATCATTATCGCTAAAGCCTACGTACCTACGCTATAGTATTATCATCATCTTTGTGTTTTATTATTCGTCTTCTTTACTACTACTACTACTACTCATATCTTTCGCGGTTGTTCCTACTAACAACGCGAACACGAGAACCACGTTCATCAACGCAAACACATCCAGAAACCAAAATCCGGTGATAGATCCTAACCCTTCAATCGGCGAGGCCGATTCAAACACGTTCGCGAGCGCGTTCGAACCTTCCGTTGGCGGTTGCCAGACGGTTACTCCCGCGATGGATGCATCTTCTAACAACTGTGGCGTTGATGTTGGGGAAACGTTCGCTGCTTTCGATATATTCACACCCCTCCTCTCGAAACTGCTTTTGTTGTTCTTCTTCGTATTATTTATTCTCCTTCTGCTGGAGGTGAAAGGCCCAAACGCATAGGATGGTGGAACACGACAGACGACGGCGTGGTGCATCTCTCGTTTTATTAATTTATGCGTAGTATAGAGAGCGTCTTGTTTCGCCTACTTTGTCGAGTTACACGTGCAGGGGAAATTTCAAAATGAGGAAATGCAGATTGTTGTGTGGTTCTTCTCTCTTACGATACTGAGGTATGGTTGAGATAAGAATCTCAATTTGTTTTTGCTCTCGTTGTTGTTACCAACAGCGAGAAGAGGCCGTGAACGCTTACGCGGAGGTAAACTCTGTTGTTTTGATGATGATAGAAGTAATCATAAAGAGAGAATTGGAAAGGTGAGTAAATTTCGACCCGTTGAAGGAATTTAAAAAAAAACGCACTGGTGACAGCCTTGGTCCCTTCGGAGACGGCGTGCTTGGCCAATTCACCCGGCAAGATCAATCGAACGGACGTTTGGATTTCTCTGGACGTCACGGTCGGCTTCTTGTTGTATCGGGCCAACTTGGCGGCTTCAGTCGCGATCTTTTCGAAGATGTCGTTGATGAAGGAGTTCATGATGCTCATCGCCTTGGAGGAGATGCCGGTGTCCGGGTGCACTTGCTTCAAGACCTTGTAGATGTAGATCTTGTAGGTTTCGACCT
>Ga0209630_10005553_pt1 | contig 10655 bp, 10 predicted proteins | sample COG_01_FD_184745 | JGI IMG/M metagenome (GOLD analysis project Ga0209630, IMG submission 184745) | Pelagic Microbial community sample from North Sea - COGITO 998_met_01 (SPAdes) (version 2) | ecosystem: Environmental > Aquatic > Marine > Neritic zone/Coastal water | place: Helgoland, sampling... | reverse complement strand
CCGGGCGCCGGCGAAGCCGGGGAAGGTCGGGAAGCAGATCGAGCCCAGGATGCCGTTGGCGTCCATGTCCTCGACGCGCGCCTTGATGTCCCAGGTGCCGCGCCGCATCTGCTCGTAGTTGAGCGGCTCCATGCCGTACTCTTCTTTCGGGCGGCCGACGACGGAGTTGAGCCCCATGTAGCCGGCGGCCTTTTCCTCGAACATCCAGACGTCCCGGCCGTCGCGTTGCTCGATATGGGGCTGCCGCCCCTTGAGCCGTTCGGGCCAATGGCGGTCGAAGGCGCCGGGGGGTTCGATGACGTGGTCGTCCACGCTCACAAGGATCATGTCATCGGCGGTCATGCTTGCTCCTCCATGGTCGGGCGAAATGAGGCCGCCCAGGAAGGCGTTGACCAATCGGCCTCGCCTTTTCAGAATACCATTCTATATCAAGAACGATTTTCAGGTCCACCGCTGAAACGGCGGAACCACGATTTTCTCCGGCGAACGCAAATCGGGACGGGCGGCACATGATCCGGCGAATGGACCATTTCACGATCGTCACGGACCAGCTGGCGCAGACGATCGCCTTCTACGAACGGCTGGGCCTGTCCAGCGGCGCCCGGCCGGACTTCGGCGTGGGCGGCGCCTGGCTCTACATCGGCGACCACCCGGCGCTTCATGTCGTCGAGACGGAACGCATGCCCGAACCGCGGCGCGGCGTACTGGATCACATGGCCTTCTTCGCCCGCGACTTCGTCGGCCTGGCGGAGCGCGTGACCGCCGCAGGCATCGCCTACCGCGTCATCCGCACGCCCCGGCCGTTCAGCCTGTGGCAGATGTTCCTGTACGACCCCAACGGCGTCGAGGTCGAACTGGATTTTGCGCCGGACGAGACCCCACCGGCCGACTGGAAAACCTTCGCGGGCCTCGGCCCGCGCTGATCATCAGGTCAGGGCGCGGCTCAACCGTTCGCCGGCGGCCTGAAGCGCCGACCCGATCTCCGCGATCGCCGCTGCGTCGTGCTGACCGATCAGCATCACGCCGGTCACGGTGAAAGCCACCTCCCCGTTGCGATCCAGAACAGGCGCCGCGATCGTCTGGACCCCCCGGGTGAAATAGCCTTCGTCGCTCGACCATCCGCGCTTCTCGGCGGCCTCGACCTGGTCCCAATAGTCCTCGAAGGTCAACGGCGTCTGCCACCGCAGCGTCTTGAACGCGACCTTCAGGTCCTTTTTGGTCATTCCCAGATGCGGAGCGAGGACGCGGCCTGTCGCGCCCATCATGATCGGCAGGCGCTGACCTTCGGCCATCTCGATACGAACATCGGCAGGGCTCGCCACGCTCTTCACGAGGACGATCTTGTCATGCCCGAGCGGCTTCCACAGGGTGACCGTCACGTTGAACCGCGTGGCGATGTCGCGCATGTGGGGCACAGCGGCCGCCACCCTTTGGCCCTCGGTCAGCAGATTGCCGACCAGGGTCATCAGGCCGACGCCGACCGAATAGGTCTTGGCCATCGCGTCGAACTCGACGACCCCCTCGATCACCAGGGTCCTGAGAATGTTGAAACAGGTGCTGGCGTTGATGCCGAGGCTGCGTGAGATCGTCACGGACCGCGCAGGCCCGCCTGTTTCGACCAGATATTTGAGGATTCGGATCGCATTGGCGGCCGGCTTTACGATCACGGTCTTTTCGGACGCGTCTCCGCCGGCGTCGCCTGACTCGAGGTCATCGAATTCGGCGTCCTCAGAGTTGACCTTCCGGGCCTGCAACCGCGCCATACGCTCTCCACTCCCGGCGAAACGCCGTCGCAACGCTTGATTCCCTACCAGAAACCGCCGCGAAGCGAAATGCGGGCAATTCGCAGCTCACTCGCCACCAGAATTTCATTCTGGCGCCAGTGTGGCGATCCGAATAGCCTGCCGCGACGACAACAGGGATCGACAAGCCGGATGAACGATCATGTGTCCCTTTGCCGGGGTTGTCGCGTCGGCGGACGGAATTGTCGCTTCAATGCCGATGATTTCACCGCGACGGGACCTGACGAAGCCATCCTTCGGCTGACTTGCCCTGCCGACTTTCAGGGAGGTCCCGACGTAGCTCACGGCGGCTGGATCAGCGGCGTGTTCGATGACGCCCTGGGGCGGTTCCTGACCCACAAAGGCCTGCTCACCGTCACGGCGACCCTGACGGTGGACTTCCTGATGCCGGTTCCGGTCGAGCAGCCCCTGACGGTGGCGGTCCGGATCGTGGCGCGCGAAGGGCGACGGCTGACAATGTCCGGCGCCCTCAGGCTCGATGGCGATCCCCGCGACCGGGCGACGGCGAAGGGCGTCTGGGTCGAACGCCGCCCCGATCATTTCGAGCGGCATCAGGCCCAGATCGCGGAGTATGTCTCCGCCCCGTCCGACGTATCCGGCGGCTAGGCGTTCCGGAACGCCTCGGTCAGGACATCCTCCAGCGAACGCGGCGTCCGCCCCGACAGCATTTCGATGTCGCCCGTGACGATGTCGAACCCGCCCGCGACGAACCCCGCGCGGATCGACAGGACGACCTCGACGATATGGGCCGGCAGACCGGCCTCGAGGAATTTGGTCTGCAGGGCGTCCCGCGTCAGGACCACATGGCTCAAGGGCTTGCCGCCGAGTTTCGCGGCCAGTTCGGCCCGCCCGGCGCCCGACCATGTCCGGGGACCGGTTCCCGTATAGATCGCGCCGCCGTGCCCCTCCCCGGCCAGCAGCCCTGCGGCGGCGGCGGCGAGATCGTCGCGGGAGACGAAGGCGACCCGGTTCTCGCCCAGCCCCACCAGCGCCCCCTGCGCCAGGGCCGCCTTCGCCTCGTCCGCGAAGGACTCGGCGTAATAGTTCATCCTCAGCACGCTCCAGGTCCGGGCGGTGCGCATCAGGTGCTGTTCGGCGGCGAAATAGGAGGCCCAGACGTCGGGTTCCTGCCGCGCCCGCGTGCCCGCCGACGACATGAAGACCACATGCCCCACCCCGGCCCGGTTCGCCGCATCGATAGCGGCCAGGTTCTGCTGCGCGCGCTGGCCGGGCGCGAGGGCCACCGTCGGGATGATCAACAGGCGATCCAGCCCCGCATAGGCGGCGTCCAGACTCTCAGGCGTGTCGTAGTCGCCGAAGCGGGTCTCGTATCCTGCGGTAGGGGACGGCGTGCGCGATACTCCGACGAGTTCGATCCCTGACCGCTTGCCGAGATGGTCCAGAACGCCTGCGCCCAGCTTGCCGCTGGCGCCGCTCACGCCGATTTTCATGGGTCAGACTTCCTTGATGGGTATCGAAACATCCGCCAGCCGGACTGGATCGACCTCGCGCCGTGACGCCAGCCATTGCCGTCCGACCATGAACTCCGGCGGGGAGTTGATCGCCTCGACCGCCTGAACCCGGCCTTCGGACAGATGGAAGACCGCGAATTTCCGCGTCGCCGGATCGCCGCGCACCACGATCTGGTCCACGTCGAACGGCATGCCGCCGATCTGGAGTTTGAGGTCGTACTGGTCGGACCAGAACCACGGCGTCTCGGGCTTCGGCTCCGGCTTGCCGCAGATCGCCGCAGCGGCCTGACGCGCCTGCTCCAGGGCATTGGGCACGCTCTCCAGGCGCACCGACCGGTCATAGAGCGCCATCGGCCGCTGGGTCATGTCTCCGAGCGCGAAAATGTCCGGGTCCGAGGTCCGCGCCTGACCGTCCACGACCACGCCGTTGTCGCACACCAGCCCGGCCGCCTTCGCCAGGTCGTCATTGGGGATGGCGCCGATGCCGACGAGCACCGCGTCGCAATGCAGGACCGGCTGGCCGGCCAGCCGAATGCCCGACACCTGTCCGTCCAGCCCCTCGAACCCCTCAACCACGGCGTCGAAGTGGAAACGGACGCCCTGCGCCTCGTGAACCTCGCGGAAGAAGGTCGACAGCACCGGCCCGGCGACGCGCGCCAGCAGCCGGTCCTCGCGCTCCAGCACATCGACCTCGGCCCCCAGTTTCCGGGCCGAGGCCGCGACCTCCAGCCCGACATAGCCGCCGCCGATGATGGCCAGTCGGAAGCCCGGCTTGAACCAGGCCTTGATCGCCTCGGCGTCCTCGATAGTCCGCAGTTCGAGGAAGCCGTCCAGATCGCTGCCCGGCAGCACCAGCTTTCGAGCCCGTGCGCCGGTAGCGATAATCAGTTTGTCGTAAGGCAGGAGCTCGTCAGTCGACAGGGTCACCGTCTTTGTCGCCCGGTCGATCTGCACGACCCGCGTCGAGGTTCTGAGGTCGATGTTCGCCTCGGCGTACCAGTCACGGGGCCGCAGCAGCAGGCCGTCGCCTTCGATCTCGCCCTTCAGCCAGCCCTTGGACAACGGCGGCCGTTGATAGGGCGGATGGGGCTCCTCGCCGATCAGGGTGATCGCGCCCTCATAGCCGTTCTGACGCAGCAGGGCCGCCGCCGTTCCCCCGCCGTGCCCCGCCCCGATGATGATCGTGCTCATGTCGCCTCTGGCCATTCAGATGTGGATCGCGTGTCCCAGAGCCTTGAGCGCGCTTTCATGGATCGCCTCGCCGAGGGTCGGATGGACATGGATGGTCCCTGCCACATCTTCGAGCACGGCGCCCATCTCCATCAATGTCGCGAACTCGCCCGCGAACTCGGAACAGTGGCGCCCCACCGCCTGGATGCCGAGAATTCTGTGGTCCGATTTGCGCGCCAGCACCCGCACGAAGCCGCCGTCGTCGCCCGCCTGCATCGACAGGGCCCGGCCATTGGCCTGGAACGGAAACTGGCCGACGACGGTCTCGACGCCTTCCGGCGCCTGATCTGGCGTCAGGCCGACGCTGACGATCTCCGGCTCGGTGAAACAGACCGCGGCGATGGCGACCGGATCGAACCGGCGGCGATGACCCGCGATGATTTCGGCGGCCATCTCGCCCTGGGCCGAAGCCTTGTGCGCCAGCATCGGCTCGCCAACCAGATCGCCGATGGCCCAGACATTGGTCGTCGAGGTCGCGCAGCGGTCGTCGATCTTCACGAACCGCCCGTCCATGGCCAGCGCCATCTGCTCCAGCCCCCAGCCCTCCGTCAGCGGCTGGCGTCCCACGGTGACGAGGATGCGTTCGGCCGGAACCGTCAGCCGGCTCTGGCCGCCCGCCGTCTTGATCAGCAGGCCTTCGTCGTCCTGCCCGAGCGCCTTGGCGCCGAGGTGAACCGTGACCCCATGTTTCTCGAGCCAGCGCGAAACCGGCGCCGTCAAAGCGGCGTCATACAGCGGCAGGATGCGATCCATCGCCTCGACGATCGTCACCTTCGATCCCAGCTTTGCGTAGGCGATGCCGAGCTCCAGCCCGATATAGCCGCCCCCGACAACCGCCAGGGTCGCCGGGACCTCGGCCAGCGACAGGGCCTCGGTCGAGGAGATGACCCTGTCGCCGAACGGCAGGAACGGCAGCTCCACCGCCGTCGATCCCGTCGCGAGGATCACGTGCTCGGGCCGGATGGTGACGACGCCGTCGTCGCTCTCGACGACACAGGTCTTGGCGTCCGAAAAGGTCGCCCAGCCGGTCAAGGTCTTCACCTTCGCCTTGCGCAGCAGACCGCCGACCCCGCCGCTCAGCCGATCGACGATGCCGTCCTTCCAGCCGACCGTCTCGCTGAAACGCAGCTCCGGCGTCTGGCCGAGATGGATGCCGAACCGCCCGGTCTCGCCCGCGGCCAGCACGGCCTCTTCATACAGACCCGCCGCATGGATCAGGGCCTTGGACGGGATACAGCCGCGCGTCAGACAGGTGCCGCCCAGCCGGCCGCTTTCGACCAGCACCGTATCCAGCCCCAACTGGCCGGCGCGAATGGCGGCGACATAGCCGCCCGGTCCCCCGCCGACGACGAGGACCTTCGGTCTCAGGGTCTCGGTCATCGCATCAGTCCATGAAGATCAGGGCGGGGTGTTCCAGCAGCCGCTTCACGCGCTGCACGAACAGGGCGGCGTCGTAGCCGTCGACGATGCGGTGATCGAAGGCCGAGGACAGGTTCATCATCTTGCGCACCGTGACGAACGACCCGTCGATCACCGGCCGGGTAACCAGTTTGTTGGGATTGAGGATCGCCACCTCGGGGTGATTGATGACCGGCGTCGAGACGATCCCGCCCAGAGGCCCCATGCTGGTCAGGGTAATGGTCGAGCCCGACAGCTCGTCCCGCCCCGCCGTCCCGTCGCGCACGGCCTTCGCCAGACGCGCGACCTCGCGGGCGCATTCCCAGATATCCAGCGCCTCGACATGGCGCACGACGGGCACGATCAGTCCGTTCGGCGTCTGGGTGGCGATGCCGATGTGAACGCCTTCATGCGCATGCAGCACGCCGTTGTCATCATCGTACAGGGCGTTGACTTGCGGGAAGTCTGGCAGCGCCTTCGCCATCGCCCGCATGATGAAGGGCAGCAGGGTCAGTTTGGGCTGATCGCCGGTCCGGTGTTCGTTGAGGTCGAGCCGCAGCGACTCCAGCTCGGTCAGATCGCATTCCTCGACATAGTTGATGTGCGGAATGCGGCGCTTGGCCTCCTGCATCTTCTCGGCGATCTTGCGACGCAGGCCGATGATGCGGGTGTCGTTGACCCCGGTGCGCGCGACCCGCGAGGAGCCGCCCTGCGCCAGCTTGCCGTCCGCGACCAGATAGGCCTCGAGATCGTCCGGGGTGATCCGGCCGGCGGGGCCGGTGCCGGGCACCTGGATCAGCGACACGCCCAGGTCGAGGGCGCGCCGACGCGTCGACGGGGCGGCAAGCGGCGCTTCGCCCGCCGCGCGTCCGGATGAAGCCGGCCGGGGTGCGGTCGCCGGAGACGTCGACTTCGCCGGCGCGGCTGGAGCGGAAGGGGCCGGCGCGGGAGCCGCTACCGGAACGGTTGGAACGGCCTCGAACGGAGCCGATGCGGCCGGAGTGACGGGCGCGGCCACGTCACTCCCCTCCTCGCTCTCGAACTCGACCAGGACGGCGCCGACCGGCAGCGCGCCGCCGACCTCGCCGTGGATCGCGATGACCACGCCCGCGACCGGTGAGCTGATCTCGACCGTGGCCTTGTCGGTCATGACCTCGGCGATGTTCTGGTCTTCCTCGACGACGTCGCCGACCTTGACCAGCCAGGCGACGATCTCGGCTTCGGCGACGCCTTCGCCGACGTCCGGCAGACGAAACTGGTAGAGGCCCATGACCTAGTCCTCCATCGCGCGCTTGAGCGCCGCCGCCAGCCGCGCCGGGCCGGGGAAATAGTCCCACTCGAAGGCGTGCGGATACGGCGTGTCCCACCCCGCGACCCGCTGCACCGCGCTTTTCAGGTGATAGAAGCACCGCTCCTGAACCAGGGCCGACAACTCGCCGCCGAAGCCGCCGAACCGCGACGCCTCGTGCAGGATCACGCATCGCCCAGTCTTCTTCACCGAGGCGACGATGGCGTCGACGTCCAGCGGCACGATGGAGCGCAGGTCGATCAGTTCGGCGTCGACGCCGCTGTCCTCGATTCCCGCCAGCGCGACATGAACCATCGTGCCGTAGGCCAAAACAGTCGCCTCGGTCCCCTCGCGCACGGTTGCGGCCTTGCCCAGCGGGACCGTGTAGCGTTCGGCCGGAACCTCGGCCATCGGATCGCCCGCCCAGGTCTTCAGCGCCTGTTCGTGCCGCCCGTCGAACGGCCCGTTGTAGAGCCTTTTGGGCTCCAGGAAGATCACAGGATCATCGTCCTCGATAGCGGCGATCAGCATCCCCTTGGCGTCATAGGGGTTGGAAGGGATCACGGTTTTCAGGCCGGTGATGTGGGCGAAGATCGCTTCCGGGCTCTGGCTGTGCGTCTGCCCCCCGAAGATGCCGCCGCCATAGGGGGACCGCACCGTGATGGGAGCCCAGAACTCGCCGTTGGAGCGGTAGCGCAGCCTTGCCGCCTCCGACACCAGCTGGTCGAACGCGGGCAGGATATAGTCGGCGAACTGAATCTCGGGGATGGGCCTGAGGCCGAACGCCCCCATGCCGATGGCGGTGGCGATGATGCCGCCCTCCGAGATCGGGGCGTCGAAACAGCGGGTCAGGCCGTGCTTCTTCTGCAGGCCGTCGGTCACGCGGAAGACGCCGCCGAAATAGCCGACGTCCTCGCCGAAGATCAGGGTGTCGGGGTCCTCGGTCAGCATCACGTCGAGCGCCGAGTTCAGCGCCTGGATCATGTTCATGGTCGGCATGGCGTCAGATCCCCAGTTCGCGGCGTTGTTCGGTGACGCGCCAGTCGGGGTCCTTGAAGACGCCCTCGAACATCTCCTTCACGCTGGGCTTGGACTTGCCGAGCGTGCCGACGGCTTCGGCCTCCTTGACCGCCGCCCGCACCTCGGCGTCGAGCTCGGCCATCAGGGCCGCGTGCCGGTCCTCGTCCCAGGCGCCGAGGCCGATCAGATGGGTCTTCAACCGCTCGACCGGATCGCCCAGGGGCCAGGCCTCGGCCTCGTCGGCGGGCCGGTATTTGGTCGGATCGTCCGAGGTCGAATGGCCCGACGCCCGATAGGTATAGAGCTCGATCAGGGTCGCGCCGAGGTTCTGCCGCGCCCGCTCCGCCGCCCATTCGGTCGCCGCCCAGATGGCCAGGAAGTCGTTGCCGTCGACCCGCAGACCCGGCAATCCGTAAGCCAACGCCTTGGCCGCGAAGGTCGTCTCATTGGCGCCGGCGATGCCGGAGAAGCTCGAGATGGCCCACTGGTTGTTGGTCACGCACAGGATGACCGGCGCCTTGTAGACGCTGGCGAACGTGAGCGCCTCGTGGAAGTCCCCCTCGGCCGTCGTGCCCTCGCCGATGTAGGCAAGCGCGATGGAATCCCCGCCCTTGAACGCCGAGGCCATGGCCCATCCCACCGCATGGCCGAACCGGCTGCCGACATTGCCCGACAGGGAATAGAAGCCGTATTTCCGCGCCGAATACAGGATCGGCAACTGCCGGCCCTTCAGCGGGTCTTTCTCGTTGGAGAAGATCTGGTTGCACAGGTCGATCAGCGGATAGTCCCGCGCCATCAGCCAGCTCAGTACCCGATAGGTCGGGAAACACATGTCGTCGCGGTCGAGGAACAGCGACTGGGCCGCGCCGATCGCCTCCTCGCCGGTCGACTTCATATAGAAGCTGGTCTTGCCCTGACGGTGGGCCCGGAACAGCCGCTCGTCGAAGGCCCGGGTCAACAGCATGGCCCGCAGCCCCGCCAGAAGGGTCTCGACAGCAAGGCCAGGATTCCAGGGTCCGGAGGCCTCGCCGGCGTCATTGAGAACCCGAACCAGCCCATAGGGCAGGTCGCGCATATCGGCTTCAATCGCCGTCGTCTCGGGTCGGCGCGTGTCTCCGGGTTCGGGGATCAATGACCGGTCGAAGGCGGGCGCATCGCCGGGGCGCGCTGCGGGTTCCGGAATATGCAGTCGAAGGGGGAAACGGTTCTTCATTGGGGGACCGAACTGATGAGACCTCGCCACCTTATCGTCTGATATCAGAACACGTCATGTCTATGTGAAATGATTTGCTCGCCAAAACGCATTCGCCAATGCGTTTGTGGTTGCATTTTCGACATTTTGTTCCCCAAATCCCTCAAAGTCAGGGTTACGATGGTTGCCTCCATCAAGCCCGAGCCATGAGGATCAGCACAGCCTTGACGAACATTCTCGACGACATGGATTTGCGAATCCTCGACGTGGTGCAGCGCAACGCGCCCATGACCACCGCCGAACTTGCCGAAAGGGTCGGCATGTCACAGTCGCCCTGCTGGAGGCGGCTTACGCGCCTGCGCGAGGATGGGTTCATCGTCGACCAGGTCACCCGATTGTCGCCGGAGAAGCTGGGACTGCGCACCAACGTCTTCGCCAACGTCAAGCTCTCCGCGCACGGTCGGACCAATCTCAACGAGTTTATCGAGGCGGTTTCTCGCATCCCCGAGGTGCTGGAAATCCACCCGACGATGGGGCCGTTCGATTTCCTGCTGCGGATCATCACCCGCGATGTCGAGGACTACCGCGAGCTGGTTTTCGGCCGATTGCTGACGCTTCCAACCGTCCAGGAGATAAACTCCACCATGTCGCTCGGCCCGGTCAAGATGACGACGGCGCTCCCAATTCGGTGAACGAACGACCGCCATCCGCGCGCTCCGCCGATGCAGCCGACGGCGTAGCATCCTCGGACACCCAGTAACTGTAGACATGCGCGCACATCAGCGGGCAGGCGGTGCGCCCCGCCGCTCCAGAAACAGGAGCAACCCAATCCAGCAGCCAAGACCAAAGTCCCATGCCATGTCCTCCCGACCACTCTCCGGCGGTCTGAGGTCGGATTAGCCGTCTAAATGCAGATCAGGTCAAGTCTTCTGGACAGTTTCACGATTTTGTTTAGGAAATCCGCTCCTGCGGGTCGCATTGCGCCGCTCCACCTGAAGCCCGCGCCCTGCAGCACACTGGAATCCCACCGCGTAACCATGACCGATGTCGTCTCCCCCGAAGAAGCCGAAGCCGCCGTTCGCACCCTGATCAAATGGGCCGGCGACGATCCCGACCGCGAGGGCCTGCTGGACACCCCGGCGCGGGTGGCGCGCAGCTACAAAGAGCTGTTCCAGGGCTATGAGAGCGATCCCCGCGCCTATCTGGAGCGGACCTTCGAGGAGGTCGGCGGCTACAACCAGCTGGTGGTGCTG
>Ga0209630_10005552_pt1 | contig 10656 bp, 11 predicted proteins | sample COG_01_FD_184745 | JGI IMG/M metagenome (GOLD analysis project Ga0209630, IMG submission 184745) | Pelagic Microbial community sample from North Sea - COGITO 998_met_01 (SPAdes) (version 2) | ecosystem: Environmental > Aquatic > Marine > Neritic zone/Coastal water | place: Helgoland, sampling... | reverse complement strand
AATGTAAATACGTTGATTTCAATCTGGTTAAAATTGTCAATAATCTATTTTTGTTATTTTTAATAGCAGTGACGTTCCTATACCATCCTCCGTGGCATACGCCCATTCCGTTTCTATCCAACCTAACGACATTCGCCGGTCTCCTCCTCCTCAAAATCATATTAGCCGAGAGAAATAAATCCTGCCACAAGTAATAGAAAATAGAATAATATTCGCGTATTATATAATGTCCGGAAAGATTATTCAGTGCACCGTCGCGATTGCCATCGCAATCAACATCGTCCTCCCGATGCTCCTCAAACCGTTCGCGACCGCGTCAGAGATTAAGCCGCCGAACGGCGCGGCCAACCTCCCGTTCAAGTCGCAGCTGATGCACATGTTCGTCCACCACGCACAGGTCCCCATCAGCAGCAGCGCCATCATCGCGGTCATCGTCGCCCTTTCGCTCACCATCTGCAAGACGATGTGTAAGAACCAGCGCCTTTAAACAGAGTTTTTTATTAAATTGAAATATAAATATCAATTCAATAAATGTATAATAATGTCGTCTATTTCGCAGGCAGTGAATATGATAGTTTCAAAATATGATGAACTGAACGACGTACCAAGCGGAGAAATCGTTTTCAAAATAGGACAAACCACCTTTAAGATTTCCAAAGAAAAAGACGATATTTCCATCAACTATATCTCATCTGCGAATGTGGATTACACATATTCTTGCAGTAATAAAGCGGAATTTGAAAACTTTGTTAAATCGATTTTCACATAAGGTTGAAGTAAGTATTCCACAGCATATATGCTGTAATTATTGTAGAGGACGACCGACCTTACGAAGAGCGAAGCAAGACAACGGATACGTTCTATGAACAAAGATAGTTTCACTTTTATTACTAGGTTCGCATATACACACGAATGAGACCTTTAAACCAATAGATGTTTAAAGCTAAAAATACGAGTGAGAAAAATGTGACCGCATTATTATCATGCCATACGATTACATACGTCATATGTAAACTATTAACAACTCTTACAATAAAGAATGCCACAAGCGCAATTGCACTATTAATCTTAAAACCTAATGTATTAGTAAGCTTTGCATTATATAAATACCAACTCGCATCTATAAGTGGAACTGTTGTCTCAAACAAACCTGATTGTGCTATCGTTATCACACATTCTCTTGTAATTGTAAGAGGACCTAATATTAAAATAAAATGATGTATCCCTGTAGAAAGATAACTTTTTTTGAAACTCTTATAATTAAGTGTAATTATAGTCATATCAAATATTCCAAACGCACTTGATAATGGAAGAAATTGTATCCATGTATCTGAATCAATATAATTTAATAAATACCCGCTTGTTCCCAATGTTAAAATAATTGCGTGCATTGAACTAATAATTCTGGTCTTCGCCTCTACGTGTTTTTCTTTAGGTATTCTGTTGAATAGTGAACTACATACCACCACATTACTTACCTTGTTATAGGTCGTCCACCAAAATATATAAAATACGAACACTTCTGTAAAAAAAGTATATGGATTCACTCGGTCATCTTTTATTAGCCACGTGTTACCAGTCATTTACTTTAATCATCGCAATTTGTTTAACTCATTATGCTAATATAATTATTTTCGGTTGAAGTAATTGAATATTTGTTTTCTGAACATTAAAACTGGGGCTACATATATAATCGTCACAAAACACCACATTGCCCCCCATTCACCATCTCTAATCTGTGATTTTGAAATATCAAATGTATTATATCCATACACATAAGAGAGTAAACTAGGTAGTAATAAGAACAATATTCCCATTGGCCATAACTTTGAAAGTAATATTGGTAAAAAATAGGATATTTTTGCGAACTTCCACACATTACTATCAGGGCCTAATTCACCATTAATTTTATAGGCAATATGATACTTTCCCATATACGCACCTGTCTCTCCAGCACATAAATCAGATGTCGCGTCAATACAACTATCATCACCTTGTATATCAAATGCCTCTATGGTTGTTAAAAAATAAGCACCATAAATAAACATAATTATTGCAACCAAATTCCAATATTTCCATGATTTCGGATCAAAATAAGACGCAGATATCGCAACCAAAAATGGTTGAAAACTTATGTTAACCCAAGAAACAATCATTAAAATCCTACTAATATTTTTATCATTATGATAACGATAAAGGAGAGCTTGTAAAAGTTCCTTCAAAGCAAGCCACATACCCGCAATGATAAGTTTCCACTCTTTAGACTTTAAAGTAAATGATAACCCAGTCAATATTGCCGCATTTAAATATGACTGTGCTTCGCTAAAACACATTATATATATATATTATATATATTATATCGCGTTGTAGTTCAGGAGCGAGGCAAAGCTTAACCAAAGCGCGAGCGGTATCAAAAGTTGGGCTGGTTTCTTTGGGTATCTCGGTGCAATCAGCGCAATGGTCGTGGCGAGGGCGGCCATTATGTTTATGAATGCGTATCTCTTGTTGTAGCTGAAAAATATACCCCACGTTGAGAGAATTAGCGTGAGAAGCGCGTAATGGAAGGCGAGTTTGGGACTCAAATACCACGAGTATCCAAGGAGCGAGAGGAGAATGGGCCACACAACGCCAAACACCCATCCAGGCGGCCGAAACCAGACCTTTTTCCCCGATGTGTCGTCAATCGGATAATACATACCCGATAGATAAACCGCGATCATAGGAATAAACAGATACGCGTTGCGCAAATCGCTCATATACAATAACGAAATATTTTAAACTCATTTTATATTATTTACGCTTGGTTCTAAAAAGATGCGTTAAATATTTATAGCACCCTATTATATAATGACACAGTGTCAACAAATGAATGGTGGCTCAAGAAAGTATGGACGAAGAAAAACCAAACGTTCGCGCAAGAGTATTAAGCGTAATAAGTCAAAACGCCGCCCTCTAAGCCGAAAAAATAAACGGAGAACTAATAAAAGACGTCTGAGAAGAGGGGGGTCGGGGCCAGGGTCAGGGTCAGGGTCAGGGTCAGGGTCAGGGTCAGGGTCAGGTCAGGGTCAGGGTCAGGGCCAGGGTCAGGGTCAGGGTCAGGGTCAGGGTCAGGGTCAGGGCCAGGGTCAGGGTCAGGGTCAGGGTCAGGGTTATGGTCAGGGTCAGGGTTATGGTCAGGGTCAGGGTCAGGGTCAGGGTCAGGGTTATGGTCAGGGTTATGGTCAGGGAGGAGGCGGTAAACGCAGAAAATCGCGCGGAAAAAAGAGCCGTCGTCGGCGCCGCGGTAAAAGAGGTGGATCGGTGTTACTTGTTTAAGTATAATTCAGCTCTAAAATATTACAACTATATTACCTACGGTTCTTTTATAAATACGTAGGTAATCTCCTTACTATTTCATTCTTGCATTAGATTATAAAATTGAATTTATTTAAAAAACACTATTGTCGGTATATAATGGCGCAAGTTGTTGATACCGATAACATTGTTAATAATGGCACTGGTGCGGGAGGGGCTAACACTAACGCGAATGGTCTACCTTACGAGAGTATGACGGATTTAAGCGATAGATATAATATTGTTAATGTTAATACCAACATTAAAAATATTAAATTTAGTAATTCGGATAAAATATACGTAACACCTCTTCGTAAAAGTAGGTTCTTATATATGATGTCTGCCGACCTAGACCAAAATATTACTCTTGCTCATGGATGCAAACAACCAGATGAAGTTTATGTTGATAGAATCAATCATGTGTTATTTATTATTGAAAAAAAATTCCAGAATTCAAGTGGCTCAGTGTGTGAAAAAATCCAGACTCCTCATTTTAAAAAATGGCAGTATGAACGGATGTTTCCTGCTTACAATATAGCCTACATTTATTGTTTATCTGATTGGTTCAGACACAACTGTCAGTCTGAACTTGAATATTTAGAATATATAAACATTCCTGTGTTTTGGGGAAACGATAATAATTATAAAGATAATATTATTAATTTCATGATTAATTATAATCCACCTATTAATTCATAATAAACACTTCGGTCGTGGTTGCGTCGGGATTCTTGGCGTTGATTGCGCGGCGAGCGGTCACGTCGATAATTTTGTATTCGGCTTTTGGAAAACTTTCGGTTACTAGCTCCACCTTTGCGTTGCTCATAATAAATTTGCTATTTTTTTTATCGAGGTCTTTCGTTCGCTCGAAGAGATTCTGGTGCGTCTTCAGATTGAACCCGTCCGCCACATATCCTACGAACGACTTGCTATTCTCGGGGGCGTAGGGCGGGTCTAGGTATACGAAATCGCCCGCCTTTATATTTTCAAAGGACTCTTCGAAGCTCTGGTGGATGAACTCCACGTCCTCGATTAGGTCGCTTACTTTATCCAATTCGCTCTTGGTGATAAAAGTGGGCGTTTTTTTGTAGTGACCATACGGCACGTTGTAGCCATTCGGGCCTTCGCGGTACATCCCCCGAAAACACGTCTTGTTGATAAATATGAACAGGGCGCTACAATCGACCGCGTCCTTGTTAGTATCTTTGTATTTCTTATTATACTCCGCGCGCAACCAATAGTAATAGTTCTCTTTTTTCTGTAACGCCTCCGTTATGTCCTTCGGTTTGCGGTTTATTGGTGTTTCGTTTGATTTTATACCGTCGTAGGTTTTAATATATTTTGTTAACGCATCGAATAGCTCCTCTTTGTTGGTCTGGATGTTTTTATACACGTTGATTAGCGCCTCGTTAAAATCATACGCATATACCTTCCCATTAATTTTAATTTTGTCCTCGCGTCGCAATGTTAGCAGGGCGAGGAGAACGCTGCCGCCGCCCAGAAACAGCTCATGGTAATTCTCCATCTCGGGCGGAAAATACTTGACCAGCGTCTGGATAATCTGCGTCTTTCCGCCGACCCACTTGAGAATCGGCTTCTGGAATTTTATTTCTGACTCGGTCGTATTCTTAAGAAAGAGGGTTCCGTCCTTGTCTATAATCCCCCCGCTCCCAACAAATAGCGTTATCAGCTCGCCGCGTTTCAAAGCGGATGGCGGTTTTACTCCACCATTCGTAAGGGCCAATTTCAATACCTTAATTGTATATTTTGTATTTGATGTTATTTGAGCTTCGTTATTCATATATATATCCTGTATATGAATATATATTTATTCAATTTTATTTGATAATATTATAGAGAAATAAATAAAATTGATTGGGTAATAAAGATATTAATTAATCATACTATTAAGATGGAGACAACAAATGAGCAAAACACCGTTATTTCGGCTGCAAGCTCAGATTCTTCCTCTACAAATACAGTTGTAGAGGAAGAAATTAAAAGCAAACCTACAATTAAGAAAACACTATATATTAAACCTATTGAACATTTACGCGAAGAAGCCGATATTAACAATCTACAAAATATTATTTCGTGTATTTTACCTGATGCTATTAAAATATGGAATAATAATAAATTACCACTTTTTGAGGAATTATATATGTCTTCTTTTAAAGAATATTATCTTGAAAAACAAACACAAGAAAAAACAAAACTAATTTCCCCAGTTTTAGATAAATTAATAGCTGATTTAATTAAAAAAAAAGATGATACTTTCACGATTACCGACGAAAAAGGTTATGATTTTACATATGGTAAGCGTAATACGCGACTTGAATGGAAAAATACATTATCGCGTGATAATAGTTGGACTGGCAATGGTTATACCAAAACAAACTGGCATGTATTATGTAAATTTATAATAAACGAAGATGGAATTATAGAGGAATATTTATGTTGTATATTACCTCTTGATTCAATTAAATCAAAATGGTCAAAAACAAAAGTTGGTTCTAATTTTAGCTCATTACAACTTATTAATGATGATTATTGTAATATAAAGATGGTTGCTGGCGACTTTAATAAAAAACAAAAATATTTGTCCCCAATATTTAAGAGTGTTACGCAGTAATTAACACTAATTCATTCGCTCATTACAATAGTTAATATACATATCGTCTATATCGATACCTATACCCGATAAACAGTATTCATTATTTTTTTCTGTTAGATTTTTTGCCACCTTGATTGTTGTTCCCGAACCAATGAATGGGTCCAATACAACGCCCTCTTTAATATCAGTTAGTTTGATACAATGCTCTACCAATTCTTCTGGAAAAGTGGCGGGATGATATCCCTTTTCCTTTTTATCTTGAACTGTTTTATAAGGAATAAACCACGAGTTTCCCTTACAGCGCTTATCCTCCTTGATTTCGCCTGTGCTTCTTGATTTCAAATTACATTTCCATTTGTAGGGGACGCCGATCGCCTTTTTATTTACGCAAATATCATCTGTTTTTGTAAAATGATAAATGTCCTCATTGGTAACATTTTTTGTAAAATGATAAATGTCCTCATTGGTAACATTAATATATCTGTTTGAATTAATAGGTTTAAAATGACCATGTGAATCCTCGGCCTTATCTGTGATGGATATGGATTTCACCCATGTGATTTTATTTTGCATTACGAACAAATCCTTTAGTTTTAAGGCGACTTCCATTGAAATCCACGGGTCCTTGTTGGTATATCCCATGTTTAAAAATATATGTCCGTCATCTTTGAGAATGCGCTTTAGCTGCGTGAAAATATCATATAACCATTCCAAATATTGTTCACGCGGTTTTTTGTCTTTATATTTGTGATATTTAAGACCAATATTATACGGCGGACTGGTCACGACTACACTAATACTATTATCATCGAGCTTCTCTAATTCTTCAATACAATCACCCAATATGAATTCGTAAGTTGTATCTGTATTTATAATCGTGTTTTCAACCGGAGTAGAAATCACGGTATTTTCAGGCGGACTAGAAATGACGGATGACTCTTCGGCGTTACTATCATATGCTCGCAACAACTTGAGTAGTCCAGCCCGTCTCTTACTCTTACAATCAATGTGTCGCTCTTTACACAATGTTCTTAACGTTTTGTCATCAACAATAGTATCGTAGTAATCAGCCATTATAATTCCTGTTTTTTTATTATTAAGTTCATTCAATTTTATTGTATTTGATATCTCTATCATTATATTAAATACAATATTTAATATTTATAGCTCAGCCACCAGATACTAGGTGGATTTCTCTCTATTATTTTATTATGTTCGTCTCTTAGTAAATACATATCCTTACAAACCAATAACTCACATTGGCCTGTTGAATGTTCGCTTGTACTATTTATAAACGGTTGTTTTGCTGCGAAATTTGTTTTGTAACTTTGAAACTTCCAGTATCCCTTTTTTTTCTCTCTCTCGTTAGTAAAACATCTAAATCCATTTGGCTTTATGTTTTTAAAATCTAGTTTACCTGTTTGGTCTTCTATATCGCAATCAATTACGTCGTCCTCAATACATAATTGTAATAGAACAATGAAACGATTTTTATCCTCTTCACCCCTTCTCGGTTGAGAAGCAATGTCAATTAACTCTTTATAGTATGGATTGTTATTTGAATTTGTATCCATTTTAATTTTAACAGGTATAGATGTATTATTGCTTTTAATGCGTGTTTGCGCTCCTGAATTGTTTTCAGGAAGAATAACATTACTAGTAATTGTATCTGAAGATTGTTCGACAAATGAATCTATTCTCGCATCATTTTCACGTTCATATGATAATGCATTATTAATGTAAGCTTCTTCTCCAATTAAATATTTTGGTGGTGGCGTCCATTCACTATCATTTTCCTTGAATTTAGTAACCATAAAATTTCCACGTGCGGCGGCTTGATAATCTTCTTCTGCATTAGTCGAAGTTAATCTACTGACACATTTAACCGTTCCATAATGATAGTTAACAAATGAAAGAGATTCGCCAGTTGGTGAATAATTACCAATTATTATCCAGCAACAATTAGTATTAATTCCCGTTCCCTCTAGATATTTCTTTAAATTATATAACTTTGTATTGAACTCGCCATCACCCATCTCATTATCAACAATCATTTCAGCACGACCATGAATGAATAAATGATATTTACTACCCTGATTACCATATATTCCCAATACGATTGGATTATATTCCATCATACACGCACGCATAGATAATTCATATGATATTATATTCCTACGAGGCGTGCAGATAATATGTAGATTAAACACACTTTTAGAGTAATGTTGTTTTTGTAAAATTATATTTAAATTTAATAAATTTAATCCATTATTTAATGCCGTTATTTCTCGGTCATTTGCCATAAATTGACAAAATTCTAATTGTCTTCTTCTATCTATATCTTCTATTTCAGAAATTTTTATTTCCATTTGTTTTATTTCCTGGTCAAGTTCATCAATGTCTGTCTCTTTCGCTTGTTTATTTGGATTATTTTTTTTATCTATTAATTTATCAAGCTGTTTTTTGAGATCTTCTATTTCAACATCTGATAAATCGTCGATATGTTTATCAGAATACTTACCATCTACCTTAATAAAATTTTCCCTTGATATTTCATTAATACCATAGTCTTGCCATTCATCCTTTTTTTGTAATTCGTCGATAGATATTTTCTCGTAATCACTAATAGATGAATAATTAGGATTGTCTGATTTTGTATTATCAAACTCTGTAAAATTTACTGCATAGTTATCCAGATTTTCTTTTTTCCATAACGGATTGTTGTTATCAACTATTTCGCCAGGCGTAGCACTAATAGGTTGATATGATAACACGTTTTCTAGAAATATAAAATTTTCAATTATGTTTCTATAAGGAGGAATTCCTTCTTTAGTATTATGTGCTTCATCATGGAATATACGTAAATTTTTACGAAGATTTTCTTTAAGTCTTAAGAATGATTCGGCAATTTCAAGAACATTCTGAATTCTTATCTTATTACTACATATAAATATCAGTTTGAAATTGTTTTCTTTTTTAAGAAATGACCATGCCTTTTCCATATTTTTACAATGCGTTGCATTACCACCAAGGTCGTTCTTCTTTGATGAAATTATCATTATTTTATCGTCCAATTTACTGTTTGGATATCTATCATCGAGCTCCTTATATAAACGTATCAACCATTGTGCGTTTGCTTCCAAAGTATTTTTAGTTATACAAATAGATATTGTATTTTTTTCAGAAAATCCTGTAATAAGTTGTCCATTACAAAAACCGGTTTTTAATGCTTGCGCGTGCTTATATAAACCACGAATTTTAACAATACAATATTCATATATAATGTTTTTATCTATTATTTTATAATGTTTGAAATAGTTATCGTTAAGTATATCTTTAAGTTGTGCTTTGAAATTTGAAATAACACTACGTTTTGTAAAACGCGATTTACGCAACCAAGAGTATTTGTTTTTAATACATTTTTCAGGTTCTAGTATATCTGGGTTATTAATATATTCATTATAATCAGTCTTAACCTGTTCATAATAATTATTGACATCTTCATTAAATCTTATAATCAAGTTTTGTCTGTATTCGTCAGAAATGTCTGTACACATTTTAGTATATTATATGTACAGAGCTTTAAGTGCGTTACATTATATCAATTTTTTAAATATCTCCATTTATTACTGGAACTTAAACCAATAACCTTTAAATTTGTAGAGAGAAAAATGGGTTAATACCCTGCCAATATCCATTTACCTATACATTACCTCGTCATCCTCTACTCTCCGTCGCTTGAGTCGTCGTCGCTATCCGATTCGTCGTCGTCGTCGTTCTGGCCGCTTTGAATGATGGCGATGTAGACGATTCTCTTGAGCGCGTGGTCATACATACACCGGTCTAGCAAGTCCTTCATTCTGGTCACGATTGCTTCGTGGCTGGGAGTCGTCGTATCGTTCCACCTCGCCGAGCTGTAATCGTCGAATTTATCCTCGATAGTTTCATACGCTCTTATGAGGTGGACGCGCTTGAAAATGTTGTGGACGTCGATTTTATATACGTAGTTGTGAGGGTCTTTGGGATAATCCGCATCCTCCTCCAACTCGTTGAACGACCGCATCTTGTTGATGAACTCCTCCATCGTGATGAGCTCCTCGTTACACTCCTCGTGCGGGCGTATCGTCTCGGATGAGACCATATTGCTTGGTTGCTTGCTCGGTTGTTGGGTGCCTTCCGCTACAATGTGGCGTCCCGTTTCAATTTTATACGTAATGGTTCTCTAGCTGTAGACTTATATTGAATGGGTTCTGAAAGTAAATGATATTCTCTCTTGTTTAACACGTTTTTCGATTGGGATTTCATGGGTAAACTCCTTTTGAAAGTTACCGCCCATTTGAAGCATCAGTCCCGAGACGAGGTTGAAGTCTGTTTTGAGCTTTTTATCTTTTTTACTGCGAATTCTGAATTTGCGAGTTGAACCAAAGGATATTGACACTACGCCAGCGGTTTTATGTAGATTTTGCTCATCGTCACTATGGGCCGAAATGTAATCTTCTCCGCTTTTATATTTATTTACAAGGATTCCATTATAATTTGCGTTATACTTAGTATTTACGTAACTCAATATTTCCTTTAACGATTCAGTCATCGGTTTTGAGTCAGCGCGTTGATTTGAATAGTAATACCCGACGCTTTCATCGCTGAAAAATCCTACGCACCGACGTTGTTTACAAACACGACCATATATTACGATTTCTGGATATTCA
>Ga0209630_10005551_pt1 | contig 10656 bp, 25 predicted proteins | sample COG_01_FD_184745 | JGI IMG/M metagenome (GOLD analysis project Ga0209630, IMG submission 184745) | Pelagic Microbial community sample from North Sea - COGITO 998_met_01 (SPAdes) (version 2) | ecosystem: Environmental > Aquatic > Marine > Neritic zone/Coastal water | place: Helgoland, sampling... | reverse complement strand
CATTCTTACGCCAAGCGATAAGACCAGGTTTTGGAATAGCACCTAATACAGTAGTAATACTTGGAAAGTGTTTATCTTCGACAGCATAAAACCTAAAACCATCAATATTCTTACCTTTGGTTGTAGGAAATTTACTCTCGTCTAGTTGTACAAAGTTTTTAGTCATTTCAGTTCCTTTTTCATTTCTATGTGTTCATTATATACTATATGTACTGTGTTGGCAAGCCTTAAATGCCTTTTTTGGCATATAAATCATTCAAATAATCTCTACCCGACTTAAACGGTTCTGCTTCTCAGCTAATCATTGAAATGGCCAATTCAGTAGTTTCATCTACTCTTCTTGTCCAACCTCTACCAAATGTAGCAAATGTAGATAACTTTTCGTAGTAATCTTGTCTTGCACCTTGATAATCTTCAATACTTTTTTCAAGACCATGTTCTTCAACATATTCACCTAATTTTTTCAATGTATTAGGTCCTATGCCACCATCAGCAACTGTACCAATCATTGTTTGTAGATACTTGGCTGCTCTGCCTGGTCCTGCATTAACGCCAAAGTCAAAAACGCAAAGGTCTAAACCGTTTGGTAACTGGTCGCCTTTCATTTTATCCCAATAGCCTTTTTTGTAAATTGGTGCCACATCTTCGACTAATAAGTCTTTCATGTCTTTTTTGCCACCATGTTCTAGGTAAACTCTTTTTGTAACACCTAGATTAGTTTCTCCGCCTGGATCCTTTGGATGATTTACATAACCACCTTCGTGGTGTAAAATAGTTTCTAGGCACTTATCATAATTTGCTTGCATGTTTAGTTTCCTTTTGTTAGCTTTAACAGCTTTTCTATTTGCGCCTTAATAATTGGACTTCTATTTGGCCAATGTATATAAGGTTCGTCACTCTTCATAAGATTATATAAAAACGGTAATATTAGTTTTTCTATTTCTTTGAATCTTTTTAAAGTGTCTTCGTCTGATAGTGTTTTTGTGACTTCATCTTTTTCAGCCACAATTTGCATGATTTCATTCATCATACTTTTAATATCGCCCACATCTGATTTTACTCTAGCTAGTTCTACATTATTCGTTTCTATAACCGAAGTATCTACAGCAGGTGTAGATTCAGGTGCCTTATTGACAGGAGTAAAACCCCAATCTTGGTCAAGGTCATAATCTCGTAAATAATCTGGTATACCTTTGTCTGCCATTACTTTTTCCCTTGTTGTCGTCTTCGGTGTTTAGCCATAACATTAGCAGTCTGCACTTCTTTAACTGACCGTTTTCTATGTTGTTGTGCCAATGGACTTGTTGGATGAGCGTCTGCTATTCTTGACAGATTATCTTTCCAACCACCATCATTTTTCATTGCACCATGACCCATAACACCACCTACTATATTTATCTTTGTAAGGCATTGTTTGATATGTTTATTCTTTTTTAGAAAAGTTTCCTTTTCTGCAATAGACATCATATCGTCATAGACTTTACCAGTTTTGGTATTTTCAAATGTGTATGTTGGCATTATGCTTTAAAAGGATCCTTAACTGTAAAATATTTGTTAAGCATTTCTAGTTGGTCATCATACTCTGCAACAATCTTTAATTCTTTTTCGATTTCTGATAGTACATCACCGTGTTCGCCAATACCTACTGCTTTTTGCAATAAGACTTCCACATTTGTTTTATGTTTCTCAATGTGACCTTTGGCATGTGCCTTTAAGGCTTCGATTATTAATTCACGCATTTTGTATCTCCTATATCTCTGCCGTGTTATTATAATATTTTACACCCTCTGTATACCACATTGGTGTACTAGCAGGTGATTTCCATGTCGCAAAACCAGTTTTTTCTAAACAATAGTATTTACGATAACTTTCAATTACATCACCTGGAATTTTGCAATAGTCTGGCATAGCAGGTGTTGGTTCAGTTGCAACCTTATTTAGTGGTATATTTTTAGGCGGATGTTTTAGTATATCACCTAATAATTGTACTGTCTTATGGTCTAATACATGACCATATCTCAATTGCCATTGTTTGTGTAATGCCATCATATGTCTGTATAACCAGTTATAGTGATATGCATTATCCATGACCCATAATGTACTAGGGTGTCCTGTATGACACGCCAAGTATAAAGTATTTTCTAAATTAGGATTAGGATGTTTCCATCTTTTGATGTTACGACCTTTTTTTGTTTTGCCTGTGTATTGTACACCGTCAATCATTCTATGAGCAGTTGATAACATCTGTGCCGATTCGATAATCATTTTACACACATGTTTATCACATGACATTTCAGCGGCCACAATCGGGTCATGGTCAAGATAAAATATATTCATTAATTTATCGCCTTTCTAAAGTATTCATCACGGCCATACTCTTTACATAATTTAGAGAACACACCGTACCAGAAATTCTTAGCCCAATCTGTTCTAGCGTCCCTACATGCCTTCTCGGCATTTTTGATTCGCCTATCTTTTAATTTTTCACTAATCATAACTACATTATACATCATTTATTTGTCTTTGGCAAGCGTTGGTAAGTCATTCCATTCCATTATTTGGTCTAATTTAAGTCTTATTTCATCAGGATCCAGACCTAACTTTCTTATTTCCTCTGTTCCCATGTTTCTAAAAAACTCTTCATAGTCACGGTTCTTTAAATCATGTTTACCTAGTTTTTTAAAAAAGTCTTTATAAACTTTGTTGGAATCTCTGACTCTTTTCGCTCTAGCTTTTGCGTTAGTAGCTTCTTTTTGGTAATCTTTTTGGATTTTGGCTTTGTCTTCTTCTTTTGCAATTGTTCTACTCCTCAATGATATGTTAGCAGCTATCAATAACAATACTGCCAATGGGTCAAATACGAATATTAATACTATTATTACCCACCTTACTGCTTTGTCAAAATGGTCTTTTGCATTTTCACCATAAATTAATTCAGCAATATACTTGATAGGTCCTACTTCGGCCTCTATCTTATCTTGTTCTAATTGTAATGCACCTTTTTTATCTGATAGTTCAGCAATCTTATCACTTGCCTCGTTAATGGCAAGCGTCAATGTATCTCTTTCAGGTTTTTGTTTTTCTCTTTCTTTAAGACCTCTAGTGACATATTCCATGTCAACATACTTTTCTAATGTCTTATCTAATAAAGTAAGAGTTTTATTTGCTCTAGTTATAATTAAATTTTGTTGATTAATCTGATTGTCAATTAATTCTATTTTGATATTATTACTTGATGTTGGTTGCACTTGGTCTAGGTGTGCCTTTGATAAGAAACCAAAGATACCCATAGATGTGATAAAGATTAAAACTATAACTGCAAAGGTAAGATAGAATTTTATAGTTTTTGGCACAAGTTTATTACGCCAATTATTATACAACCATGAGGCGGCTACAAGTTTGCCGACCTCTAATGCACTACCCATAGCAATGATAGGTACAACTGCACCTGCGAATAAAGTGGATAAACCTACAATAGAATAACCAGCGGCTATTACAGATATAGATATAGCACTTAAAAATACTATTATTATTGTTAACATATAAGTCCTACTTTAATTGTGGTATATCATACTCTGTTCTTAACTTCTTAATAATACTTCTCAACTTTGGAAAGTATTTTTTATCAGCTGCATATGCACCAAGTGTTTCAACATATTGTAAAGAATCTTCAATACCGTTATCTCTTAATTCTCTGTACTTTTCATAAGCACTACCATTATTTATGATATTAATATAGTGTTGTACACTATCACATTCATGCATATAAACTCTAACACCCCACTTTTTAGGATTATTAGAAGGCAACATGTGTGGTTCTCTTAAATCGTATGTACGAACACCAAATAAGTTTTTACCCTCTAATGCAAATCTACTATTGCCCCAACCACTCTCTAAAGCAGCCTGAGCCAATAATATTTCAAAGTTTACAGGATATATGTCTGTTGTGGTATTGTAGATATAGTTAACACAAGCACCAACACTATCAATAAAAGTTTGATTGTTTTCTCTTTCAAAATTTGGTCTATTGTATGTAGTAATAGCTTCTAAAGTTTCAACAACTTGTTCTACTTCTTTTTCAAGTAAGATTGCTTGTGTTTCTTCTTTTTCTGCTGATACAGTATACCATATACCACCAAAAAACAAGATGACCGTTACAGCCATCAATGTTTGAAGTATTGTTTTGATTTTTGCAACCATGTTAGGCTCTCTTGATTATGATATAATCGTAACTTGATATTGATTCTGGTTCGTTCTCACCATACTCTGACCAAGTACCTATTTCAATGTTTTTATTTTTCTTTTGAAAGAATTGCAAATCAGGTCTATCTATGTATTTTGTCATGTTTTTAAATATCTTTTCAGATTGTTTTTCTGTAAAGTTATTTGCCACATCTGTTGACCAATTGCCTGTGTAATAGGTCATCTTGTTTTCAGAACCACTAATGAAGTGGTCTAGTTTTTTAGGGACGCCACTTATTACCGATTTAAGGTAGTGGTCAAGTTCTTTTGATTTTCTGTTTTGTTTTTCCATAATATAGTTCTCCTTCTCATTTATAAACCTTTGATTAAGAATTTCTCAATCACATTCTTGGTAGGTATTACAGTTGTATTCCCACCATCTGACATTTCACCATGCTCATCATAGTTATAATCAGACATTAATACATGTACATTTTTGTCTTGCCTTACAAGCCAACCAGTTGATACACAAATAGCAGGTTGAGATTTTTGTATCTCTTTTAGAGTACGCCAACCTGAATCACTTTGAATATCCTCCCAATACACCATATAGAAATCAAATGTAAATGGTATAGCCGGTAAAGTATCTGACTTTTTAATTGTTCTTCTCTTAACTTTTGCCACCTATCTCCTCTTTGTACATTTCATCTGCTTTCATTTGTAATTCTTTAGCTATGCTTTCTAGTAAAAGAGGTAAATGTTTTTCAACAACACTTGTCATCTCTAAAGAAAATTTATACGCCAGTTTGGCCATCTCTGCCTCTAATACTGACATATCTACACCATTACCACTTATGTTTTCTTTGATAACATGAGCAACAACAGCTGTATTATAGTCGTCTGCTTGTACTGATTTAGTAAATGCGTTCAAACCGAACCACAAAACTAAACAAATAACAATTATTTTTTTCATAATATATCCTTTCTCAATATTTATGGATACATTATACATTAAAATAGACATAGAGTCAAGCACTTTTTTACTATATTTGGCGCTTTTTTTAGTTTTTTTGTGCTTTTTTAAGGGCTGCGACAGAATTATACACTACTCTGGGGTAGCAAATTTGTCATTCCAACCAAATGCTTCTCTTACAACTGATTCGGTAAGACCTTTATACATTTTGTTTAATGATTTATTCTTCATTCCCATAAGTAACTTAGCTTCGTCTTGGTGGAGACCCTCTAACATCTGAATAAACATAGTTTCTTTCTGTGTCTTTGTAGTCTGATTATCTGCACCTTTCACAAAATGCCATAGTCTTTTTGCTTCATTTCTCAATAGACCATGTTCAGTTCCAATAGGAGCTTCGTTCATCATGTATGGTGGTTCACCTGGTGGTAAATCCCATATGATTGCTGGGTCAAATGCACCCTTTAATACTTGTTTAAGAGGAGCAGTTGCGTTCTCTTTTAGTATCTGAATTTTTTGTGGTTTTGCTTTTGCGTTATTAACTTTTTTTAATATCTCTGACATCAATTCAACTGTCTGACCCATACCTGCTGTGGTATTAGTAGCTCTCATTGCTTGTGGTGACATTAGATGTGGATTTCTTGCTTGTTCGGCCATAATTTCTCCTTCAATTAATTATATATTCGACAGTATTATTTATCCTTGAAATTTCTGTCTGAATACCATTTATAAAATTCTTTATCCGTGAATAATTCTGCGATATGGTTAGCTGGTACTTGGTCTGTTTTGATACATTGTTCAAGACTTTCATACTCATAGGTGTCCACTTTTCTTTTCATTGGTAAATCTTTGTTTGCTTCTGCCAATGTCCTCACCATCCTATAATTTATGGTTTGTTGTCTAGTTAGTCCATGCATTTAATTATAACATACATTACTATTACTGAAACAACGATACCTAAAAAAAATAAACCTAACATATTAAAAGGCAGGCGCCGAAGCGCCTACCCTCAATTTTTTTAAGATTATGCGTTAGCGTAACCTTGTGAACCAAACAAAGCAGTTTGACCAGCTGCGATAACAGCTTTTGATGGTGTTCCTACTCTGTAAGATACGCCAGCAGATGTTCTATTTTCATAAATCATCATACCTTCGTTTCTTAATTTACCAACCATGTTAGCTGGTGATTTAAGGTCAAATGTGTTTCTCAGCGATTTCCAAGTTACAGTATTGCCTTTTGAGAAAAGGTTTCTTACCTTTTCCGTTTTTGATAGTTTAGCTCTTGCCATGTTATTTGTCTCCTTTGACATATTAAATAAAAATTTAAACATAAGTGTTTAAACTCCTTTCTGTGTTGAGTTTAATGTACTCCTACAATTGCCAGGCAAAGCGTACTTTAGTAGTTTGACTAGCGAATTCTTATTTGTCATTATCTGGTTCAAAGTCAGGTGTAAAATGTATATCTGCCATATCAGATAAATCTCTAACTTCGTCCTCTATATCTCTTGACAATGGTTTATGTGGTTTATGTTTAACATCTAGTATTTTACTATAATCTAATCTTGCTGATTTGTTTTTACCACTTGTATTCAATGTGACCATTTTATCTGATAAAGTTTGAGCAGGATGTTTTCTATTGAAATCACGGTATACCAAACCTCTAATAGCGTCTATTACAAGTGCCAAGTCAGCCGTAAATGTCAATTGATTAGTTCTAATACCCATTGCTACAAATTTATCTAATAATTGATAAGCAATATCATCAACATTACCCTCTACAAACTCTTTAGTCTGTTCTTCGACTAATCGTTTATGTTCTTTCTCATTAACAGGATGGTTAACAGTATGTTTGTCTTTAATCCTGCCTGTTGGAAAAAGTATAATGTTGTCTTTATCACTCAATTATCTCTCCTTTGAAGTTGACTTTACCTTTATCGGCAAAATGTTCTACTAATTGATTATAACCACCAATCAGTTCGCCATCAATTTTAATTTGAGGCATAGTTCTCACATTTTTACCAATGTCTTCAAGCATTGCTTGAGGTGAGTCAAACTCTTCTAGTTTTTTTTCTTCGTATTCAAGACCAAGATTCTTAACAAGATGTTTGGCCTTGTTACAATAGACACAGTTGTTTTTACTATAGATTGTTATTGTCATTGTTCTTTTTTAGGTTGTCCCATGCCTTTTTACTTTCACCATTCAGGTTGTAAGCGTCAACAGCTTGTTCAATAGTGTAATGATACATCTTATTAAACTTACCTAAAGGCAATCTCATACCTATCCATGTTCTATAGTAACCATTTTTAGTAAGAGTTACATCTTGTGCAAAGATTTCATAACCTCTGACAGGTGTATTGCTAATTGTATTTACAATGGCACTCTCTACCTCTGATACTACAGTTTTTGTTTCAGTTTTACCAAGTTCAGTTATGAATTGTTTTGATTCTTTATTCATCTCACCCTTGATAATATCTGCCAATTCAGATTTCGCCATCATTTTAGCTTTCTCAATTGACAATTGTAAATCAGGAGATACTGCCGTTGCAACACCATAGATACATTGCTTATCATTATCTTCACTTGTTAACCATGAAGTATCACAAGCTTTCGACTCATCAATATCAGCCATGTACCAAGCAGGTACTTTATCAACTACATTACCACTCTCTGATTTTATCTTATAGGTACTATTCATACTAGAGCAGGCACTTAAACCTACTATTGTTACAAGAGCACCTAGTTTCATTAGTTTATTTTTCATCATATTATTTACTTTCCCTCACATTATATACTAACTCTTGCAAGAAGTCAAGCGTGGATTGAACATATGTCCAAGCATCCTCACTCGATACATCATAAAGTATTACACATACAAGAGCAATAATGATTATATATCTTATCATTATTTCACCTCCCATTCACCATTTGATTGTAAACATACTTTTCCTGGTGACTTAAAAGCGTGTTTATCCCGACTATAATATCGGCAATATTCAGGTGTTTGTACATCTCTGTAATAGAATTGTGCAAATAAGTCCCAATAACCTGGGGTTTCAATGCCTTGTCTACCATCAGCACACACCAACTTTTCTTCTTTTGTAACTGTATCGCCATCTGTGACGATTTCAATTTTAATATAACAATATTGTCCATTAACTTCATGTGGTTCTATATTCTTAACTTTAGGATATGTCTTATATCCAAACTTATCATAACTGGTTTCGCCTGCAATGGCAAGTCCAGAAATGATTAAGAACAAAATAAGAACAAATGTAAATGTCAAATATCTTTTCATGTTAAATCTAGGATCCATCATGGTTTTTCTATCCATTGTCCATCTGGTGTTTGACAAGCAGTACCAAATATGACCTCTCTGTTAACGCCTCCGACACCAACCAATGGCCAACTATTAGTAATATCTACTGTTGCGTCATATTCTTTACACTTAAATGGTCCGACCATGTATGATTTAGTTAATTTAATTATGCCTGAATTACCTGTTTTTGAATTATACCAATTTGTATATGATTGGCCATATTCAGGCGCTGTGTTTAAATGGTCTACGAATACTGCGTTGTGTACATCATAATCTGAATTGTACATTAATTCAGCACCCTTAAATGCACCAATTAAGGCACATGCACCGGTAACATATGGGTCTGATTGACCTAAAGCAACACAAGTCGCAACACCAGTAGCGCCACCTGAAACGGCACCTACATGTGTTCTATTTACCGAACTGCAATTGGTCAGGAACACCAATGATAGTCCTAATAATAGTACCGATTGGATTGACTTCATATTTACCTTCTTCATTCTTTTTTATCGTTGAGCATGCCGTCATGGTTGACACCACTATAATCGCCATAATCACCGTCTTTATCTTTTTCTTTACCATAATCTGATTTGTCGTTTGCAATTAACAAACAATCTGCTTGAATAGTATCAATTAAATTCTGTACTCTAAAATCTCTATCAGGCGACTTGGGATATTGATACTTTGTAATCCTCAAGTCATCTGACATTTTTTTGATTGAGTCAATCTTATCGCAAAAATCACTAATCTTGTGCAACATCACTCTTGCCTTTTAGCATTGTAAACGGCCATTTAGTTTTCATGTCCGCCCAACTCTTTGATTGATACTCTTTAGTTTTGTCAACTTCATTACCTATAAACTTAACAAGTTTACCTGGTACTTCAGCTACATTAGAAACAAACTCTTGTGGAGTAATTGTTTTATCCTCTGCTTTGGCAACACCTGTTATTAATATAAATGCCAGTATTGCTAATACGCCTACTATCTTTTCAGTTAGTGTCATACTTTCCTTCCTGCTGTTTTAAGGTCTTCTTTACTGACCACCATGTAAGGACCTTTGTTATACGCTGGAACAATTGAGTATTGTTTAGACACTTCAATTCTTTCCATTTGTGTTTTGTGGTCTATTGTACCACCATTACCCATACTATTTGATAAACTAGGGTAGTTTGGAGTTTCTCTGACATGAGGTGTACTTTGTAACGGTACATATCCTGTCTTAACTTTTGGTAAGGCACCAAATCTATACTTAATATAATCGTCTAGTGTCATCAACATACTATGCAAATTTTTTGATTTGTAATGTTTGTTGTGTTTTCGTAGGTCTTCTTTAAACTCTGCAATTTGATTTTCAGATAGATTATTCATCTTCTTTTTATTCTTGCGTGAGTACCCACTAGATTGATTTGTATAGATAATCGCCATTAATTTACACTCTTGTTTTCAGGTGTTTCTGCGTCTGACATAGCTTTGACTTCGGCAAATGTCTTACCAAAGCCAACTTTGTAAAATGCGTCAACTGGATTCTCTTGTAGATAAGCAGACAACAAATTAGAAAAGTTAATATCAACACCCTCATAGTATTGAGGTTTATTGTTTCTTAACTCAATGTGGTCTCTACAAAATTGAATACGATTGTCATACTTCTCGTATTTGCCTTTCGTATCTTTTTCTTTTGCAACATCAAACTCTGCATAAAGTGTTTCTTTTGAATAAAATGCCATAATATAATCCTTTCTCAATTAATTATTCATTACTATACCACAACTCATTGGAAATGGCAAGCCTTATAAAAAGCGTGTTTTTAATGACTTTTCTCGCCAGAAAAGCTGCCAGGATGCGCCAGGAGAGGCGAATCGAAGCCTTCGTGTACTACCGTACCCCCTCTGGAAGTAGTTCCTTGTTACTTTCTTCTTCAGCCCACTTCTCAAAGTCTTCAACTTTCTTCTCGTTATGTGCTATACTTACATCACATTGTTTAACTGCTTGGTCGTAATTACCACCAACAATCATACTGCGAATCTTTTTTACATCATCAATGTGGTTCAATACATCAATCATTTTACACTCCTCTTTTGACTTTCTCTATTGTTTACAAATACTCTAATTAATCTTGATGTATCTACTTCTTCGGTTTTTAAAGTTTTAGGATTTGTAAATCTAACTTTTGTATCATTCACTCTTAAC
>Ga0209630_10005547_pt1 | contig 10660 bp, 8 predicted proteins | sample COG_01_FD_184745 | JGI IMG/M metagenome (GOLD analysis project Ga0209630, IMG submission 184745) | Pelagic Microbial community sample from North Sea - COGITO 998_met_01 (SPAdes) (version 2) | ecosystem: Environmental > Aquatic > Marine > Neritic zone/Coastal water | place: Helgoland, sampling... | reverse complement strand
CCGCCCCCGCCCCGCGGCCCATTACGATCCATCCCGCCCGCGACGATACGCCGACAAGATCGCCCTCCGTCCTCACGCGCTTCTTTCCCTCCCTTCTCCTTCTCGGCCCCCTCCCCGTCGCAGCTCGGGAGCGAAGAGAAGCCGACGCCGACGCTCGCGGACGACATCGCGAAGCACAAGGCGGAGCACAAGGCGGAGCACAAGGCGGAGCACAAGGCGAAGCGCGCCCACCACGGACATGGCAAGGCGCCGGAAGAATCGCCCGACGCCTCCGACGCCTCCGCCGCGAAGCCCGTGACCGACGTGATCGCGGACGCCGCGGCGAAGATCGAGGAGCACGGCGACGCGAACATCGCGCACCACGCGAAAGAGCTCGAGGCGCACTCCGAAGCGAACGCGGAGGCGCTGTCGCATTCGAACCCGCACGAGGAGGGATCGCTCGCGGACGACATCCACAAGCACAAGGAGAAGCGGCGGATCGAAGAGCTCGCGAGGGCGGGCGTCGCGGATGGCGCCGTCGACGCGTACGACGACGACGACGACGACGAGCCGGCGGCGGCGAGCGCGGCGGACGATGAGCGCCCCGCCGCGAGCGAGGAAAAGGTGGAAAAGGTCGTGGCGCCGGACGGCGACGCGACGGCGCCGGTCGATCTCTCTCGGGGTTGGAAAGACCAGCGCGTCGCCGCCGGCGTCGACGCCGAAGAAAACTTTTCGGACCGCGGCGGTGAGACTGCTTCCCATACGACCCCGTTCGCGTGGTGCACGCCGTTCCTTAAGGACTGTTCCCGTCGTTACTCTTCACCCGCGCTTCCCTTTCAACGTTTGACCGGTAAGACGTTCGACTGACCGATCGCTTCACCCACGCAGGCGGCGGCGGCGGCTTTTTCGACAAGGTCAAAAGCTTCTTCGGCTTCGGCCCCCCGCGGATCGTGGAGGAAGACCCGGACGGCGTCTTCGACCCGAACGCGAAGTACAGCCTCACGACCGAGGCGCTCGCGTCGGACGTCTCCCGACGCGTGCAGACGTTTAGCGTCGGGCTGGACCCGGACGTGGAGGAGACCGCCGCGGAGTGGTTCCAATCTCTCGGGTACCGCACGATGAGCGGCGACGAGCAGTTCGCGCACAAGCCGAGCATCTCGACGTTGGGGTTCGTGACGCCCGCGTCGGCGCCTTCGATATTTAAGGACTTCGAGATGGCGAAGGCGTACTGCGAGACGCCGGACGGCGACGACAAATCGCTCGGTCGGTTCGGGAAAGATTTCGACTTCGCGAACTGGATCCCAGTCGCGACGTGGACGAAAAAACTCGCGGGGTCGTACCCGGACGCGAAGTTTCTCCTCTTCGAGACCCCGCCGGAGATTTGGTTCGGGCGCATCTCCAGGCGCGCGCAAGCCGCGGAGGAGCGCGCGTTGGAATGCGGCTGCGACGCGAGAGACGACCGGGAGAGTTGGACGATCAGCGACGAGTGCGGCGACGACGTCTCCGGAAACCACTACTGCAACGCGTACCCGTGCGTCTGGGAGAAAACGTTCGGGTCCGCGTCGCCGCTGCTGCACAAGGCGCGCTGGATCGAGAAGTACGACGAGCACGTCAAGGGGGTCAAGGAGGCGTTCAAGCAGCCGTTCATCGGGGAAGACCGTCTGCTCGTGATCCAGGAGAGCTCGATTCGGAACCTCGCGAGGCACCCGCCGGCGAAAACCGCTACGAAGCTCGTGACGTTCTTGGGGATGAACGAGGAAGACCCGGAGAGCTTTGGGTTACGCCACCCTTTCGAGCCGAGGCTCGCGCAGAAGTCGAACGATCACCCGTGGAGGACCGGGTTTATCTTGTTATGCGTCGCGGGATTGGGGGTGGCGGCGCTGGCGTCGCCGAACGCGTTGAGCGCGGGGGTCGCGCGGGTTCGAGACGCGTTCAACGGCGGCGGCGGCGGCGGATACGACGGCGGCGGCGGCGGGAACAGGGCTTTCGAGGCGCCGCACCGCAAGAACACGTACGGAGGGTACGACTGATCTGATGATCCGACGAGAAGAGCGAGACGCGAAGAGCGCTCGCGACCTAGCTATCGTATAATAATACTGTACATGCGAAACGATACCACGCGAAAACTCGCGAGTCGTCGGGTTGCGACGAACCAAAGCGAGAGACGACTCGCAAACAAAAGAGACGTTTTCATTACATTACAACAGGTATAAGCATATATGTACAGTACTCACTTCGATGCTCGTGTCGCGCGTCGCTCGCCCGCCGATCACGATCGAGATCGAGATCGATTCCGAACCAACTCACCACGCGTGCGCTTTGATCCCCGCGGACCAACGCTCTTCCGGGGCGACGTCCCACCACACCGCCTTCTTGCTCCACTCGTACTCGAGATGCTCCATCTCGTCGTACGAGATGCCGTTCTCGTCCGCCATCTTCGCGATCTTCTCCGCCTCTTCCGGCGTCCTCGGCGCTCGCCTCTTCGCGGGACTCGAGACGATGTTGTTCCTCGCGCGGGGTCTTTCGTTTTCTTCCTCGACCTGCGCCTCCTCCTCGAGGTCGTGGTGTTCAAACACGGTGGCGGCGGCGGCGTTCAGCCTCACGATCGCGTCCGCGGCGACCGCGTGCGCCCTCGCCTCGGCCCTCAGCCTCTCCTTCTTCGTTCGGAACCCCGTCGCGAACGCGAGCGACTTCTCGTACGCCCCTGGCGCGGCGTCCTCCGCGCCCTCTCGAGACGCGTGCGCGGCGATCCTCTGCGCCGCCGTGCGGTAGCCCGTCGTAAACTTGAGAGCGCGCGCGTACGCGCCTCGCGGAATTTTCACCGCGGCGACGCGGCGGCGACGCGCGATCTCCGCCTCGTGCTCCGCCGCCGCCGCTCCCTCCGCGCGCAGCCTCTGTTCCCTCGTGCGGAACGTCGTCGCGAACGCGAGCGAGGCTTCGTACGCGCCGCGCGGGACGACGGCGTCGCCGGGGGCTTTGAGCGCGGCGAGCTCCGATTTCATTCGCTCGACGTCCTTCGCCGCGGTTTCGGCCTTCGCGGCCGCCCTCGCCTCCGCGCGCACGCGCTCGTCCCTCGTGCGGAACGACGTCGCGAACGCGAGGGACTTTTCGTACGCGCCGCGCGGGACGACGTTGTTCCCCGGCCCCGTCGGGACGGCGCGGCGCGAGAGCTCCGAGAGCAGCTCGGCATCCGCCGCCGACGCGGAATCTTCTGATTCTTCTTCCGCGAAAACCGCTTCATCAAGCGAGGCGTCGTCGAAGCGCCGCAGCGCGTCCGGCACCGCGTCCGGCGCGAACGTCAGCCCCGGGGTCACCAGCGTCACGAGCGCGTCCGCGGCGAGCGCGTGCGCGATCCCTTCCGCGCGCACCCGCTGCGCCTTGGTTCGAAACGTCGTCGCGAACGCGAGGGACGTGTCGTACGCGCGGTCGATGGCGCCGAGCGAGCGCCGCGCGTCGTCGAAGCGCGCCCAGACCTCGCGCGCGATGAGTCTCGCGTTCGCCGAGAAGACGTCGTCGGTCGCGTCGAGGAGATTTACCGCGGAGACGGCGCGCGCGAGCCGCGCGATGGGGCGTCGGACGTAGTACGTGTCCGCGAGGCGGACGGGGCCGATCGTCGCCGCGGCGACGAGCTTCGCGGCCGCGCGCGGGCGCCGAGCGAGCGCGTCCGCGAGGTGCGGCGCGGGGAGGGGCGCGACGGGGGCGGCGGCGTCCATTGTTAATCGTTTCGGCGCTTTTCGGCGCTTTACCCTTTACCTTTCCTCGGGCGCGGCTGCGATCCCTCGAGAGATCGGTCGCGGCGCGGGTGCGAGCGCGCGCGGGAGACGGTGCGAACGCGTGAGCGCGCGGGGGGGAGGATCCAAACGAACCTTCCGCGCGAGTTGGCGTGCGCGCGCGAGGCGGTGTGGCGAACGCGCGCGGAGCGGCGGCGTGAAAAGCGCCCCGTCAGCCCCATTCCCCTCCGCGTGGCAGAAATTGGGATCTTTATCTCGGAAAAGATATCCGAAACGTTGTCTTCCGCGTTTCGTATGGAAAAATAGACTGAGATGTACGAAAGTAGTACGAAAAAACTATCGCACTTACCCCCGACCGCGAACCGTCGTTTTCCGGTCTGCAGCGGTGCAGTGCAGCGCGAGTCGAGCTGCAGCTGCAGGTCACAGTGCACTCATTATTGTTCGCTCCAGCAGATCTTCGCCCCCGCGGCCTCGCGGCGCGCGAGTCGGCGTCGATCATGAGCTCCCGCATCGCGGGGAAGTACACCGGCGGCGCCGCCGCCGCCGCCAGCGGCGGCGGCGTCTCGCGCCGCGGCCCGGACTCGTTCACGGAGGTCAGGTACGTTCCCAACCGAGGCGGTTCCGGATCTCGTCGCGCGTCGTCGTCCACCGGAGGCGGAGGAGGGGGATCGAACCTCTGCTGCGCGCTCGTCTTCGGCGTGATCCTCTTCACGTCCGCGTTCCCGGTGCTGTGGTGGAACGAGGGCAACGCCGTCGCGGTGTACGACGCGCTCAAGGAAGCGAAGGACTCCGTCGTCCAAATCAAAGGCGGCGTCGCGACGCCGTCGACGAAGGGGTCGCTCGTGCACGTCGTGGGGAAAACCTCGGGAGAACGCCTGCGCGACGGCGACTTTGGCGTCGCGATGAACGACGCGATCCGGCTCGACCGCGTCATGGAGAGCTACCAGTGGAAGGAGACGAAGAGCGAGAGGCGCGTGGAGGAGGGGGACGAGACCAGGGTGGAGACGACGTACACGTACGATCTGGCGTGGATCCGCGGCACGATCGATTCGTCCAAGTTTCGACGACCGAACGGGCACCGGAACGCGGGCGCGCCGGAGTACGACGCGAAATCGATCGCCGCGCGAGAGGTGGGCGTCGGCGATGGATTCGTGCTGAGCGAGAGCCTGGTGAACAAGCTGACGCGGAGGCAGACCGTGCGGTTGACGCCGCCGAACGACGACGACGGCGGCGACGGCGACGATGAATTCGAATCCAGACGCGGCGGCGCGCCGGGTCGGTACGGAGCGAAGAGGAAGAAGAAGCGACCGAAACCGCTCGGCGGCGCGGTCCGCGACGGCGCCGACGCCGACGCCGACGCCGACGCCGAAGACGACGTTAACGCCGCCGACGACGACGCGGCGGGGCGGAAACGGCGCCGCGGGAAGGGCATCGTCGACGACGACGACGACGACGAATTCGACGCGGCGACCTCGTCAGGCGCCGTCGCGCCTCTCGGCGAGGCGCGACTGGTCGCGTCGTCGCCGCCCCCCGGCTACGCCGTCCTCGACGGCCTCGCGTACTCGCGCGCCGCGGCGGCGTCGAACCCGAAAGTCGGCGACCGACGCGTCCGGTACGCCGCGCTCCCCGGCGGGCAGGTCGTCTCCGTGCTCGCGAAGCAAGGCAAAGGCGGCGCGCTCGTGCCCTTCGTCGCGAAATCGGGGAAAGAGATCGCGTTGGTGCGAGACGGGCGCGCGTCCTACGTTGAGATGATCGAGCGCGCGACGCGCGCGAACGCGACGCGGACGTGGCTCGTCCGCGCGGGCGGGTTCCTGCTCATGTTCTTCGGCGTGGTGCTGCTCACGGCGCCGGTGCGGTACGCGGTCGGGGCGCTGCGATGGATACCGTTGCTCGGAGGGTTCGCGGCTTCGGTGATCAATCTCGGCGTGTTTCTCGCCGCGCTCGCCGTCGCGATCGCGCTGTCGCTGGTCGTGATCGGCGCGTCGTGGATCACGCATCGGCCGGTGATCGCGATCGCGATGCTGGCATCGTCCGTCGGCGTCGGGTGGGCGGCGCGAAGGGCGGGCGACGCGAGCAGAGGCGGCGGCGACCGAACGACGACGACGACGCATCTGGACTGATAGACGCGCGTCTGTCTTCTCTCGCCGCGCGCGCGCGCGATGCGTGCGTGCGCTTCAAACGTCGTCTACCGCGGTCATCATCATCAAGGATACCTTAACTTAACTACATCCTATCGCTGGTATGTAACGCCCGTTCGTTCACAGCGCGTTTAATCATGTTTTCTGGTCTTCGCGTCGTCGCCGAGCCGAGCCGCGTGAAATCCAAACCCATCTGTCACCATTCGCCGTCCTCCTCCGCGATCGGCATCGTCACCTTCAGACACTCCCTCGCCGCGTCCCACTCCGCCTTCCCCGCGTCCGGGTCCACGACGTGCGGCAAGTACACGGACAGCTTGTACAGCGCGCTCCTCAGCCTTAGCCTGTCCTTCTGCACGTCCAGGTCCAGGTCGCGCATCGCCGTCGTGCCCGGGAGGTACATCTTCATCACGACGTCCTCGCAGCTTCGCGTCCCCGGGTCTTTGTTGTGCGCCATGCCTAGGAACGCGTCCGCGGTGCTCACGGCCTGCTTGTACAGGAACTCGTATTTGGGCGTCTTCAGAGCGAAGCTGCCGTCGCCGTCGCCGCCGCCGCCGTCGTCGTCGTCGTCGTCGTCGAAGTCGAAGTCGTCCTCGAGCTCGGACGCGTCCCACACCGCCTTCGGATCCGCTCGCGCGCGAATCCCGCGCTTGACCGCGGGGACGGGCACGCCGTCGTCCTTCCCGACGTAGATCGCGGCGGGGTTGGAGTTGGACGCGCCGGTCGCGGCGGCGGAGGACGACGCGCGCTCGTCGTCGTCGCGGTCGCCGCCTCCGAGGAGGGACGAGATCGCCAGCATGTCGCCGACGCCCGCCATCGCGCGCGGTCAACCCCGCGCGCGATCGAGTCTGGCGTCTTCTTCGCGTCGATCTCGCCGGAAACGGTTCGCGGGCGCGGGCGGTCGTGGTCGTCGCGTCGCGAGAGAGTATTTTTCTAAACGTTGGCAGTCGGACGCGCGCGCGCCCGTCACCATGGGGCTCTTCTCGAAGAAGAAGCCGGAGAAGGAGAAGACCCGCGCGGACGCCACCGCGGAATGGCTCTACGAGGCGATCATACTCTTCCTCCAGGTCCGTCCGTCGCGCGTCGCGCGCGCGTTCGTTCGCGTCCCTCGATCGTTCGTTCCTTTTTTCGCGCGCGGCGTCGTTTTTTTTTCCGCCCCCTCTCCCCCACATCAATCACGTTCGCTGACCGACGTAATCGCCCCCTCCCCCACCCCCACCGCGCCGTCGAGCAGGGCCCGATGTACACGACCCCGCTCATGGGCTTCATCGACGCGCACTGCCTCGTGTTCGACGGCGAGGAAGAGAACAAACTGTCGTACACGGACGTCCACCAACAGTTCAAAGACCTCGTCGAAAAGTTGCTGACCGGGTTCCTCTCCGATCTCGGCATCGTCCCCGAGCAGTTCGTCCACGTCGTGTCGAACGCCGCGAAGACGGAGCTCAACGAGTTCATCATCACGAGCATCCTGACCGTGGACGACTTCACGCAGTTCAAGGCGATGATGGTGAAACGGAACCGCGATCTGACGGACGAGGTGCGTCGCATTCACACTGGTTCCCATACGACCCCGTCCGCGTGGTGGACGCCGTTCCTTAAGGACTTTACTTCCCGGCGCATCTCTCCGCCAGGGTCCCTCGCTTTCAATTCCCGCCCGCGTTGCCTTTCAACTCCACCTGACGCCTTTGAACTCCACCCCGACGTCGCTTTAGGTGCTGCGGCGTCTGGAAGCTGCCGCCGCGGAGGCGTCGCCGAGCCCGAGCCCGGGGCCGGGGCCGGGGCCGCCCCTCCCGGCCGGGACCGTGCTCGGGACGCCGGTGAGCGCGGGGGCGGGCACCGGCGCGGGGCCGAGCAGCCGGCTCGGCGGCGGCGGCGGGAGGCAGGGCAGCGGCAGGGAGGGGTCGTGGACGCCGTCGCCGCCGCCGGCGCAGCGGGGGGGGGCGCCTCCTCCTCCTAGTCCGATCGACGACGGGTTCGACGTCGCCGCGATGCAGCACGCGATGGAGCTGTCTCGAAGACAGCTCCAGGCGGAGAAGTCCGCCGCGGAGTCGGAGCGCGCGGCGGTCGCGCGCGCGTCCAAGTTGAGTAAAAAGTCATCCGCGCGAGAGAAGAAGCTCCCGGGCACGGTCGCCGCGGACGGCTTCGACGCGACCGCGCTTGAGGCGGCAATGAAACTGAGCAAGGAGACGCACGACGCGCACCAGGCGAAGGTCACCGAGGCGGAGGCGAAGAAACGCGCGGCGGAGGAGGCGAAGCGAGCCGCGGAGCGCGCGGAAGCGGACGCCGCGCGAGCGGAGGAGGAAGACTTGCGGAAAGCGATGGCGTTGTCCGCTTCGGCGTTGAGCGCGGAAGCCGTCGTCGCGCGGCGCGAGCGGGAGGAGCTCGAGGCTGCGATCGCGGCGTCGCTCGAGCTGAGCGAGAAGGAGGGCGGCGCCGGCGGCGGCGGCGGCGAGATCGAACCGAGCGCGCTCGGCGGCGGCGGCCGCGGGGACGCGTCGTCTTCGTCGTTCCCGCGCGCCGGCGTCGTCGCGTCCGGGTCGCTCCCGCCGATCCAGCGCGCGCACCAGCCCGCGGGCTACCGCTCCGACCCTAACGTCGTCGGAGTGGACGGGGTAGGACGCAACGACATGGCCGCGGTGCGCGCGGCGGCGGCGGCGGCGGCGGCGTCGCAAGTCGCCGTCGTCGCGGCGAATCGCGAGCGCACCGAGGTGCGTTCTATCTCACACTGGTCCCCATACGACCCCGTCCGCGTGGTGGACGCCGATCCTTAAGGACTTCGCCCGGCGCATCTCTCCACCCAGGGTCCCTCGCTGTCAATCCCCGCCCTCGACGCCTTTCAACTCCGCTTCTGACGCCTTTCAACTCCACCCCGACATCGCTTCGTATGGAACGACCCTGAGACGCGCCTCGCGGCGGTGTCGTCCCCGGACCCCGCGGAGATGGACCGCGTCCGCAGGGAGCGTTACATGGAAGAGCAGCGGCGGATGCTCATCGCGAAGCGCGCCGCGGAGCGAGAGAAAGAGTTGGACGACTACACGACGTCGTACGTGAACCCGATGTACGCGAGCTCGAGGCCTCAGGTGCGTTCTGTTCTTTTTTCAAACCGTTTGCGTTTTTCACCCACCGCTCGTCGGTTTCAACGTGCGATCCATCGCGTCGGTCCCTTTCGACTGACCGACCGACCGGCACTTTTTTTCCTCGCCGAACGACCCGCAGTCCGCGGCGGTGCTGTCGGAGGAGGAGCAGAACGCGAAGCGCGCGCAGCTGCGGAACGAGCTCGCGACGGCGATGCGCGAGGAGCTGAGCGGGAAGCTCGGGAGCATCGCGGAGAGCGGGCGAGCGGCGGAGAGATAGATACTAAAAGTTGTTCACACTTAATGAGGGTGATTTCATCGGTCAGTTGAAAGGTGACGCGATCAAATCTTGAAACCGATCGATGGGTGAAAAACGTTTGCATCGAACGCATACCTGTAAAAGAGGCAGCGGCGCAACCTCCTAATTTATCTTCATCGCGTCGTCGTCCGTCCTCGGACGCACACCGCGCCGCGCGTCGACCGCCGCACGCGCACGGTTCGCGCGCCAGGGCAGGCACCATACCATGTCGCAACTCACCGGCGGGATCCACGACGGCGCTCTCGGCGACCGCTCGCCCTCGCGCGACTCCGCGAAGAGCGGCGCCGGTGCGGGGCGAGGCGATGAAGAATTCAGCGTCTCGACGTTCGCGCGCGACGAATCCGACGCCGCGCGCATCATGCACGACGCGTTTAAGGCTGCGAAAGGGTTCGACGGCGACGTCGTCGACACGAAGCGATGGTCGCGGGACACAGAAGCGAGAGTCAAGGTGCGCGATCGATCGCGTCGCGCGCGCCCCCGCGCCGATCGCCCCTCTCCCTTCGGATCGCGCGCGACGATTCTCCATTTCCGTTCCGCGCAAAATTCATTCACGCTATCGATCGCTCCATCGATGGATCGCTCGGCTCGCTCACCGCCTCCACCCCACCCCGCGCGCGACGTTTATCCATCAGGACATCGTATCGAACGCGCGCGCGGAGGTCGCGCGCGTGGACGACGACCCCGGCCGCGCCGCCATCCTCCTCTCCGTCAAGCGCGATCTGTACCTCCCCGTCCTCGAGGGCGTGGTGTCGATGCTCAAGTGCGTTCTATCACGTTTACGCCGGTCCACGCGCGACCGCGTCCTTCCGCCGGCGCCCTCTCCGTCGCTCTCTCTCGTCCAATGAAACGTCCATGTCATCAAATTCCTAACCAATCACATCACCTCCCGCCACGTCGCCCACCAATCGAACGCCCCGCAGCGACTCGTCGTCGCCCGACGCGGGCGCGATTCTCGACGCGGTGAAGGACATCTTCAAAGATCTGTGCGACGACTGGCGCGAGCTCGCCGACGCGACGCGCGCGAAGGCGGCGCACGCGGAGAGGGAGCGCGCGCGCGCGGAGGCGAGCATGAGCGAGCTCTACGCCGTGGCGAAGCAGCTGGAGCGGGACCTCGAGAGCGCGCGAGCGCACGTCGCGGCGCTCGAGCGAAAACGGCAAACGATGATCACGAATCGTCAAACGAATCCGACGCCGTCGGCGTCGCCCCCGGGGGGAGGGTCGCCGTCCAGCGCCGCCGGCGCGCCGCCGGCGCCGCCGTCGAGCACGGCGCCGTCGACGACGCTCGACCTCGACCTCTCGTTCGACGACTTGAAGCTGACGACGGGAAGCGCGCCGGCGGGAGCGCGCGTCGGCGGCGCGGGCGGCGGCGACCGCGCCGCGCTCGAGCGAGCGCTTCAAGCGAGCGCGACGAAACCCGGCGCG
>Ga0209630_10005545_pt1 | contig 10661 bp, 7 predicted proteins | sample COG_01_FD_184745 | JGI IMG/M metagenome (GOLD analysis project Ga0209630, IMG submission 184745) | Pelagic Microbial community sample from North Sea - COGITO 998_met_01 (SPAdes) (version 2) | ecosystem: Environmental > Aquatic > Marine > Neritic zone/Coastal water | place: Helgoland, sampling... | reverse complement strand
GCAGGTTCGGACGCGACGGTGATTTTTACAGTCGACGTGCTGCAAGCGTTTGAAGTGCCGGCATACGAAGGACTGAAGGTTTCAGTTGAGTCAACTGAAGCGACTGCTGAAGACGTTGATAAGATGTTTGAGCAATTGCTCAGTCAGCGTGCCGAGTTTAATGTGGCCGAAAAGGCTGCCGAGAAGGGCGATTATGTCCGTTGCTCATATGAAGGTAAGATCGGTGATGAACTGGTTGCCGACCTAGTGCCGGATGCGCCAATGTTTGGTACGCAGAAGGTGACTTGGGAAGAAGCCGGTGCGGAGGAAACTCCAGGGGTCCGCGCGATCGTAGATGGTTTGATCGGCATGCAGGCCGAGGACGAAAAGGAAGTGACGATGGAATTCCCTGAAGGCTTCAAGCCAGAGGCGCTTGCCGGAAAAACTGCGGTCTACTCGCTCAAAGCTGAAGAAGTGCGCGAGAAGGTGATGCCTGAGATGGACGAAGCATTTTTTGCAAGTGTGCAGGTCAAGGATGAAGCTGAGTTGCGTGAGCGCATTAGCGAAAACATCGAAAACCAGAAGAAGCAGCAAAACGCGAATGCCGAGCGTCAGCAGATCACTGAGCAATTGCTGAGCAGTGTTGAGTTCGCGGTGCCTGAGAGTGGTATTGAGAGCGAAACACAAGCGGTGCTGCGTGACTTCATGCAGCGTAACATGCAGCAAGGCGCTTCCGAAGCGGATTTTGAAGCACACAAGGAGCAGCTGCATGAGGGTGCTACCAAGGCAGCACATGACCGTCTCAAGTCACGCCTGATCCTCAGCAAGATTGCTGAGAAGGAAAAGGTGCAGGCTGATAACGATGACTTCGGCCGTCTGATCATGATGGAAGCAGAGAAGTCTGGTCAAAAGCCCGAGAAGATTGTGAAGGAAATTCAAAAGGATCAGAGCCGTATCAACAGTATGCGCAGCGAAATTTTGCTGGGTAAGACGATGGATCTTTTGATTGAAAAGGCCGAGCGTGAGACTGTCGCAGCGGCTACAGCCGAAGCTTAAGCTTATCTGTTAAAAGCATTGGATAATCTGTGTGAGCCTGTTAGGCTGAGCTTAGAATCCACCAATTATTATATAAACTATTGTGAGTTACGTTCCACTTCCTACTGTCTATGAGCGCGAGGGCCGCACCGAGCGCGCCTGGGATATTTATAGCCGCCTGTTGCGCGACCGTATCATTTTTGTCGGCACGCCGATCAATGATTTCGTCGCCAATGCAGTGGTTGCGCAGATGCTGTTCCTGCAGATGGAGGATCCTAAAAAGGATATCAGTCTGTACATCAATTCTCCGGGCGGCAGCGTAACCGATGGCATGGCGATCTACGACACCATGAACTTCTTGCAGTGTGATATCGTCACCTACTGTGTAGGGCAAGCTGCGAGTATGGCGACGCTGTTGCTCGCCGCCGGCACCAAAGGCAAGCGCTATGCATTGCCCAACAGTCGCGTGATGATGCACCAGCCGACCGGAGGTGCCACGGGGCAGACTTCGGACATCTCGATCGCAGCGAAGGAGATCCTTCGTTGGCGTGCACAGATGAACAAGTTGATCGCCAGTCACACCAATAAGACCGAAGCAGAAATCGCATCGGATTCGGACCGTGATTTCTACCTGACTGCTAAGGAGGCGATGGAATACGGGATCGTCGACAAGGTGATCGAAAGCAAGCCCAGCGCATAACAATTCTCACGACTCTATTTTAATATGGCTAAATCCACACGGATGACTTTTTGCTCGTTTTGCGGTAAAGCGCAGAACGAAGTGCGCAAGATGATCGCAGGCCCCGCCGGGGTACATATTTGTGATTCTTGCGTCTCTGTGTGCAAGACGATTATTGATCGCGAGCTAACCGATTCGGCTGATTCGGCCGAATCAGCCGAAAGCAAGCAGAGCCTCGTGGAAGCGAAAGGGCTGTTCAATGTGGTCAAGCCTGCCGAGATAACGGCTGGTTTAGATCAACATATCATCAGCCAAGATTACGCGAAACGTGCGCTCGCGGTGGCGGTTTATAATCACTATAAGCGCCTACGCTCGGAAAACCGTATCGAAGGCGCATCTGAATTCCTGGACTTCGATGGCCAGTTTGCCGACGTGCAAGTCGAGAAGAGCAACATTCTATTGCTTGGCCCGACGGGTAGCGGTAAAACACTGCTTGCTCGGAGTTTAGCGAAAATGCTCGACGTGCCGTTTGCGATAGCTGATGCGACCACATTAACCGAAGCCGGTTACGTGGGGGAAGATGTTGAGAACATCGTCCTGCGCCTGCTGCAGTCAGCGGATTACGACGTCAAGAAGGCTGAGTGTGGTATCATTTACGTCGATGAAATTGATAAAATTGGCCGCAAGACCGATAACGTATCGATTACACGCGACGTGTCTGGTGAGGGCGTTCAGCAAGCGCTCCTTAAAATTCTTGAGGGCACCGTTTGCAATGTTCCACCGCAGGGTGGCCGCAAGCACCCCAACCAGGAATACATCCAGCTCGATACTTCGAATATCCTCTTCATTTGCGGTGGTGCGTTCGTTGGACTCGACAAGATCGTTCAGAGCCGCGTCGGTTCGAAGGCTATGGGCTTCGATACGCAGCATAACTTGCGTCAGGATGAAGTGCCATTGAGCGAACTGCTGCGTGATACGCAACCGGAAGATTTGGTCCATTTCGGCATGATTCCCGAGTTTATCGGTCGTCTGCCGATGGTGGCGGTACTCGATGAACTGAGTCGCTCGGATCTGGAGCACATCCTGCAGAACACCAAGAACTCGTTGCTCAAGCAATACGGCAAGCTCTTTTCAATGGAAGGCGCCAAGCTACACTTTACACGTGATGCAGTCGGCGCGATTGCAGACAAAGCGATCGAACTCAAGACCGGCGCGCGCGCACTGCGGTCCATTATGGAGCGTATCATGCTGGATGTGATGTACGACTTGCCGCAGAGCGAAAACGTCGACGAAGTGGTGATCAACCGCGCCGTGGTCGAAGGGCGTGGCAAGCCAAAGATCAAGTACAATAAGGAAGCTGCAGGCGGCGATTTGAAGGTACAACCGTCTGAAGTCGCGAAGTCAAAAAAAGGCAGTAACTCGGTGGATGCTGCGTAGGTCGAGGTTTTGCAGATTGGGGCGAGTGAGGAAGCTTACCGCGATACACTCATATCGCGTGTAAATTTCTCATTTGTTCTTCGATCGGTAGCCTGAGTTAATTGCGTACTCGCGGTTATTTGGGTGTCTGGTGATCGTCTAGCTAACACTACTGATCCCAAGGCTGATTTACCTTGGGATCAAGTGGTAGGCGTGAACGACGTCGCGGAGTCGCGCAAGGCCAGCTAGTGTGGGGTTATTTGTGCAGCAGCTAGATGTGGACTTTCAACCATGTGGGCCTCGGACAAGGCTTTGTGGGCTTCGATGGCACCACGATCTAGGCGAGTTCGGTCCCAAGGGCGGATTTGGAAGACTTTTCAGCTGCCCGTCACCTCTGGTTATTACTGAATCAATCGCTTCGCTGAAGCGTTCAGCGGCTTTGAATCAAACACCAGTGCGCAGCTCGGTCGGTTGGGACGTGGGTGTCAGCGATGGTCCTCGCAACACGTCGAATCCGTGGTCTTGGGGCAATGCCTCGATCAGTGCCAAGCGCTAGGATATCAGCACAAGCGTGGTGGTTGCGCTTGTCGACTTATCGTATGAAGCGCTCGTCACTTCACTGGACACTGGCGCGGGCAGTTGCGGAGCCGCAGTGACTCTCTATGATTTAGGTTCGGCGCTATTCGTTGAAGATAGCGCGGCGCAATGGTTTTGCGCAGGGGGGGAGCCACCGTGGTTGAAAGTAGCAATCTCTCAACTGTTCGAACGGATACTATTGATTTCTCCGATCCGACTCGCGGGGACTTCAATTACTTTGCCTGCTTCAGTGAAGATCAGGGATAGATTTTAGCACTGATGGCCGATCCAATCGTGGCTCCAGGGCCTGCGCAGTTCGGGCTGTTGTCCGGACTGATGGCTTGCAGTTGCTAGCTATTCGAGCGTGGAAATCGGCGAGCGTCCTAAGCTGCTTTTTCCAGCTTCATTGTTTTTAGGTGGTCGTAGCCGACGAGTTTCTGGCCTTCTTCATCCCACAATCGCAGTTTTAGAGATTTTAAGCTGGTCCGTAGGGTGAGTTCCGGCACTTGCTGAAAGTATGGTTCCGCATTGTGGCACTGCTCAAGCGAATAGTTGGGGATGCGTGAGCTCAAGTGGTGGATGTGGTGATAGCCGATATTGCCGGAGAACCACTGCAGAATCTTGGGTAGCTTGTAAAAGGAACTCCCTTGCATCGCTGAGTTGGTATAATCCCACTCCTCGCCACTGCGCCAATAGGTATCCTCGAATTGATGCTGTACATAGAATAACCAGACGCCGAGTGTGCTGGAGACCGCGGTGATGGTCACCTGAATCCATAAATAATTCCAGAAGCCGAACATCGCACTCATACCTATGCCATAGGCGAGGATGCTGATATTCATCAGATGGACGGACCGACGATCGACTTTACTGGCTTTTGAATAAGCTATGCGTTGGTAGAAGAGGAACAGGCCGAGTGGGATGAGCCCGAACAGGACGAAGGGATTGCGTGTCAAACGATAGCAAAAGCGCTCCCAGCGCGGTGCGGTAAGGTATTCATTGACAGTCATCGTCCACACATCACCGATGCCGCGTTGATCGAGGTTGCCGGAGCTGCCATGGTGTACCGCATGTTGCCAGCGCCAGTGGCGGTAGGGGGTTAAGGTCAGGAGACCAGACAGAAAGCCGACGATGTTGTTGGCCTTCTTGGAGCGGAAGTAGGAGCCATGGCCGCAGTCATGAAAGATGATGAACACGCGCACCAGAAAAAAGCCGGCGAGGACCGCCAGTGCGATAGTGAGCGGCCAGGACCGCGTCATGGTGACATGCATCAGTGCCCACAGTCCCGCGTACGGCAATAGGGTATTGGCGATTTGCCAAGAGCTCTTTGCCAGTGAGGGCTGCTGGTATTTCGCAACGATTTTTCGCCATGAGACTGGCTTAACCGCATCGCTCGAGGCGCTTGCAGCTGCGGCGTTGATTGAAGCGGGGGCCGCTTTCAGGACTTCTTCTCCCGAGGATCGGGACTGACTGGGGTTCAATGTTTCCACGCCCTATTTTCATCGAATAATCACGTCAGTGCGACCTAATTCTGGGGGATGGCGAATTTTATCCGGTCCTTTGCGAGCCGGATTGGGGTCTTTTGTCGTGCTATTGGTACGTTATTATGTGAGCGCGAAGTCGCCGCCTACACTGGCATGATCGAGGATCGCAAGTGCTTCTTGTTCCGCACCGCGCATCGCACTGCGGTCAGTTTCGTTGCGGTCATCGAAGCCGGCCAGATGGAGCCAGCCGTGGACGAGATAGAGGCTCAGCTCACGACTGAAGGGCTCGCCTAGTTCATGCGCACGACTGAGAGCGTGATCGACCGAGACGATGATTTCGCCGGCGGAATCCATTGCCGCATTGGCTGGGAAAGTGATCACATCAGTGGCACTCGGGTCGTCCATGAAATCGGCGTGGATTTGACCGATTGTTTTATCGCTGACGAAGGCGACCGACAGCTCGCCTTGAGCGATCGGGAATGCCGCGGAAGCTTCGAGCGCGCGAAACAGTTGTTGGGTCGCCGCGATCGGATCGTTGAGTTGTTTATACAGGTTGCTGATTTCCAGGTCGAGACGGCTCATTGTTTGGTGCTGTTGGGGCGCTTTCAGTTTTGACTGTTTTCTTGTCGTTCACCTCCTTGGGGTATTCGACTCGAGAGTGCAACATATTGAGGAGGGTAAAGGTAAAGCTGCTGCGAATTTGATGCAGCTCTTTGAAGGTCAGTGGACATTCGTCGAGTTGGCCGTCTTCGATGCGGCTCTTGAACAAATTGTCGATGAGTTCTTCGATCGCGGGTTGGGTCACTTTTTTTAAGCTGCGGCTGGCCGCTTCGACACTGTCGGCAAAAAAGATGATCGCACTTTCCTTGAAGGCGGGACGTGGACCATCGTAACGGTACGTGCTTTCGTCGACTTTTTGGCTGTCGTGCTTTTTGATTTTTTCGGTGAAGGGCAGATCGGTCTGTTGGTTCTGCTGTTGTTGTGCCTGATGGTAGAAGTATTGGATCAGCCCGGTCCCGTGGTGCTGACGTATGACGTCCATAATGACGCGCGGCAGTTGGTATTTTCGGGCGAGTTCGACGCCTTCTTTGACGTGCGCCTTGATCACCAGTGCACTCATCGAGGGAGCCTTCTGGGCGTGCGGGTTAATGCCGCCTTTTTGATTCTCTACAAAATATTCCGGTTTTACGAGTTTACCGATGTCATGGTAAAAGCAGCAAGCACGGCAAAGTAGCGGGCTGGCACCGATCGCTGCAGCGGCGTTCTCGGACAGGTTGGCCACCATCAGGCTATGGTGGTAGGTGCCGGGGGCTTCCATTTGCATGCGGCGCAGCAATGGGTGGTTGAAGTCTGTAAGTTCCAGCAAGGTAATCTCGGTCGTGATATTGAAGATCTGTTCGAAGATCGGCAGCAGACCGACCGCCAGAATACCAGTCAGCAGGCCCACGACGAGGGCGATAATGAATTGCTGGCCGACGAGGCCGAAGGACAGGTTGCCGAGCAGGCCGAGGAAGGCGCCGGCGACGGCCGCTGTGGCACCGGCTAGCAGACCGGCGCGGACGAGCATGGCACGCTTGCGAATGTTGGCTGATACGAAGCTGCCAACCACGCCGGAAATCAATGCGATCAGTAGAAACTCGACCGAGTTGTCTTGGATGATGCCGAACAGTACTGCGATAATAAGGGCCGAGATCACGGCTGGAGCGGTGCCGACGAGAACGGCGACAATCATCGGTGCGAGCGCATAGGGGGCGATATACGGCAACATGCTCAACGATGGACGATTGTTGAGCGATGCGACTTCGCCGATTTCCATAATAAGGCGAACAATCAGAAGGTTGAGCAAGATGCTGACCGCTGTGATCGCAATTGCGCGGTTGCGCTTATGGATATCGCGCAGGCCTTGTTTGACATAGATCAAGACAGCTAGCAGTAACAGCAGGGTGAGTGTTACGCGCTCGAGGAAGAGTTGGTTGAAGACAAGGGAGTCGCCGCCATATATCAGTGCCGCTTCGCGATAAGCGCTGAGGCACTCGATGTCGGATGCGGTGATGATGGCTCCCGGTTCGATGAGTGTATCGCCCTCCTCGAATTGAAGGATCGGCGGTGCGATTTCGAGGATCGCGCGTTCTGTGGCGCGCATCGTGCCGGTTGCACTGTAAAGCAGGTTGGGGTGTAAGCCGGCCCGAAATATTTCAAACAATGTGCGTGCGGTGCTTTTATTGCGGGAGAGCGCGTCGATGCGCACGCGCAAGGCAACCAGTGCGTCGTCTAGTGAACGTGCGGCGGGTAAATTGTAGCGGCCCGCTTCGTCGACCAGCTGAATGACGGTGACTTGGGGCGAGTTGCTTCCGCCATTGATGGTGGAGTAGATGCCGTCCTCGTAGAGTGCTTTGAGGACGGAGAGTGCGTCGTTGGTCAGGCTCGAGCGTTCTTTGGGGCTGGTCTGTACGGTTAATCGAGTGATTGTCTCTGGTGCAATCTCAACTGCGGCCGCTTGAATTAGGCTGGTGGCGGTTTCTTGCAGTTTCGCCTGTACGACAGCTTCTCCTTCGGCTTCGTGATCGATCAGGGTCCTGGCGATGCTGCTGTTCAGATCGTTGATGACTGTTGTGAACGCTTGGTAAGGTTCGAATGTGCGTTGGAAGACCGGCGGCACCTGAGCCCGCACGGCGCGTATTTTCGTCTCAAGCAGTACGCTACTGGTATACTCGAAAGGGAACTCAGCCACGATACGGGAGGTCGCCGGATGGTTGAGGATGACCTGTGGGCCCTTCGGTTTTTGGCCGAGAAAACACAGGGTCACGACCAGAGCGAAAAACAGCAAGAAGAGCCCGGATTCAACGATTCCACTGGTTTCGAAGAACAGGGAGGCTTCGGTTTGCGCTGCGCCCCGACCTGCCTCCTTTTGTACGGGCAGTTGTTTTTCCTTTGGTTTACGACTGGATTTAGTTTTGGAAAGGGCGGCCATGCGATTGAAGTCTGGGTGTTGAAGTCAGCAGGCAGTAATAATAACTGAAACTGCCTGAATCCTTAAATGTGCTCAGTGCAGATTATTCAGCGTTACCGGAGTAGGCGTTGATGATACTTTGCACCATAGGGTGGCGGACGACATCTTGGCCGTCAAAGTAGAAGAGCTCGAGGCCTTTGATGTTTTTCAGTATACGGCTGGCTTCTTTGAGGCCGGATTTTTTGGATCTGGGCAGGTCGATTTGAGTAATGTCGCCAGTGATGACCATTCGGCTGCCGTCGCCCAAGCGGGTGAGAAACATCATCATTTGTTCATGGCTGGTGTTTTGCGCCTCGTCGAGTACCACGAAGGCGTTTGCCAGCGTGCGTCCGCGCATGTAAGCGAGCGGGGCGATTTCGACGATTCCGCGGTCCACCATCTGCAGCGTCTGCTCTTTACCCATCATGTCATACATCGCGTCATATAGCGGCGTTAGATAGGGCAGGATTTTTTCCTGCAGTTCGCCGGGCAGAAAGCCGAGGGCTTCGCCGGCTTCGACGGCTGGACGGGTTAAAATGATGCGATCGACTTTGCCAGCGAGCAGCTCTTTCAAGGCCATCGCCATGGCGAGATAGGTTTTGCCCGTGCCGGCTGGGCCGATGCCGAATGTGACCGAGCTACGGTCGATGCACTGTAAGTAGCGTTTTTGATTGAGCGTTTTCGGGACGATACTCTGGCGTTTAAGCCGGATCACTAGCGGCTTGTTGTAGATCTCGCGTAAATCATCGGACCTACCTTCTGCGATGCTGCGCAAGGTGTTGTGGAAGTCGGCAGTGCGAATACGAATGCCTTGCTGGCGGGCAGCATCGAGGAACGCAAAGAGGTCCTTTGCTTGCTGGATGCCTTGTATGGAACCTTCGACCTGAACCCAGTCGTCGCGGCTGGTGAGTACGATAGCTAAAACGCTCTCGGCTTCATCGAGGTTCCGCGTGTCGTCGGCGTACAATTGGCTCAGTTGGCGTGAGCTGGGGAAGTGGATGGTCTCGGTGGGCACGGCGAAAAGGAAAGCGTGAGTGGTGAACGTTTAGCTCGGGTCTTCAACAAAGGCATGAAGGCGGTCCCACATGGCATCCATCGAATCAGGTAACACGCGCGTGTTGCCAATGACGGGCATGAAGTTAGTGTCACCTTCCCAGCGTGGTACGACATGGCAATGTAAGTGACAAGGGATGCCTGCGCCGGCCGCATTGCCGAAGTTGAAGCCGGTGTTGAAGCCATTGGGGCGGAGCGCACGGGTCAAAATTTGCTGTGCTTTGACGATCAAGTCCATCAACTCATGGCGTTCTTCGAGTTCCAAACCATCGAGGTCGCTGACTTCCCGAAACGGTAGCACCAGGAGGTGCCCCGCATTGTAGGGGTAGCGGTTCATGACGATATAGTTCCATTTTCCCCGGTAGAGAATATATTCCTTTTTGTCCTCGCCGCTTTGGTGGATGCGGGTGAAAGGGTTTCCGCCTTCATCCGGGTTCTTCGGCGCGAGGATATAAGGCATCCGCCAATAAGCATGCAGGCGCTGCATGGATGGCGGTAGTTGTGGGGATGGATCTTCGGATGCTGTATCAACCATAAAAATATGCGCACAAGACTAGATGCTTTATGGTTGTGCGTCGATTGTTTATTGAGAGCAAGTGAGTCTGCATTTTTAGTGACTATCCCCACGGTCGCACGCCTTTTCGGAGTTGCCTTTAGGGTGCGGGCAAACCTTTATAAGCGTCTGCCTTGGATGAACCCCCGTCGCCTTTTTTTTGCGTGAGTGATACAGTCTCAGATTTTAGTTTTAAAAACCTAGCCCGCGATCAAATCATAGCCGTCTGCATGGTGATCGGCTTTGTCGTCTACATGGTCTGGGATCAGATCTACTGGTGGGGCGAGCGCGAGGACTACAGTTTTGGTTACTTGGTGCCGCTGTTTTCAGCGTATGTGATCTATGATCGATGGCCGATGATTCGGAGCTATTTGCTGCGTGGGCAAGGGCCTGATGCGGTGGTGTCGGCTCCTAATCTGGCGGGCAAGTTCGATCGGTTCACTCGATTGGTTGAATGCCTCGCACTCGCGGTGTTTTTCGCGGGGTTAGCGCTGTTTGCCATCGGTGCGTTGTTGCGCTCGGTCACCGGGCCACAGAATCCGGCCTCGCTGGCGATCGCCGCGGGTTTTTCGGGTCTGCTCCTCAGTGTGGTTTTCATTATGGTTAAAGAGCGGGCCGATGGTCAACCAATGCCGTTAACAAGCCGGCTGGCGCTGACCGCTTTGTTTCTTTTTCCCGCTTTGATCTGGCTGATTTCGGCGCCGCTGGTGTCTGTGTTGGAGACCCAAGTCCGCGTGTTTTTGCTCACAAAAGTGACCATTGTGGTGTTTAGTATTTTTGACATCCTTGGCTATGAATTGGAGCGCGAGGGTAATGTTCTGCTGCTGCCTGAAGGCCAGGTGGGTGTGGAGGAGGCCTGCTCGGGAATCCGCTCGTTGACTGCTTGTCTGTTTGCTG
>Ga0209630_10005541_pt1 | contig 10662 bp, 17 predicted proteins | sample COG_01_FD_184745 | JGI IMG/M metagenome (GOLD analysis project Ga0209630, IMG submission 184745) | Pelagic Microbial community sample from North Sea - COGITO 998_met_01 (SPAdes) (version 2) | ecosystem: Environmental > Aquatic > Marine > Neritic zone/Coastal water | place: Helgoland, sampling... | reverse complement strand
CTGCGAGCGCGGGGTCGAGGTCGAAGCGTACAGAGGCGTCGTCGATGCGGCCGGAGGTGGACGGCGAATCGTCGTCGGGATGCGCGGGAGGCGTGGACGCGGCGCGCGCGGTGACGAGTCGGGGGCTGGTGCTGACGGGGCGGTGGGTGACGGGGCGAGAGGGTGGCGGGCGACGCGGGTGGTTCGTCCGCGGCGCGCCGACGCGAGACGCGCGCATCCGACGATGTCGCACGGCCGACGGCGTGGTGCATCGCGCGTTCCACGCGCGAGCGACCGCTGCCATGACGGCGCCGGGGAGTGTGGCTAGCGACGTGAAAAGCAATGTCAAGTTTAGGACGAGTTCGTTAGGACTGCGTGGATACTTAGTTTTGGAAGCCCTCGGCGCGGGGAAACGTTACAACCGCTAAGATAAGTCACCACCTTCCGCGCTGCACCAAAGGCGCTCCACACCCCCCAAAAACCAATCGCCCACGCAGCCGCGCAAGCCTACGCGCCGCGTGCATTCAACTCATCGCCTATGAGTCCATACGATCTTAGACGATGGAGTTGGCGGCGGAGGCGATACGGGGCCAGAGGTCGGCGCACTCCTTGGCGACGGGCCCGGTGATGGCGGAACCCTTCAGCTCACCCTTGGGGTTGACGATGACGCCGGCGTTGTCCTCGAAATAGAGCACGAGGCCATCCTTCCTCCTGAACGGCTTGCGCTGGCGCACCATGATGGCGGGGAAAACCTTCTTGCGAAGGTCGGGCTTACCCTTCTTCACGGTCGCCATCACCATCGAGCCGGTGGACGCGCCGGGGAGGCGGTTGAGGCGGGAGCCCCAGCGCTTGACCGCGATCACGTACAGGTTCTTGGCGCCGGTGTTGTCGGCGCAGTTCATCACCGCGCCGACGGGGCACGCGATGGACATCTTGTACTTGGTGCCAGAGGCGGCTCCTCCACCTGCGTATCGTTAGAGTAAGATGAGGGGGTGCAACGGTCAGCGCGCTGGGTCGTGTGGCGTAATGCATTTAGATGGATTCGAACGAGTGGACGGGCGCCGCGAGTTGAGGCGTCGGGATGCCGATACACCTCGCGAAGAGCATGATGGCTTTTCTCCCGAGCTTCACACACGGGCGAAACCCTAAAAACGCGGGATCGGCGGCGAGTCGCGGTTTGACGCGCGTGATGGACGGCTCGGAGCATCGCGACGCGGACGACGCGTGTCCCGGGTCTTCCGTGCACATCCATCGAGTCGGAGAGCGCATCGTGATGTCGAGCGGCGTCGCACACGCCGCCCGTCACCCGCGCGCATCGAGCCGGACCCTCGGCCAAAAACCCCGGTGAAGTGGAAAACCCGCGCCGAGCGTCGCGCGGTGCGGTGCGCCCGAGGGCTCGCACGGCACGAACGCGTCGGGACGATACGTCGAGTCGATGACTGAACGCGTTCCCGGCGAATCCGCGCGTCGCGCGATAGCCCTCGCGGCGCACCGCCCCGCTCGACGTCCACGGGGCGAGCACTCATCAAACGATGAGTGCTCGCTCATCCCGTGCGTGGGCGGGCGGGTTCCTCTCCCGTCGTTCGTCGATCGACGCCCGCGCGACGTCGTCGAGGCGCGTGGTAGAGACGCTGAGGGGTGGAGACGTACCGCGCTTGGACATCTTTCTAGAGTTTTACACGGAAGCTGCGACTGTCGCGTGTTCCAAAGAGGCACGACGGAGCGATGGGTGTCCGGGTTTTGATACGGGCAAAAACTCGGCAAAAACTCGGGCATCGTCGCGCCACGATCGTGACTGCAAACCATACGTTTGTGAACACGTTAGCGGTTAACGAAATTATTTTTGTCACCGTATGACATGTTGTGTGAAAATAAAAGGAAATTCTGCGACGAGTCCTTTGGCAATTCTGACTCGGCCTCTCGCCACTCCACGAGGCGCGCGTGTGTAGACCGGCATGCTGAGCTTCGGCCTCGGGCGTTTCCTCCGGGGTGAGGCCCGGAAGAATGCCAAGGAAAAGAGCCAGATCTATGAGGTGAGAGCCCCCGTCTTTGCCGCGAACCCCCCGGGCCCTCTCCGTTGTTGAACCGCCCCGGCATTCGACTTGATTCACGAGCGCTGACCGACGCCCCGACCCCTTCCGCCCTTCCGCACAGCTCGAGCGCCTGGTCAAGCAGAAGATCGGCAAGCAGCGGCTCAAGGAGATCAAGGCCAAGTTCGCCATCTTCGACGCCGACGACAGCGGGCAGATCAGCGCCGCCGAGCTCGTGGACGTGCTCCGCGCGGTCGGCCTCAATCCCACCGAGCAGCACGTCCAAGAGCTGCTGGAGGAATACGACGCCGACAACAGCGGCGCGCTGTCCTTCGCCGAGTTCGCCAGGCTGTACGTGGAGGAGCTGGAGTCCGTGGAAGAGGCGGACAAGCTGTTCAAGAGCGCGTTCCAGTTCTTCGACAAAGACGGCAACGGGGAAATCTCGCTGGTGGAATTCCGACAAGTGCTCACGCAACTGGGAGACCCGATGCCGGAAGAAGAAGTCAACACGTTCTTCAAACTGGTGGACAGGAACAACGACGGTAAGCTGCAGTACGACGAGTTCCTGGAGATGGTGCTCGAAGGGAACAGTCAGGAGACGCCGGGGAAGAAGAAGGGCCCAGGCATTCGGGCTCGAATAATGGCTTCATCAACCGACGCGCCGGGATCGCCGACGAAGGGCGCGAGACGGGACAAGAAGGCGGCGGCCTCGCCGGCGGCCAAGCGGCCAAGCGGGGATGCCCCGCTCTCGCCCCCGGGGACGGTGAACGCGAAGAAGTGAGCACGGCGGGATAGCGGATAGGAGCGGAGGACGCACGCATCGCATCGCATGTTGTAAAACAAAAAATATTTATCCAAGTCTCGTCGCGTTCAACAGAGTAAACCGCGTGTAACCCCCATCACAGTTGGGTGCGCTCGAGCGAGGGACGTGGGCGTGGTCGTGGCGTCCGGGGTGTCGGATCGTGATGTGGACGCGATGGGGACGCGCGCTGATGCTCGCGCTGGTCCTCGCGGCGCTCACGTGCGCGACCGCGCGCGACGCGAAGGCCGGCACCGGTGACCACAACATCCACCCACGCACCGGTTCGCACCTTCATCACCGTTTCGGTCGCCAAGATGCCTCCCGCACTCCGGTGGGCGTGGGGTCCGCGGGGCTCGTGGACATCCCGTTCGATACGAAACCGATCGAAGGCATGCCGAAGGGGGACGTCCCGACCGCGGTGCCCGGCGGGCACGCGCGATTCCTCGGAGGACTCGAGGTGACGTTCACATCGTCCGATAAAACTTCGTCCGATGAAACACCCGGTGGGCCCGTGGACCCGCTGAGCTACGGCGGGTGGTCGTCCGTGACGGGAAACGCGGACGGCTCCGACGCGTGGATCCTCACCGATAACTACGCCAGGCTACTGCGCGTGGAACTCGGCAACGATGAACGCTCCGGCGCCCTCGACGGCGTGGTGAAGATGCAAGACGCGACCAACTTTTCATTCCAATCCGCAGACGGCGCAGCGATCGAACGAACCCACGGGACGCGCATCGACACCGAGTCCATCCTCGAGATTCCCCACGCGGATAACGAGCTCGGTGACGCGTCGATCGACGATTTCGTCGTGGGCGTCGAGGACTCGCGGGTATTAACGCCCAACAACCTGGTGCGGTTCAGGCACGGAATAGCCGGTAAGTTTATTTTTAATTGTTGTCGTATGGGCAACTATACTGACATCGTGTTTATTCACAGGTGGGCACGTCGACGTCCCTGGCGCGAGTGAAGCTTTGGGGAACGCGTGCGACGTGAACCTGGGCCCCGAGGCGCTGGTGTACCTCCCGTCGAGGTACACGTTCGCGGGATCGTTGCGCGAGGGTGCGTACCCGGGCGCGGTCATCGTGGCGTTCTGCGAGGCCAGGGACGAATCTGGCGAGATTGTCGGATTTCTGTTAGACGCCGCTCCCGCGGGGGGCGCCGGCGTTCTCGGTACCGTCTCGCTGACCGGGCTGGGAGATGACCTGGCGCCGGGGCGGTTCCAGTGCGGCGCCTCGGACGCCACCGTCACACCGGACGGGTCCATCGTCATCGTGTTGTTCCACTGTTACGATTTCACAACTGGCGACCACGTACGTTATGATTTGTTCTCTAACTGTTTGCCCATATGAACTTTGTGTTTTTCAGGTCTCTTCGCTCCGCACCGTTAAAGCCGATTGGCTTCGTGTACCGGACACCAAGACGGCCGTCTCGCCGTTGATGGACTGGACCGACCCGCTCGGGAACATGGAAGGTGTCCACGCGTTCAGTGTTGGGGACGCGAACGCGGTGGGGGTTCTGATGGTGAGCGATAACAATCTGTCGGAAACTTCGCCGACGCAGATAGTCGAGTTCGAGTTGCGCGGGCCGCTCTTCGATGAATCGGTCCTCGAAGAGGGTGACTCCGCGGGCGCCTTGGGTGAGTCCACGGGCGGTGGGAGTGAGGCCGCGGGTGTGAAGATGCCGTCGCCGCTGAGGCATCCGTTCAGGGCTGCGCTGTGGGTCGGCGTCAGGAGGTTGGACGCGAGATTGGCATTTGCGGTGATTGGGTTCGTGGCGGCGTCTGCGCTCATCGCGCTCGGGTTGTTCGTCGTGCGGTGGCGGTGCGCGGTGGATTCGCGGCGTGTGGATTCGGAGGTGAGCCCGCTGCTGCCGCGTTGAACTGTCGGTTGATTCTTTCTATTTTTTATCATACTTTAGCGCTTAAGATTAAGACTCTAGCTCAGTTGGAAAAAACTTGAATTGTTACAGATTTGTTCGACTACAGGTACACGAATGGGGCACTGAATCCTCGATTAGGTGTATCCCCCGTTGGTCTGCTCCAGGATGCTCACCTCCTCGTACCCCTTCAAGTCCTGGATCCCGTGCCGTACCCCCGGCGTGAACGCGCCATCCTTCAGACTCACCAACGACTCCATGTTTTGCATGATGTTCTCGGGCGTGTACTCTGTGGTGGCGTACACGTCGCCGTGCAGGACGGGCTCGTACTTGCGCCTGGTGTCCCGTGTGTGGTACCTGACGTCGTAGATGCGTTCGGGCTCGGCGTGCGGGATTCGTACCGTGCTGGGCTGGTTCCTGTTGGTTCGAAGTGAGTAGATGGGACGGTGAGCGTTTCTGCGGAAATCAATCTAGGGTTTTTCTGACTGGAACGCGTACGGATTTGGGGATGAGGGCATCGTGGCTTGGGACTCACGCTGGGGCGGTGACGCGGTACTCGGTGGCTCCGATGGGCACCTCCTTCCACTCCGCGCCGGACGCGGGGCCGGTGATCTTCCAAGGGAGAACCTTGGCGAGGTTGCCGAGCAGACCGTTCGCCTTGGCCGCCTCGCCCTGTCATCGACGGGAACGTTGGTGTGGGAGAAGGGGGATCGGTCAGTCGGTCGATTCGAGGGAAGGACGCCGGGGGTGCGGGTACGCGCGCGGGGTACGGTGGACCGTCGTGTCGAGTGGACGTCCGCGCGGGACGTGGGACGCACCGCGATCTTCTTCACGGGACCGCTCATCTTCGCGCGCTGGTGTAAACGGGCGCCGTGGAGAGTGAGTGAGATTATCTTTCTTCGAGCTCGGTCCTTCCCCGCCAGATTCGCTCTGCAGTCTGGCTGCGGGATGCACTACTTGTACTATAACCAAAATGCCGTAAACTGCCGTAAACTGGTGGTGAACTATAGGCAATGACCCTAAAGGGTCTCCCTATTACTGACCAAACAGTCAGGAGTTTTGCGGCATTTTGGTTATAGTACTTATAGGCAAACAGTTCGAAGATGTCTGAGGGGGGTGGTTCGAGATGGTTGGCGGCATCAAAACCATCCTCTGAAGGCGATCGGTCGTAAGATTTGTACCCATCGGTCGGACTCTAAATACCCTAATTTCTTCACAGATGACGATGTCTTTGTTACGAAAATGATGCACGGCTGGAAATATCTGTTTCCAGAATGCTCCATTCTCATTCGTCAGTTCGATGAGTATGACTCACCGTTTTCCAAGCCCGGATACTCTGTGGATTATGTCGATTTTCTCTGACTGAAAGCCCATATGTTTTGAGAATTCTATCTCTCGAGCGGCAAAATTGTCGATAATCTGTTGGAAGCATCGACCCCGTGAACTTTAAACCAAGAATCAGGGTTCAAGCCGCTCGGGCGGGCTTCTGGAAAGGGGGTTCGTTGACTGAAAACAGTTGGAAGAATCGATGGCGCTGTTCTGCACTCTTCTACGCCCACCAACGCCACCATGGTGGGGTTACCGTGCCCGACATGCGTCAATCAGGACAAGGATCCGTTATGTAGCCCGAAGAATGTCCCTTGCGGCATCGTCGGCTGCGCGCCCATGCTCTGCCTGACCGAAATGGAGAACGGGACCAAAGACATTTGGGTTGGAAAGCTGGGCGAGACCGTCCCCTACGACTACGGAGGCAAATGCGGCTACGCCGCGTCGTGCCTCGGCTGCATCCCCAACATCGACGTCTGGTACAAGAAGAACCCGAAGGACTGCCTCGCCGGGTGTCTGCTGTGCCCCGTCAAGTGCCTCGGATCCGCGGCCACGTGCGGCACCTCCTGCTGCCGCCCGTGGTGCGTCACATTCCAACTCTGCTCCCACCGCGGCGCACTCCAGTCAAAAAAATCAAAACAAACTGAGGAAATATCTTCACCTGACCCGACCCGTTCCCCTTCGCTCGTCGCAGCCAAATCTGCTGCGCGCTGACCTGCGGCGAAGCGTGCTGCAAATGTTTCAAGTGCTGCAAGTGCTGCGGTCCCTGCAAGTGCAACCCGTGCTGCGAGTGCTGCCACTACGGCTACGTCTGTAAGGGACCGCAATGCAAGTGCTGCAGCAACGAGGGCGGCAGTTGCAAGCTCTGTCGATGCTGGTGCAGACCGAACTGTTGCGATTACGGTTACACTCCGCCCGCGGTCACCAAGGGCAAGATGCACCGCCCGAAGGGCACCTGCCCGAGGTGCTGGGCCTGGTGGTACTGCTGGAGCGACTGCTGCCCCAAGTGCCCCAAGTGCCCGACGTGCCCCAAGTGCCCGACGTGCCCCAAGTGCTGCACCTGCTGCCCGATGTTGCCTCCGTGCTGCAAAGGGAACGTCCGATCCGTGGGCTACCAACATCAGTGCGACTGGGACTGCGGGTTCGCCGGATGCAAGTCGGACATCACCTTCCTCTGGTCCTGCTGCTTCCTCTGCGGCGAGATCGCCGACCTCAACCCCGAAGGCAAGTTCGTGCCCAGGCGCATCCACGACCCAAACTTCGCCAAGAAGCTCTCCGTGTCCTTCCCCAACTGCGACTGCGGCGCGCCCTCGGCTCCCGAGAAGCCCACCAAGCCCACCGAAGCGCCCAAGGCGGAGACCATGGCGTAAGCGACGCCGGCGAAACTCACCCAAGGTATGTATTACATCCATACGAAACTCGCCATCGTATCGACGGCCCGCGGGGGAAATAATAATCTCGGAGACTCCGCGACTCTCGCGGGTTGAAGCCCGAGCCCCGTCCCCCTGCACGCCCTCTGTGTTGTGCTTTATTGCGTGTTATGCCATAATATCATCACGTCACACCACAGCCGGCCTACTCGCCGCCGTCGATGGACACACACTCTTCCGACGAGCACCTAAATCGATCGTCGCCGCGGCCCTCTCACTCGTCCCCACCCTCTGTTCGCGGCGACCACTCCCTCGTCCCGTCGTAGTGCACTCGCCCGAGGTACGGCCCGTGCGCCGGCGCCATCGCGGGCACCGCGCTCGGCGTCTTTCTCGCCAACAACGCGGGCACGTCGTCCGCCCGCAATTTGGAAGATGGATGGCCCGGACGTTAGAAATTAGACAATATATTTCGATTAGATTCCTTCCTCGAGACGGAAATCCGTCTCTTATATGGAGAACGGCGCGCTTCGCGTGTAAAACGACGCGTGTAGTCTATAGTACCGTAGATGATATTACCTAGGTAGAGGCTGGCACGGTGTCACTTGTTACGACTCGCGGCCGGTCGCACCATGGCGTAGAAGTCGTCGTACGTAGGCGCCTCCGGTTTCTTCGGGTCGAGCACGGTGACGCGCTCCACTTTTTCGTACCCGATACATTTTTTCAGCAGCTTCGCTTAAACAAACAATTCGTTGCGCATCCCTCCGCAATGGCCTCGGCCATCGTGGCGATGATCGCCGCCAACCGGCTCCTGACGACATCGTTCGTCTCCCGCAAAGACAGCGGCGGGAACCCGAGCCCCGATTGTCCGATGCCTGGTCATTTTGGTTTCATTTTCGACGGGAGGGTAGAAACGGCCATCACGTCAAAAACACGATGTCCCTCGGCAACCCGATTCGACAACAAAAATAAAGGCAGTCGACGCTGCACCGCCCACTCGGTACCTCCACGCCGTCCACCAGCTTCCTGAACTGGATGCGCCGCCGAGGCACGATCACCTGGATGTCTTGGAACAGGTCCCGGAAGTAACGCGTGGTCAGCGTCGAACACGGCATGATCACGACGAAAGGTTTGCCAAACTCACGGGGATAAGGGGGTCGTAGTTTTGCACCAATTTTTTTATTTCTATTTATTTTCTGAAGGTCCCCACGGAGCCCGACTTCCGTGCTTTTGGTCACAAAGTCTCGTCAGAGGTGTCCTCCCCCGAAGCCCTTAGGGTACAATCTGAGAGGTGAAGTTTTGCCCCTGAGGGAGTCAAAATCGAAAGAAACAGGTGAAGTTTTGCGAGGCCCGACGCCGGCGCGCTACTCTTCCAGATAGACGAGGTTCTGGAACACTAGGTGAGAATATGAAGCGACACTTTTATTAATAGAAGAAAGGTGTGATGCTTCCGTCATCAGCTATATGACCTTTCGTGTAAGCAAACTTGAACTTTTTAACGATGTGAGGTGTTCGCAACGCGAACTTTTCATCCATAGAGACGTGGTTCATCTTCGGACAGAGGAACTGGACCTGCCTCTGACTCTTCACACCACCTCCAGTAATGAACTCGAAATCTTCAACGGTAAGATCCCCCTTCTTGTACCCCTTACACTTCGTTATCTCCTTCGCACGCCCATCCTTGCGGAGGGCGTAGAACTTACACCCGCCGAGGATGAGTTCGTCGAAATGTTCCATTTCCTGAGATCGTACAGTCAGTCCATTGTCTTTGAGAAAGTCGTCAGCTTCGTTTTTGAGAGAGCCAAGGTCATCACCACACCAATCCCACATATACGCAGACATGAGATCAGGGTATTAGGAGAGGTCGCAGTCAGTTATGACTGAGTCTGTATCACACATGAAGATCTGTTTGCCCTTAGACTCGATGTCGTTAATGAGTGACCAAAGACGGCACCGAGAATAGGAGGAGATGGCTGAAGCGACTCCCACGTTGAAGTCAGTCACGGGCAAGTCCTTCTCCACTCTCATGATGCTGTATGTCTCTATCGTACTTGATTGGAGTAATCCATTCATCATCGCATACTATACATATTTGTATGTCCATTAAAGAACGAGATCGAGATTAGTATTACTGAGAAGGTATTAGTACTAGACTACGGTAGTCATGACACTCGACGCGCACAGGTCACCGAGCACGCGTCTCTTCGGTCCTAGCCCGAGCGTCGTGTAACCGCGTCCGTAGAGCCACACTCTCACGGCGATGTTCACAGGAGTGGCGAGCGCCCAGCCCCATAACAATGAAACAAACCACCAGCCTATGGTCTTTTCGTCTGCGAGCTCGCCAGTGTGGATTCCATACATGGTAAAACAAAGGGCGACCACGCACACAAATGCCAATGGAATCGACAGTAACCTTCCAATCTTGAAGTTGGCACACCTGAGACGAGAAATTAAACACAAAACCACATCCACAAACCCAACGATCGCGGCGATCATGAAGGATCCCTGGATGGCGATCGTTTCCTTCTCGTCCTCGGGTTTTTCGTTGTAACCATCGTGATTATGTGTTTCCTGGGTTGACGCGGCCCATTGGGCTGTAAAGTGAAGTGCAACACAAATAGTGATAAACAACACCAGGAGACGATCAGGCCGCCGAAGAGTATCATTACCTGAGCGTCTCGGAAAGTTTCCTGCTCTTCGCACGGATCTCGAGGGCGGAGGTCTCGACGGGGCCGGGCGTTGCGGACGCGACGGCGAACGCGCACGCCAGCAGGAGCGCGAGGATCGCGGATCTGGACGCGAGGGTCCGTGGGGAGGTCATCGGAGTGATGGTCTGCGCGGAGGGCGCGAAGGGCGCGAAGGGTTGTGCGTTCGACCCCCGGGAGGTGGTCAACAGTTACCCAAGTACCATCTGACGAAGCAAGGGAGCACAAAATTGGTGACTATTACGCTTTTTAATGACTAAATACTCGTAGAGAATTCGAGCGTATCCATGATTTCAGTCGAGCGAATCTGTAGAACGTATCAAATCTGTAGAACGCATTTTGTAGAGACCAAATATCTTGTGACGACAAACAAAGGAAACGGCACGTAAAAAATTAAAAACCAATCAATTCCTGAAAAACCTGTTTTCGTGTCTACCTTTCTACCTTTTTGCTGTCTCATATTGGTCTCAATTGGTGTATGGCCGTTGGAGGGTAGAAACACGTTTCTACCTTTTCAGGAGAATGGGGTCGCTACGCTCCAGTCACGGCCGCGATTCCTCCGTCGGTCCGACCTAGTC
>Ga0209630_10005535_pt1 | contig 10667 bp, 10 predicted proteins | sample COG_01_FD_184745 | JGI IMG/M metagenome (GOLD analysis project Ga0209630, IMG submission 184745) | Pelagic Microbial community sample from North Sea - COGITO 998_met_01 (SPAdes) (version 2) | ecosystem: Environmental > Aquatic > Marine > Neritic zone/Coastal water | place: Helgoland, sampling... | reverse complement strand
AGCATATCTCGCCAAATCGAGCCATTGGCGTGCCCAGTGCTCTCCATAACGCGGTGAAGCCAAAAGACGGTCGACTACTTTTTCCCTCGCTTGGCGAGAATCATCCTGCATAAATTCTTCGAACTCATTAAGTGTAGGGGGCAAACCGGTTAGACCCAGGCTTACCCGCCGGATCCATTTTTCTTTTTTCTCGGGGCGGTTTGGTTTCCATCCTTTTTCTTCCAGCTTTGCCGAAATGAAAGTATCGACAGGCGTTTTTATAAATTCAAGGTCTTTTGCCTTAGGCAAGGCAGGCTTTTTCGGAACCACATATGCCCAGTGCTTCGCATACTTGGCACCCGAAGAAATCCATTGGCGGAGAAGTCTGATTTGTTCAGGCTTTAGGGGATCACCCTTGGGAGGCATCCGGTCATCCATATCCGAAGAAACCACCCGATGGAGAATTTCACTTTCTTCCAGGTCATGGGGAGTGATCGCAGGAAAGCCTGATTTCCCTCCCTTGTAGGCAAATTCAGCAAAGTCTAATCGTAAACCGCCCTGTGGATCATCCAACCCGTGACAGGCAAAACAATGTTCGGATAAGATCGGACGGATTTGCCTATTAAAGTCAATTTTTGCCGACAGCAAGGAGGCAAAGAATAGGAAAACAAACCAACTTTGTTTTAAGTTCATCAATATATGATGTCTCGGGAAACTAAATTATTTCCAAAAAACATGGGGGAAGAAATAAACTTATTTAGCAGAGGAGCCTGGAGGTCCGCCTCTTGGACGGCCACCACCCTCTCTCGGGTTTGTATTTTGCAGAGACTCCCCTTTTGCTTGAGCCTCTTGCTGTTTAGCGATTCGGTCAGCTACTTTTTTAACTTCAGTAACTGTTCTCTCCTTTCGCTCCTCGTTCACGATAGCCTCCGCCCAAGTCATCGCAATTTCAGGATCATCTCGAACCACTTCGCGAACAAATCGCTGAATCGGTTCATCCATTAGCTCACCAGTTGGAAATTGATTAAGCCAATCAGCAGTAGCTGTAGGATCCTTACGAGCCCACTGGCTAACCACCTCTTCCATACTTTCTGAGCGGGCTTCCCCCTCGGGCATATTGGCAACCCACTGGGCTGCATCGACAGGGTTTTTACGGGCCCAGATTTCAGCAACGTCTTCACTCACAGCAACCTTGACTTGATTTTCCTCCATGTCATCAACCCACTCGACTGCACGTCCAAGATCCTCACGGGCAATTTTTTCCCCAATTTCCCGGTATGCGAAATTTTGTAAAGATCCTTCCGGCAAGTTTTCCGCCCATTGCATGGAAACATCTTCCCCCTTTTTCCATGTCTGCTCAAATAAAATGGATGCGGCACGACCTCGAACCCGACCGTAGGGTAATTCAGACATTAAATCTGTGGCACCGACTAAATTATTTTCTGCCATTCCACTTATTATTCCAACAAAGTAAGGATTTTCTCTTCCTTCTCCACCATCAAAGTTCTCTTTGGCCCATGTAATTGCTTCATCTGAATTTTTTCTGGCCCATGAGTCCATAATTGAACCAGATCCAATCCGCTGCTCAAAACCATCCAGGCTTTGTACCCATTCCATCGCACCCTGAGGATTGACTTGTGCCCAGCTAAATGTAAGCAGTCTCAATTCGCTAAAACGGCTAGGTCCTTCGGGCAATTTGTCATAAGCGTCAATGGCACTGGCAATATTTTCCTCAGTCGGGTTTTTAAGCAGCTCTGCAAATGCCTGCATTCGAACTACAGGGTTTCCGGATGCCAGTCGTTCAGCAATCGAATCACGCGACTCAGCTTCAACTTCTTGATTAGGGATAATATTGTTCCCCTGAACTGAACTTTCATTGGAAAGAGAAGCCTTTCCAATTTTTGAAACGGTAGCCGGTAGTAAAGTGTCCTGTTTTCTCGACGTCTTGTTCGAATTAGTCACTTCGGATCGATTTACTGATAAACGATCGCTTTCCATTTTCTGGGTTAAACCGTACCAATATGCAACTGCCAGAGTAAATATCCATAAGAACGCTAAAAGTAATTTGTTCATAATTCTGATTTTGACCGAATTTTTCGAATTCTGATTATTTTGTAAATGGAAAACAGTGAAATCAAGCTCCAAGCGAGAAAAAAACAAATTCCACCTATCGGAGTTAACCAAGAGAGTTCTGAATATCCCCAAATAATTCGACCATAAATTGGGAATGAAAAAAGAAGAATTCCGAGGATTAAAAATATAGAGGATACTAGAAGCGGGATCGAACGGGTTCTGCTAAAAATCATAAAAAATAGCAACGATATCAAAAGGAGAGCATGAAACAGTTGAAAGTTGGTCGCGTAGTTAAAAGAAAAACGGTCCTGGGGAGAGGTAATAAACAAATCTTCTAAACCATGTGCCCCCCATGCACTTAGAAGAACTGCTATCCCACCCAAAACGCCTCCAAAGAACAGCAGTACCCACAACAAATTATCTTCTTTCACAATATTTCCATTCGCATAGCAACTATTCCTTTTTTATTTAAAGTATATGAACGAAGAAAAGAACTACAAAGTTGCAGATTTTTCATCCATAACCGGACAACCTTGCCCGTGCGGTGAAACAAAACGGGCATTTCTGGAAGATCCTGAACAAACCGCTTCATTTCATATCGTGACAATTTCCGAAAACAGTCGAATGCATTACCATAAAAAAATGACGGAAATTTATTATGTTTTGAAGGGCGAAGGAATTTTGGAACTCGATCATGATAAAATTAAACTTAAACAAGGTATATCCGTTATGATTAAACCAGGTTGCCGGCACCGAGCAATTGGCAAACTAACTTTGATCAATGTGCCTATTCCTGCGTTTGATGAAACAGACGAATGGTTCGATTAAATCGAATTATAGATTCATCCCAAAGCGGGATAAAAGTTTAGTCATTATCACATAAAGAATAATCGTTAGCAAAATTCCTGCCCCAAGCGAAAAATAAAAAGAAACACCTTTTTTCATCATCCAGGGCATGACTAGAAACATGGGCAAGGATGGTAAAACATACCAAAATGTACCCTCTGCATGGGTTATTATTTTCTGGCTGTCTTTTGTCTCCTGGAAAATCCAGATCATACCTAGAACAGAAATCAATGGTAAAGATGCAATTAAACTCCCAAGTAATGGTAATCTTTTGGAAATTTCAGAAACTACAACAATGACGATAGCAGTGAGAGCAATTTTTATTATATACCAGGCCATGATTTCATTATGAATTTAATTTTAAATCTGCAAACAACTTTGAATAGAATATTCTTTTTTTCAAAACATTACTCTCCAATTCTTAAAAAATCTTTATCCTAAGTTCACTCAAATTAAAATTTGATGATTTTTTTCGTAATTTAATGTATTTTTTATCGCACATGAGTTAATGTCTACTAAGAATCAATTTTTTTTTATCATAAAATTTCTAAAGCCAAAATTTAAATATTAACATCATAGATGATTTCATCAGGAGAGATTCAAGGTTTACGCATACCAATCTATTTATTTTTAGGCACTATGTTAGGATGTAAACTCTTCTCTGCCGATCAATATTGGGACATTGACGATGGAAGCGAGGGGGCGTCGACTGGTTCAACTGCAAATGGGAATTGGAATGCCAGTAATTGGAATTCTAACTCTGATGGAAGTGGTTCTAATGGTACTTGGTCAAATGGTAATACTGCCATTTTTTCTGCGGGAACTGACGCAACCGGTTCTTCCACAATAACCGCAGACCTCAATAGTATGACCTTAGGAGGTTTAACTGTAGAGGAGGGTGATATCACTATAGCCAGCGGAAGTGGTTCATTAACTCTATCAGGAAGTGCGGACTTCAATGTTGCAGAGGGCTCGACCTTAACTATGACAGAACCACTTTTGTACGGAGGTAACACGCTAAACAAAACTGGCAAAGGGTTGCTTACAATTGGTGGTGGAGTTGGTGGAACGACCACCATTGAGCAAGGAAAAATAGATATTGCAAATGGAGTTAATTTATCTAGCGGTACATTTACGGGTACTTCTGGTGCCGGAAGTAGTAATAAATCCATAATCGGGGGTCTCGGAACTGTTAGCTCGATTACAATTGGAGATAGTAACAATGAAATAGACTTTATTGCACCTGGTCTTGGGTATTCGAGTAGCCTTAGCTCAGCATCATCTCAAAAACAAAAAGCTGCGGAAAGGTCAACTGGTGCAGTTGGAACATTTACAACTGGTATTTTAAATTGGAATAGCGGAGGCGTTTACGATTGGGAAGTAAAAACTTTTACACCTGGTACCACAGATGGTGCATATGATGTCCTCGCATTCACTACAATACATTTCGAAGCAAGTCAGACATTTAATATAAATGTTATGTCTGTTAGTAATGACGCAGGAGTTCCTGGAGCTGTGACCAATTTAGACCAAACAATGACAGATTTCACCGGAACAGGGGGATTTAAATTTTTATCAGGAACCAATGTGAATGGTATGGGGGGAAATGGAGATGTTAGTGATAGGTTTAACATCCGTTCAGATGATTTTTACTACACCAATAATAATTGGATGGGTGATTGGGGTGTTTGGAGAGATGGTGGGGATTTTTATCTTACTTACTCGGTCGCACCAGAACCTTCCACATACATTATGATTTCGGCACTCTTTTTAGTAATTGGTGTTAATCAATCGAGTAGGAAAACATTTCGCTCGATAATCGCTTCAGTAAGAAAAAAGTTTTCAAAAAAATCAAAGCAATTGGTTCCTTCAGAATTGAAGTAAAATAAGGATGGCTAACCTCCATCTAATAATCGTTCGGATTTTTTGTTGTTTATGTATTTTAGGATTTGCATGCTTTATGAAGGCAAAATCCAGTGCCAATCATTTTGATTTAAAAATTGAACAAAAAAATACTGATGAAAAATTAAAGTTAAGCTACCTTTGCTTTAGAAAAGATAACCTGCCCACTCATATCTTTAAATATTTTACTCAAAATGAAAATAAATCTGATAATTTGTTGTATGTTGAAGATATATTGAATGATCAGAATGGTACTCTTAAATACTTTTTATCATTCGCAACAAATGAACAAATTTGGGGAGCCGAAGATGATCAAATTGTACAATCAACCATTCAATTAGACCCCTATTTTCAGAAAAATTCAGACCGTTTTCTTAGGGAAAAAACATTTTTTGAAATTAACCAACGAATGGCCAAGGCCCGAAAACTGACCGGGATTGATAAAATAAAGGATAAATCGACCGACCTAATATCCGAAAAAAGTTTTTCTCCAACCACTGAAACTACAATAGTCCCAAATGAAAGTATGACTGTAAGTCCAACAACGGATGATAGCGATGCTACATCACTTGCAACTTACCTTCTAATTATCGGTGCCGTTTGCCTAGTCGTAACATTGCTCAAGAAAGGTATATCTTAGGCTCGATACAATGCCTGCAAAGTCACAAATCCAAGTATTACAATCGCTACACTTATTCTGCTAAACCTGAGGATTTAGGGTTAGGTTCACCAGTGGAAGAGGATTTGAGTAACTTGAAGAGAGATGAATTGGTGGACAGGATTAAAGAAATATCTGATTTTAAAATTTCATCATATGTCTCAAGTGTTTTAATAAAAGTGTAAAAGTCAGCCGCATCCGAACTTTGATTATAAGCTTCAGCATAGATTGCCGAGGCATTTGCATCAGCTTCACCATAAATCTGTTGTACAGTTTTATAAGCCTCCGATTCAATCTCCTGTAGATCTTTTTCCTTCTTACCCATTATTTTGGCAGCTTCTCCTGCCCCTTCAGAACGGAAACGGTCTGCAATTTGGTTACGCTCACTTACCATCCGATCATAAATCCTGCGCCGAACGGTTTCATTGTAATTAATTCTTTTGAACCGGACATCAAGCAACTCAATACCAAAGCCCTCAAGCTTAGCGGCAGCATTTTTGAAAATTTGCTGCTCCACTTTCTCACGGCCAATTTTAATTGGATAAAGCATTCCGACCTTTCCAATTCCTTGAACCAGAGATTCATCTGTTTTCGCTTTACGATCTTTTGTGGTACGAACAATCTCGATCAGTTCATGCTTTGCCACTGCATTTCTGGTTTCACTGCCAAGAATATCATCCAGGCGGGAGAGTGCACTGCGCTCATCCCGCAAACGTAAAAAATATTGCATCGGATCGCTTATCCTCCAACGGGCAAATGTATCAATAATTAAATAGGTTTTATCCTTGGTGGACATCTCATTGGATGGACCATCCCAGGGTAAAAAGCGCTTCTCTATTCGATTAATTTCCTGAATAAAAGGTAATTTAAAGTAAAGGCCAGCTTCCATCACTGGCTTACCGACAGGTTTACCAAATTGAGTGATGATTACTTGATCTGTTTCTTCCACCACATAGGAACATACATACCCTGCCCACAAGAGCAGTATGATAGGGATTAAAGCGAGTTGAGCCTTCATTGTGACAACCCTCCTTTGTTACCCGCCTGCAGCTGCAGGAGCGGTAGTACTTGCGATGCATCTTCATCCATAATTATTTTCTCTCCCATTTGAGGGATAACCTGCTTCATTGATTCAAGGTAAAGCCTCGACCGTGTAATATCGGGTGCTTTTTGAAATTCTTCAAATCGGGAATTAAATCGAGCGACATCACCCAATGCCTCATTAACTCTTTTTAAGGCATATCCTTCAGCGGCCTGAATTTTCTGATCAGCCACGCCGCGGGATCGGGGTATCTCTTTATTATACTCACCATTCGCTTCATTGATCATTCTTTCGCGCTCCTGCTGAGCCTGGTTCACTTCATTGAAAGATGCTTGAACAGGAAGAGGAGGGTTTACATTTTGTAGTTGTATTTGATCAATCCCGATACCCAATTCGTATTTTTTAACGGCTACTTCGAGTCTCGCCCTGGCTTCCTCTTCAATTTCTTGCCGGCCAATCGTAATCACTTCATCAACAGTGCGGTCACCAACTACTGTTCTCATGACTGATTCGGAAATATACCTAAGCGTTCCTTCTGGATCATGCACCTTGAATAGGTACAACCTTGGATCATTGATTCTGTACTGTACAATCCACTCAACCATAGCGGCATTCAAGTCTCCCGTCATCATACTCTTTTCAATTTCACGTCCCCGACGATCAAGAAATTGATTAGGATTTGTTGCACCTGGTGTGCTAAACCCATATTCCTGTTTTAATTGCCTGCGGACAGGCAAAACATAAACCTGTTCTATGCCAAAAGGAAATTTGAACCGTAAGCCAGGCTCAACTGTTTTTAAATACTTGCCGAACCTAAGAACGACGCCTTGTGACTCGGCCTGGACAGTATAGATGGAAGTGAGCAATCCTGCTAAGATTGCAACGATAACAACAACCCAAATAATGATTCCATTTCGGAAAAAATCGGGTATACGAATTTCAGTAGGTTGATTCATAAAGAATTCAGCAAATAGGTTTTATTGGTTGGGTCAACTAAGAGATAACGAAAAGGTAATAAAAGAGGGAAACTGTAAGTTATTTGTTAATTTCATATTTCTTACTTATAGAACTTTTTATCAGTACCGCTTCATACCCAAAACCGGTTGTCGGTTTTTGATCCATTACTCGGATTGTTTTAGTAACAAATGCAATATCATTCACAAATGGATCATCGTTTATCTGTCCATGGTGAAAGGGATAAGAAGAAGGAAAACTATTAAACGAATTACCTGACTCAGAATCTACCACTTGAAAATATTTCTTCCCGGTAGTCAAAGTTACTTCCGCACAGCGTAAAAGACATAAATCTCCTGTCATAGGTGCCCTTCCTCCCTGAAATGTAACCCTGAAAAGATCATCACCAAGTTCCGTCTCAGAGAAATACGAAGAGTTGTAAATACTACCTGCTCCGCAACCAAAAAAACTAAGAAATGATAAGAATAAAAATAACCGAGACATGAAAAACATCATACCATGTTCCCCACCAATCAACAAACGGTCTTTATGAACTTTGTTTCTTGGACTCTCTCTTTCTTAGATTGAAATCCAAAATTCTCTTTCGCAAACGGATATTCTTGGGAGTGACCTCAACAAGTTCATCAGGTGCGATGTACTCAATAGCACGTTCCAAAGAAAATTTAATCGCAGGGGTCAAAGCCTCGGTTTTATCACTCCCTGCTGCACGGTGATTGGTAACATGCTTTGCTTTGGTCGGATTAACAGGTAAATCCTCCGTCCTTGGGTTTTCCCCCACAATCATACCTTCGTATACTTCTTCCCCTGCCCCGACAAATAATTTTCCACGAGTTTCAATATTGCGGAGGGCATAAGTATTGGACTCCCCTTTTTCCATCGAAACCAATGTTCCCGTGCGCCGGGTTCGAATATCCCCTGAATCAGGTCGGTATTCTTTAAATAAATGGGACATAATACCCTCACCACTGGTTAAATTCAAAAGTTCAAACTCGAATCCGATAAGTCCTCTGGTTGGAATTGTTGCCTCGATCGTTGTACGACCCTTATTTGGAGACATTGAATCAACCTGCCCCTTTCGATTGGCTAGGGACTGCATACACCCGCCCACTGCCTCATCCTGTACTTCTAGGTACACCGTTTCATAAGGTTCGTGAGAACGCCCATCAATAATCTGCTTAATTACGGTTGGTCGACTAACCAAAACCTCAAAACCTTCTCTCCTCATTTCTTCAACCACAACTGCGACCTGCATTGCCCCGCGAGCATTTACTTTAAAATCAGCCGAGCCATCCATATCCTCAAGCTTGATTGAAATATTGGTCCTTGCTTCCCGGATCAACCGGTCACGAATCTCTCTCGAAGTCACCCGGTCCCCTTCCCTACCGGCCATTGGTCCGTCGTTCACCGAAAAGGACATCATTACCGTAGGAGGGTCAATCTCAACGAAAGGCAATAATTCAACTTCCTGGTTACTAGCCAAGGTTTCACCAATATCAACCTCTTCAAACCCGGATAATCCGATTATGTTTCCAGCTACCCCTTCTGCAGAATCATTTGTAGCCAAAGCGGAATACTCAAATATCTTTGAAACTTTTGATCTCTCGGGGCTATGCCCTTCCCTTAATCTCCAAACAGAGTCCCCGATTTTGGCACTCCCTGAAATAACTTTACCCACAGCAATTCGCCCAACATAATCAGACCAGTCAACATTTGAGACTAGCATCTTAAAATCATCACCCTCTTCTATAATGGGAGCAGGAATTTTTTGGGCAAGCACCTCAAATAAAGGAGTCATTCCAGATGGTTCATCTTCTAAGTTATTAATCGCATACCCATCTTTTGCACTGCCAAAAAGGAAAGGTGCGTTGAACTGTTCATCACTAGCTTCGAGCTCAAGAAAGAGTTCAAGAACTAAGTCCTGCATCTCTTTTGGACGGGCATTTGGACGATCAATCTTGTTAATAAATACAACTGGATTTAATCCTGCAGCTAATGCTTTTTGCAAAACAAATCGGGTCTGTGCCTGAGGCCCTTCATATGCATCAACCACTAACATTACCCCATCAACCATTTTCATCACCCGTTCTACTTCACCACCGAAATCGGCATGTCCGGGTGTATCAACAATGTTAATCAGGTATTCGTTCCATTGTACCGAAGTGTTTTTCGCCTTGATAGTAATACCCCGTTCCTTCTCTTGGTCCATTGAATCCATGGCTCTCTCCTCGATAACCTGATTATCACGAAAAGATCCTGACTGCCTAAGCATTTGATCAACCAAAGTAGTTTTACCGTGGTCGACATGGGCAATGATTGCGAGATTTCTAATGTTCTCCGAACTTAATGAAAATGAACTCATGAGTGCGAAGGGTTTAGACTTTTCGCAAGCATCTGGCAAGCGAAGGTTTTAATTTCCCGATTGCTATCAGGAATATGGTTTTAATTTTCTTTCAGACCTACAAATAAATTACAATGAGTAAATCCCTAGTAGTGCAACTACAGCAATCGTTGCCACAGCAACAACAAATAGGCTGATGAGTAGATTGGATGTATCGTTTGAAGAATCATTGTATGATTTTATTTTTGGCATATGATTTCCCTTGGTTAGTGTTTCACAAAGGGTTGGCATTGATCGCGCCAAAACTGCCTAAATATTAAAAAAGTCTAAAGTTTTTTGTAGTAAAATGATTAAGCATATTTTCATTAATAAAAACTATTAAACCCATTCATTTAATCGTTTAATTCAAGATTCCTAAACAATTACCACTGACTAAAAATCAATATTGTGAGCACTGCACTTATTAAACATGAAAATAACAAGAATGAACGAAATAGAAATTGCACCAAACGAGCTGAATGACCGCACCTATACATGAGCTTGTAGTAGTTATGTCGCCATGGTTTTAAGCTCTGTTGCCTAACGACTCTGCCAAATTCTGATTTATTCATAATTTTTGTGAAATCTCAAAAAGTAAGTAAGTAATATATTGAAACGCGTATTAGTTTAATAAATATTTCGCAAAATTTATGCCAAATATTTGAAATAAATAAAGATGTAACAATTATGTTTTAGTATGAAAATCTGACTATATTTCTACTTATCATAAAACAGAGTTACATAGTTGTCTAATCCACATCATTTCAAGTTGTGACAAAAAGCCCTTGCAGATCCACATCCATAAAGACGGTAAG
>Ga0209630_10005532_pt1 | contig 10669 bp, 10 predicted proteins | sample COG_01_FD_184745 | JGI IMG/M metagenome (GOLD analysis project Ga0209630, IMG submission 184745) | Pelagic Microbial community sample from North Sea - COGITO 998_met_01 (SPAdes) (version 2) | ecosystem: Environmental > Aquatic > Marine > Neritic zone/Coastal water | place: Helgoland, sampling... | reverse complement strand
CAAAATTTACGCAAAGAAATGATTGCCGGAAATCGGCCGGAAGGTTGCACACGCTGTTGGCAGGAAGAAGACAGCGGAAAGAAGAGCCTACGACAGAGATATGCACAACATAAAAAATTAGGCACTATAGATTTAAGTAATCCTAAAATAGAATGGCTAGAGCTTGCAATATCTAACGATTGTAATTTAATGTGCAGAATGTGCGATAGTAAATATAGTCACAAGTTGTTTGACGAAGAATTAGAGTATTACGGCAAGTCACAAGCAAAAACTAAACGCACAAGTATGCCAATTGAAAGTGTGTTTCCGTATGTTCCTACATTAAAACATTTAAAAATAACAGGTGGTGAACCTTTAATTACACCTGATCATTGGAGATTATTAGATTACATTATTGAACAGGGACACGCACATCATATCTATCTTAATTACAGCACGAACAATACTGTATATCCTAAACAACACATTGTAGATCGTTGGAAAGAATTCGAATACGTTGAGCTTGCTATTAGTTTAGATAGTATAATAGCTCAAGAAAATGAATATCTTAGACACGGAACAAAACATGATCAAGCACTTGTAAATATAAAAAGATTTATAGAATTACAAAATGAAATTAATCTAACTGTTATTGCAAGACCAACTATAACAATATTAAATGTTTACCATTTACCAGAGACACTAGAATGGTTAGATGAAAAAAATATTAAACATAATGCAACACATCTAACACATCCTACGCATCTAAGTCTTACTGTATTGCCAGCTTCTGCTAAAAAATTAATAAGTGAAAAGTTTGATAATTATAATTTTAAAAATGAAACTACTCGTAAAAGTTGTGAGTATATAAAAAATTATATGATGTCAAAAGACGATAGTAACTTATTTGCAGAATTTAAAAGACATACTGAATTTTTAGATAATAAGCGTAGTGAAAAGTTTAAAGACTCGTATCCATACTTTGACTTTTAATTGGTGAATAACCTTTACCGCAGGTTCTAGCACATCTCATTAATTTACCACCAGCAAGATCTTTTGACCAACTAGATTCAAGTTCGCCTGCAAACCAAGGATGTTCTAGAATTTCTTGCCAACTGTGTTTACGAAGACTGTTAAATCCTAAACCGTATTTTTCAAATATTTTTTCTTGCGTATCTTTGTAAATCCTGTTTTTGTGTGGGTAACTATCGTCTGAAATATAACAACAAGGAAATACTTGTGCATATGCGTTTACATATATACGTTTGAACTCGTTTTTGTACAAACACTCAATAGGTGCAACATCATAATACTTTTCTATACTACCATACTGCTCAGTCAGTTCTTGAAACTTTTTGCTTTGAGGATTGCGATACTTTTCTCCAGGAGGTTCAAGATAATATTCTATGTTACCTTTTTTATCTTTCACACGCCACTTGTCCGGACCGTCCGGCGAATAATCAAAGCGACTAGTTTTACGTATTCTAAATTGCTTGAATCCCATCTTCTTAGCAAGTGCCTCTGCTTGTTCTACCTGGTGTTCGTTGTGTTTGAATACAATAAAGTCCCAACGTGCAATACCTCCAGCTTTTAGATAGGCTTCTGCATTTTCTATAATCTTTTCAAAGTTTGTTCTACGTCTATATAAATGATTTGTATCTCCTAGTCCATCTATACTAAAAATAGCAAGATCATTTTTTCGATAGTGCCAATGATCTGGCTTCTTTTCATTCATCAAGCTACCAAGGTTGCTCCACCATTCAGGAGTACGCATACTAGCATTTGAATAAAACTCTACTGTTGCGTCTGTTGTATTCTTTATTTTATCTATTGCATAAAGTGTATGCTCTGCTACACAAGGATCACCGTGTGTGCCGCAAAACATTACATTTTCTAAATTAGGAAACTGTCCAAATATTTTATCAATATCATTTTTGCTCCATTCGTCGAGCTCAAGATCTTCTTTGGTTTTACCTCCAAAGTCATTTCTTGCACACATCGGACAAGCAGCATTACAACGATTTGTAATTTCAACATGCATGTCTTTTACAGTTTCAAAAGTGTGATACATTACAACCAATCCTTAAAATCTTCTTTAAGTTCGTCTATTTCTTTCCTACCAGCAATGCTAAGACTAAAAAAATATCTCTGCAACGGTTGGCTATGTATTCCGCCGTGTGGCACACTAGTATCATTTAAGTAAGGCACCCACGGTTTTACTGGGGTGATATCAAAATATTCTGGTTCGTAATAATGAAACATAGGCATATTTGGATATCTTTGATTTTCCCATTGTGTTTCTAGCTTTTGTATAAATCCTGTAGGATTTTCCTTTGGTTTTAATTTATCAAAATACTTTTCATCTTTAAGTACATAAGAAAAATGTATTTTAGGATCAGCAACTATTGGCATCTGTAAAGCTGTTTTCCTACCTCTATCTATGTGCGACGGTGCGGGAGGTCCAGCATTGTTAATGCAATTCCAGGATATGCCCTCTACTTCTACAGGTATGCATTCTCGTAAAATTTCCTTGTGATGTTCTAACAAGTCTGTAGATATATGACGATCGCTCATTTTAATATCAAATATACGGTTTTTATAATGCTGTTTGTATAACCTTCTACATGCTTTTAAAAATTTTGAAGGCGGATTTGATAATTCTAAATAATTTTTCATTTTTTAAATTCCGTGTAAGGTGTAAGACAATCCATCCATTTTGTTCCATCCTTAAACTCTGCAGGAGGTTCCCCACACATACGCTCACATTGTTTCATAGGATTTTTAGTAAATGATTTTTCTATTATATACATTGCTTCACTTCTATTAATTTCGTCTATTGTTCCGCTAGAAACATGTAATTGTTCTATTTTTTTTCCTAGTAATTCTTTAACTTCTCGAAAAGAGATTGCTGCTAATAGACAGCACGGAACAACGTATCCGTCCCAAGTAAGAGTTGGATGAGTCGTAGTTGTTAATTTACATCTTGGATATATTTTTTTCTTTTTTGCCATTTAACTGTTTACCATATCTAAAATTTCATTCCAAGTTTGATCTGGTTGCTGTGTATTAGGCGTTCTAGGAGCTGCTTTAATTAATTTAAACATTGTCATATCTAATTTTTCTGAAAGTTCTTTTGCTTCTTTTATTTGGTGAACATTGTGTTTGAAAACTAAAAATCTCCAAGTAGTTTGTAAACTGTTATTGTTAAATCCTAATCTTTTAGTTTCTTCCATGAATGCATTTAATCCGTTCCAAATACTATTCCATTTTGCATTTACGCGATACAAATGATTAGTATCTTCTAATCCATCGATGGCAAAATCAATCTTATCACCTTTTCTAAATTTAGATGCAAATTCTCTCCACCAGTTAGGGCTTCGTCCACTGGCGTTTGTACTAAATTGTAACACCGGTCTATTTTGCAACGTATTAATATAATCAAATGTTTCAAATAAATGACCGCAATAGATAGGGTCAGAAAAATTTGCGTTGAAGAACAAATATTTAATATTATTGCCTGGAGCTAATAAGTGTTTCATAGTTTCGTGGCCAATATCGCCAATTTTCCACCCTGGATAAAGTCTCCAGTCTCCGTTTGCATCTTTACCGTCGTTTATAATTTTTGTCCTTGCACAACCGCTACAACTTAGATTACACCTTGTACCTAACTCTATGTGTAGTCTTCTTTTTTCGTTGTAATTAACATTTAATCCTTGGTAGCCTTCTTTAACCATTAATTATCCTATCTAAACATAATTCGCTAATATTTATAGATTTAGGTTGATCAATTAACCATTTTATTACGCTTGAAATATATGCTGGTTCTAATTTGGCCGTATTGGGCATTTTTTCATCTTGTTTGGGCGTATGAATATTACCAGGGCTTAGGTATGTTACTTTTAGGCCGTAATCATTTTCACCTGCACTAATTTGACTTAACTGTCTACAATAAGATCTAAGAGCTTTTTTCTCTGCAGGATACATCCAAGCAGTACCTTTAACAGGAGTGTCTGCACTAGAGCCTATAGCAATAATATATCCATGTTTCCTTTCAATCCAACGTTTGGCAACTTCTTGGACATATTCGGTTTGTGCAAATCTCCATATACAACTTACAGCAATAAATATATCATAATCCATAGACAGTTCGGCAAGCTCTCTTTGTTTGCTAGGTATACTTAGATCTAAGTTGCCGTGCGTCCTACTTACAAATGTGGCATCAGGATATAAAAATTTTATTGCTTTAGACAATCCATAATCTGGATTTCCTGCTACTAATATTTTAGACATTTGTGTACCTCGCTAATTCGGGCAAACTTTCTCTCCAACTGTTGTTCCTTACTTTATCAAATTTATCTAAACTTTCTATTGTTTTTGAAAACTCGAAATTTGGTTCTAAACTTAATTGTTTCTTTACATCATTTAAAAATAAAATTTCTTTTTGTATTTGAAAATATTTGCTATAGTTAGCAATTATAAAATCAATATCCTTTTCTGCTTTTTCTTTTGCGGCACTTGGTAAGTTTCTTATATCATAGTAATTAGGCGCAACTAACCTGTTATTGACCTGCACACGCATTGCAATATTTTTATGGGTAGTAAGTCTTTCGTTTACTAATGGTACTTCTTGACGTATTTCTTCATACCACCATTTATATAAATTTTTTAGACCAAATATACTAACAATACTTACTGTTGGCATACATTTAACCGTCCACGTTTCGCCACATTGTTCTATAAATGTTTTTATGTTAGAATTTACCTGTTCCCAATCACACGGATAACGAACATATTCAGCTGTCTTTCCGACTCCATCAAGACTAGGTAGCATATCTCCTTTAAACATTTTCAATAAATCAAACCATTTTTGGTTAAGTGTTTGAAAGTTACTATTAAATTGTAATAAAACTGTTTTATTATAGCCCTTGTCAACTAATACTTCTAATAATCTAGTAGTTTTCTTTACTAAACTAGGCTCTCCACCTGTGCAATATATTCTTGCATTAGGTCCTATTTCGTCAATTATTTCTTCAATTTGATTATCTGAATAGGGCTGGAGTAAATTTAAATCTTTTACACCTCTAAATTGATTCTTATTATGCCAAGGAGAATTTTCAAAATTCTCCTCAACTTCTTTGCGGATAAAACTGCTACTTTTAGGTCCGCACATAACGCACCCAAGATTACAAATGTTGCTTAATCGTAAGTCTATTATATCAAAGTTTTCTTGATCAACCTTATTCCAATCTCCGCCTTGGTTTTCCCAAGTTTTATTTTCTCTTACACGTTTACTTTCCATTCCTTTGAGATCGTCTGCTTTACAACGATAACAAGTTGCAGGGTATTCGCCTTTTAGAAAAGTTTGTTTTAAATTTTTTAAATAATTACTATTTTTATAATCTTTAGGATTACCTAAAAATTTATCAGGAGTAATTGCTTCCATCCAACAACAGGGTCTTATTCCGCCGCTTGCATCAGTGGCTAATCCAGTCCATGGCATTATGCACATTGATGGACTAATATCATCTGCTTTTTTCATAATTGTATTATTCTCCTATTAGATCCGTATGCTGAACTAAATTCATAATCTGTGCCGCAGGTCCTACCGCAAGCAAGTAGTTTAGGAACAGCATCATCCATAGTTCCTTGCCAACTAGCACAAAAGTCATTTGCAAAATAATTATTATTTAATATTTCTTCAATGCTATGATGTCTTAAACTATTAAAATTTTTGCCGTATTTGTCAAATAGCTGTTGTGCTTGATGTTTTTGTGTGTTATCACCATAGTGATGATAGCCACTAGCTGTCCAAGTACAACTCCAAACTCTTGCTTCAAAATCTATAAACAATTGACCGTTTGGTTGCCATTTACACTGTATTGGCGTAGTATTTACATAGTTTTTCCAAGTGCCATATTTTTCTATAATTTCTTGATTCTGTGTTTTGCCGCTTCCTTGAAAGTTTGGATTTTTAGGCATGCCAAGCACATACTCACTACGTTTGTTTTTAACTTCTTGTGCTTGTGCTTCTCCGCCTCGTGTATACTGAGTATCATTTACAAAACGATTAGTTAATTTAATTTGAAACTGTTCAAAGCCTAGTTCTCTAGCAAGTTCAACAGCATCATCAACTTGATGTTCGTTATGATCAAATACTAGATAGTCCCAACGACTACGGCCGCCAGCAGTGTTAAATGCTTTAACGTTTGAAACTATTCTATCCCAGTTAGAGTTTACACGATATATCTTGTTAGTGTCTTCTAATCCGTCTATACTAAAGTTTACTTTTCCTCGTCCTTTAAGTAATTTAGCGACCTCTTTCCACCAAGTTTCGTCTCGGACACTAGCATTAGTGGTTATAATACACTTTGCCCTGGTGTTTTCTACAACATATTGTAGGCAATCCAGGAAGGTTTCAGAAAACCCTACTTCGCCATAGTTTCCGCACCACATTACTGTCTCTAAGTTTAAAAGGTCATTTAAGAACCATTTATAGTCATCTAGTGTAAGTTCTGTTAAAGGAAGGTCAGGATGGGTTGCACCTTCATGTGTTCTAGCACATTGAGGACATCTTAGATTACAAGTAGAATTATGATCTATTTGTAAATACCTTACCTCAATAGGTTCTAAATATTTCATAGAATATAACCTAAATCCTTAGCTTTACTTGTAAATTCTTCAAAACTAGTGTTGAACCAACTTAGGCTTAACAAAACTCTAATCTCATCACTGTTGTTGTAACCGCCGTGAGGTATAGCAGGATTAAAAACTACTGACTTATCAAAATTTACACTATCATATAATTTAGCATCATACTTACCTTGGAAACGGATATTAGAAGATTTCATAGATTGACCTTTACTATTTGTAAGTTTAAATGTGTAAGGAGTACTAATTGCAGTGTGTTGATAATGATCTAAACTAGTATATTTTCCAAAGTATGCATCACTTTTTTCTAAATCAACTTGGATAGGAATATTTACAGCACAAGATCTTCCTCTATCTGTATGCGGTTGTGAATTATAATAATAAGGTTCTCCGACATAAAACTCTATTAAGCAAGGCTCATTTGTAATTTCGCTAAATAGATTTCTAAAATCTGCCCATTTAGGAGATTTGAGTCCAAGATTTACAAGGGTAAAATAATTGTTAGGTATATGCATATTTTTAATTACGGGGTTATCTTCGTGTATGTTATCAGAAACATGCGTCCAAATTTCTTTTCCTGCGCTTATTAGATCTTCAATTTCAATTTTATACCAATTCTTCATTCGGTGTCCTTTATCAATTTGTACATTTCGGGACAGTAGTCTTCAAATTTGTGTCCTCTAATAGCATCAAGTTTTCTTGTGTGTTCCCAAAATTTAGGAATACTTGCACTCATATCTTTAGCATACATAAATTCTTTATATGTGTCAAGTATTTTTCGCATTTGATCTTTGCTTGCAATATTTCTACTTTCGTCTAAAATAAATTCATCAATTATATTGTCTAAATTTTCTTTTGAGTCTTCAAACTTATTTGCAATTTTATCTTTTACTTTTTTAGGCAACATTCTTATGTTTAAAAAATGTGGACCATGTAATGGATGAGGACTCATGATTGGTTTCATATCATCATCATTTACTCTTGGTAAAGTATTTCTTACAATATATTCTAGCATTTCTGGTAATACAAATACATTATAAACACTAATAGTTGTTGCATACCAAATTTTGAAATTTCCATCTGCACTAGACAGTTTATTTAAATTTTCCCATATCTTTTTAAAACGACTAGGGTAACGGATATAATAGTTTAAATCTCCTATAGCATCAATACTTGCACCTATACCTATACGTCTAAAATGTTTCCATATGTCCCAAGCACGTTGAGGAATATTTGTTATATTTGAATTGTATTCAACAACCATATCTTTTGCATAACCGCGGTCAACACATTTTTGTAGGAATGCATAATGTTGATCAATCATAAAAGGTTCTCCGCCTACAATATATAACTTTTTGATATGCGGGATATGGTTTTCCATTTGCTCCCAATATGATTCACTTTCATGCCAATCATACACATTAACTTCAGGAATATGTTTTCCTTTCGCATTAGGAACTAGCTTTACTGTACCGTGACTATCTTTATAAGTATCTCCCCAAAGTTTAACTTGTTCGTCATACCACATGCTACTGTCGGTAGGTCCACACATTCTACATTTTAAATTACATAAATTTCCAAAACGTAGATCAAAGAAACTATTTCCTATAGCGGCTGTATCTATTGTACCGTCTACTTGTGTATTTTCTAATAAGTATTCCCAAGTAAATTTATCTTCTTCTTTAATTTGATTCCATCCGCCTTTAATCCATAGTTTATTTTCAAGCATACGTCTACTAGTCATTCCAGCATCTTCTTCAGTATGGCAACGAATGCACTCTGGATGACGTTCTCCGTTCATCATAGCCTTGCGTATATCTTTTTCGATAGGTGCATTTCTTATTTGATTAAGATCGCTATCTCTAGCATTAATTACATTACCATCTTCATCTTTTAGTATGCCGCCGGTTGGGCCGTGTTGTGCTTGACAACAAACTCTAATATCTCCGTTAGCACGATAACTTTGACTCATCCAGGGAATAGGACATAATGTTTTATTCATTTATCTTCCTCAATTGCGGAAACTTAGCAAAATAATCGATACCTCTAAGTTTTGTAAGTGTTTCAAAATACTCTATTGATTTTTTATTTAAATCATCATTATTATATGCTGGCATACCAAGTGTAGATATAAGCATATCCAATGCATCATTATAATGCTGTTTCTTTTTATGTTCGTTAAAAATATGCAAACTACTTCGTATATTTTCTAACTTTTCAATTTGTGCTTTTCTATCTTGTAAACTAACCATTTCGTGTCGTAAATAATCTTTACCTCTAACTGTTGTAAAACCTAGATAAAATCTTTGAGAGTTGTCTTCTTTAATGTAAGTATCAAAAAATGTAATTAGCTTATCCATGGTCAAACAGTTTAACGATTGCACAGTAGTTTGTGTAAGAAATCGCCAACCTTTGTGAAGTTTTCTTGAATTAGTCATGCTGTCTATAACACTTTGCCATTCAGTATGGTACCTAATATATTCATCTTCATCTTCAAAACTATCAATACTAAATCTAAGAGTGCCGCCGCCGAATTTGTTTAAAACATTAATTACGTCTTCAGTAAGTAATGTAGCATTAGTACTAATGTCTAATTGAATATTTTTTGCATATCCCGTATCACCGATACTGTCAATAAATTTAACACTAGGTTTATCTGCAAATACTTCGCCGCCTCTAAATTCCATAAACAAACAATGTTCAAGATTATCCATAATTTGTTTTTTAAAAAATTTACTACTGCTTAAATATTCTTGACCGCCATCTTTAGCAATATCTAATGCACCTTGCATCATAGGAATACTTTTTCCTTGTTTTTCCCACTTTGAATACTCTTTATACATCATAGAGCTTAATCCAGGAGTACACATAATACAACTTAGGTTACACTTTGTACTCAACCGTATTTCCCACCACTGTGGCATAATATCAACATGTCCATTGCGTTCATAATATTTTTGTAATAGAGGTAATGTTTTTTCTTTAAATCTTTTATTTTTTCCTATACGTTTGGATGTTAATCCACTTGCTTCCATGCGATGACAAAATTCACAGGCAGGTATATATTCGCCGTTTAGCATTTTCATGCGGAAGTCTTTCATGAAATCACTGTTCCATAAATCTGCAATACTATCATTCATTAGATTATAAACAGGTGTTTCTGCACTATAATTTTCAGAGGTAATTTCGTCTAGTAATAGTTCTTTAGGAATGCCTCTTTCAATTCCAGTTATACTACAGCATACTCTAGCATCGCCTTTTCCACGAGTGTTTAATTGAACGAAAGGAACTACACAAAAATTTTTATCATCTATGTTCATATTATGTCCTTTAGTATCGGAAATACTTCCGGAAATTTTTCTGTCCATCCTCTTTGTTTGTTTATTAAATTTAAATACTCTTTTGTTTCCGGTAGCCTAGCACTCCAGTCTTCACTGTTCATAAATTTAATAATGCCTTTAAAACGTTTCAGTCCGTAAGGTGCATTCATCCATTGTTCCTTAGTAATACCTGCTTCGTCTACACCGGTAAACAGTTGCCAATTTTCTTCTAACCAAGGAAAAAATTCATTTTCATATTTCTCTGTAATTTCTTTTTTAATATGTGCAGGTAATACTTTTACATTTAACTGTGGTGGCCAATATGCAAAATGCATGTTTATGCCGCCTGCTCCTAAAGGCCATTTGTTTAATTTTTTAAAGCCTTGCTCTACTTTCCATTTTACAAATTCTGGTATGTAGGCTACATTAAGTGCCATAATAGTAGTTGCTGTTGTAACTTCTACTTGTGGTGCTGTATTATCTAACATATGGAATACACGTTCTTGGTGTTCCCAAGTGCTAGGATATCGTATGTAGTCATTTTGTTCGCCATACGCATCAATACTGTAATGAAAACGCACACGCTTAAACTGTGCCCATAAATCAAATAAATCATCACGCCATTCTACAGCATTTGAATTATAACGTAGTTCCATATTCTTAGCATGTCCACGTTTAATACATTCTTCTAACAATTCATAGTGTTCGTCAATAATTAAACT
>Ga0209630_10005531_pt1 | contig 10671 bp, 10 predicted proteins | sample COG_01_FD_184745 | JGI IMG/M metagenome (GOLD analysis project Ga0209630, IMG submission 184745) | Pelagic Microbial community sample from North Sea - COGITO 998_met_01 (SPAdes) (version 2) | ecosystem: Environmental > Aquatic > Marine > Neritic zone/Coastal water | place: Helgoland, sampling... | reverse complement strand
AGTATCGCGTATAAAATGGCTTTCACAGCAATTGTATGCGCGAAGATTGTCTCGTTTTTCCAAAAAAATAACAACGCTGAACGAGTTTGAGGCCGAATCGATTCAAGAAAAAACAAAACTGCGGGAGTGCATAGCACAAGTAATGTCTGACAGCACAAACATAAAAACGTTGCAGGATAAAATTTTGTTCGATTGTGGAACTCGTGGATCGCTGGAAATTCGTCTTTTTCGAGGCTTTAAAAGACATTCCTCCCGTTTTTCTTATATGGACAAAAACTACAATGACGAAATTGAAGATTTAGAAGCAGGTTTGGGATTTTCGCCGTTGGAAAAAATAAAGGGGTGCTGGGAAGATGTGAACGAAACGTTTTACAGTATTTTTACCACAGAAAATATTGCAATTTTTGGAATAACAAAACTTCTGGAATATAATTTTCTGCGTTTTTCCGAAATTTTGTCGTGGAGCGGCGAAGCCGCATCGCGAAGCAGCGGCGGAGTCCCGACGGCGTTGCATTTTCGTGGCAGCTTTGTAAACGACTGCTATTTTTTTCAAATGACAACAGAAATCGAAAATCGGTTAAAACGTCTTGTTTTGGATTTTAAAGAAATGATCGAAGAAAAGTGCGGATTCACATGCTCGGATATACCGCACGGTTCGAACTGCGATACAAGTTTTGAAAAATGGTTTGACAATATTTTCGTAAGAGGAGGAGTTGAATTTACAAATGTGTTTGAAGCCGTATGGCTTTTGTTGGAAGTGAACAAAAAAGGTGTTTCAGAATTACGCAATCTAGTATGTAAAATCGCCAAAAAAACACTACCAGAACATTGCGGCGAAGCAACCGCATCGCGAAGTAGTACACCGTGTATTCACCGGTCCGAATTTATTTACAGAACTGGAGAAAAGACCATACAAAGATCGTTTTGTACCAGTATGAATTCGGCAGATGTGTCAAATGTGACGACAATGTTCGGAAAAAGGTGGAAAACGCTTACCTCAAAAGGTGTTTTGAGGAAAAATGTGTGTAGATTTTCCTAATTTTTCCGTGGTATAATAAATGCCTTTACCGAAATATACTTCTTGCGACGACACTTATGGTGAAAACCAGCCGATGTTGCACATCACTAAAGAAAAACTATGCGCAATGCCTTATTTGACAGATTACAAATGCGCCGACGGGGCGTGGGGCGAAGCGAACTGTGATCAGTTCTCAATGGCCGATCTAGAACAATACAACTGCATGCGATGGGGGTTCAATGGTCGACCCGTTCATTTTGAATATGCTGTCGAAAGTGGTCCTGATTGGGGAAACGCGCGTTGCACTGCTGGGTCCTGTGGACCTTGCATGCAACCAAAAGTGCTGTAAAAATATATAGTTACTTTTCAATTTTTTATAAAATTGAAAATAACGGAACCTACAGATTAAACTTTCGCTTAGATATTTTCATTTTAATAAAAGAATAAGAATGGGACTTTTACAATCGAGAAACAGATTAATCGGTGGCACCGACTCCGATTTGATTTTGGCTGCCCGTGACGGACACGCCGCCATTGTCGAGCGGCTCCTCGCAGCGGGTGCCGACGTGAATGGGGTAGACGAGAACGACTGGGACGCTTTGATGTTGGCAGCCCGTGAGGGACACACCGCCATTGTCGAGCGGCTCCTCGCAGCGGGTGCCGACGTGAATGCGAAGGACTATGCCGGCAACACCGCTTTGATCTTGGCAGCCGACAGGGGCCACACCGCCATCGTCAAGCTGCTCCTCGAGGAGGGCGCTGACGTGAATGCGAATGGCAGCTATGCTTTGATCGATGCAGCCGAGGGAGGCTGGACCGACATCGTCGAGCTGCTCCTCGCCGTGCCGGGTATTGACGTGAATGCAAAGGAAAACGAGTACGACGGCAAGACCCCTTTGATTGCGGCAGCCTACGAGGGCCGCACCGCCATCGTCGAGCTGCTCCTCGCCCGTCCGGACATTGACGTGAATGCGAAGGACGAGGATGGCGTCACCCCTTTGATGGCGGCAGCAGTGCACCTGGTACGAGGGTATGGCCACACCGCCATCGTCGAGCTGCTCCTCGACCATCCGGACATTGACGTGAATGCGAAGGACGAGGATGGCGTCACCCCTTTGATGGCGGCAGCCCAATATGGCCACACCGCCATCGTCGAGCTGCTCCTCGACCATCCGGACATTGACGTGAGTGATGAAGCTTTGATCGAGGCAGCCTCTGGGGGCCACACAGCCATCGTAAGAGCGATTGAAAGATTTATAGCAGAACAAGCAATGAATAGGTGGATACCTCGTCATCGTGCTAGGCTACGAGACAGAGAAGTTGGTTTTCGGGAGTTTGTTCGTTCTACGCGTGTTCCCCGCCGTCGCCTCGATAGCGCCGGTGATGTCGAGGATCTAGGCCGAAGATTTCGGCGAGTAGAAATTGATCGTCTTCCACGTCGCGCGCAAACATTTATAAAAGGATTTCTGTAGAATTATTATTAATTAAAAATAATAATTAAACTGGTATTAAAAAAAAATGGAAACTTATTTAGTTATAATATAAAATGGATAAAAGAACTGTAACTTTTGAATGCCCGCCTTGCCCAACGATTCCTAAAGTAATGTCGTCTTTAATCTACGGACTGATGACATTGTTTGCTCTTTATCTTTCGTTTCTGTACAACGGGGGGTTCGACATAGGCGGATTTTTGGGCGCAATAGCAGTACCATTCGTTTATATTCCGTATAAATTGGCGGAACAGCAATTCAAATTTGCGTAATTTTTTATACTTTTGAAGGTATAAAAATCAAGGATGCTTAATTAGAATGCAAGCTTTATCCGTAAATGTAGTTCTGCCTGCTCTATGTGGAGGCGGTGAATAGACAACATAGCGAAAACTTAGAAGAGATAGTGGATACAGGACAATAAAACAAATAACACAAATCTCCATTTATTTTATCGCGCATATAAACTATAAATAAGCCATATTTACATGCAGTTGGTTGTGTCCATCCAAGCGCCGCAATCTCCATTCGCCCAATTAGCTTGAACGAATTTGCCAGCGTCTCCGTCTGTTCCAGGCTTCACAAAACGGCGGTATTCTTCTTTTAAAACTGGTCTCGGCGCAGGCCTCGGGGCTGGACGCATTTGTTGCTGACACGGATTTTGACAGGGCGGAGCCATTGGACACGGGCCGCACACACCCAAACTTTGTAAAGTCTGATATCTCTTTCCGGCACCGTTGCACATTCCGCCGCCAGTACTTGATTTAGTAGTTTGCACAGAATTCATCATATTGTATATTTATCTAAAGGCAATTTTTTTTGTTGAAAAAGAGAATGTCAACAGTAAACACTTATACAGTCGGAAAGGTTATGCAATTAATACCAATAAACGACGAAACTGACAAATTCAATATGGATTTTTATCTTAAGTCGGAGAACGATTTTCATTTCGCTATCGTCGATCAAGTGCAGTTAGACGAGGGAAAGCTCTTGGATTTCAAACAGTCTGATAACGGCGAAGTTTCAGGCAATGTTAAGAGTAGAGATTCTGGACCTGTGAGTTATTACATTGCCTTAAAATCAATACGGGATAGCACTGATATTACCGTATCTTTGGCACATAAACCGTTGGATAAATCTCAGCTGACACCTCCTCCGCCGCCACAACAACCTCCTCAACAACGTGGAATGCCACCTCAGCAGCAGCAACAGCGTGGAATGCCACCTCAGCAGCAGCAACAACGTGGAATGCCACCTCAGCAACAGCGCAGAATGCCACCTCAGCAGCAGCAACAACGTGGAATGCCACCTCAGCAGCAGCAACAGCGCAGAATGCCACCTCAGCAGCAACAACAACGCAGGAAGCCACCTCCGCAGCAACAACAACGCAGGAAGCCACCTCAGCAGCAGCAACAACGCAGGAAGCCTCAACAATCAACGCCGAAGAATACAGCGACTTCTCATCCTCATCCTCACATGGTTAATTCTACTAAAAATAAGAATACACTGTTATTGTGTATCGTTGGAATTGTGTCACTGGCAATCGTTGGAGGACTTATTTGGTTTTTTATGTTTAGGAAAAAAGAGAAAGCAAAGCTTCCAGGATCTGTAAAAAAAGTCAGAATGCCCTATCAAAATCCCAATTTGCGAATGCACAGGCCGAGAGAATATGCGTCTAAGATGAAAGAAAGATTGAATTTGTCGAAGCAAAATAATACCAAAACACAAACTCGTGGTGAAAATACGTCTTTACTAAACAAGTTGAAGTCAATTCCGACCGTGTAAATCTATTTTATTGATGAAGCTGAAAATTACTCCAACGCTGCACTGCCCAGTTTTTGTGAACAGGACTTCCATCCTCTAAGATACGACTAACTCTAATTCTGCGCCTGTCTTCCGATATGAATATAATCTTCCCTCGAGAGCCTTGATCAACCCCTCTTACTTTAATAACAATATCGCCCACGTTAAAAGGATTTCCGCCGTCTAATTTGGTTTCTTTCACGACGGAATAAGATCGTATATCCTTCCTCGATAAAGATCCGTGTACGTAAACTATACAGGCAGAACCAAACAACGGGTTAGTGATATGATAGTCTTCGAATGTCTGTCCTGGATAGATATCAATAGGTTCTTGGTCTCGCACTCGGTATTTAACATAATCGTGTTCAAACAGTATAATCTTGGACACAAAAGATTTACACGGACACTCTGCATTCGTGCATTTTTTGTTGGTCAGAGGACGCGTGCGCGGATCTCCAGCAGGACAAACTTCCTGGGATACGTCGAATTTCGGATAAAATATGTAAAGTTCGTTGCCTGTAAAATCTCGTTCGCAACTTATTGTGCCTGACAAATTTTTGTCATATGTGTTCTGCGATACGTAAGAATCGATTTCCGATTGACCATAGTTTCTCCAATCTCGAATATTTCCACTAGAAATATCCATCAATCTCTGTTGCATATCGCCGTGAACGTGAATAATTTCGTCGGAATTCGCGTTAACCGATTCTATAAATTCTTCAGACAATAAGTTTCTAATAGTATCACCATCGTTTGATGAAAGCTGGTCCGACAAAGCTTGATCCAGGTTCATAACGGCAACGGCAATCATGGCGACGCGTTGTTCGATTCTCATAAGGTTTCTCTGGGTATTTTGTCGAATTTCCTCAGTGTCGTGTCCGGACAGTTGCGCTTCTCGAGGAATTTCAAACTGGAATACATTTGAATTGAAACACACTGGAAAATTGGTCGAGCGACCTGAATGCGCTTTTTTAAACTCGGCAAAAACCGGGTTTTTGCGACATAATGGACACCGATCGTTGCATGAGAGCCAGGTGTCGATGCATTGTTTGCAAAAACTGTGCCCGCACGCCAAAGTGTCCATATTATTTATGGAATCCATACAAATAGTGCATTGCACAGTTGTTGGTTTTGCTGGTTTTTTCGAAGACCATACAGACGTCGAAAGAGTTTTGGTAGTTGAAGCCATTGTATGCGTATTGTGTTGTTTGACTTACACGACTTTGATTTTAAAAAATCATTTTTACAAAATACAATTTTTATTTTGTAATATAAATGACAAAATCATCTAAAGCAAAATGTAAAGGTACGGGAAGATTAAAAAGCCCTGTCGGACGCAGGAAGTGCAGATTAAGAAGTGCTTGTAAGACAAAAGGCAGATTAAAAAGCCCTATCGGTAGCAGACAGTGCAGATTAAGACCCCGTCGCTCGCCCCGCCGTTCCTCTAGGCGTAGAAGTAAAAGTAAACGCCGCCGCTCCTCTAGGCGTAGAAGTAAAAGTAAACGCCGCCGCTCCTCCAAGCGTAGAAGTAAAAGTAAACGCCGCCGCTCCTCTAAGCGTAGAAGTAAAAGTAAACGCCGCAGTTCCTCCAAGCGTAGAAGCAAAAGCAGACGTCGTCGTTCCTTGTCAAAATTAGGAAAATGCAAAAAGCCAAACCAAAGACGCAGACGTTCTACGCGTCGGTGTTATGTGCCTAAATCAGAATATGTTCCGTGTGACTATGGTCAGAAGAGACGTAAAACTCCACCAAAAAGATGTTATTGGCCTGGATCAAAGTGGGATGATTCTTTAACTCCTATGATTGCTTCTGTATTATACCCTGCATTATCGCCAGCAGGGAGATCGCCCATGAAACTCCGACCGAAGGGTCTAAAAAGTCAGGTGAAAAGTGAGGTGAAAGAAGCAAACGGTGATGTGAAATTGTTGGAAGATTTAGCGCCCCGCGAAACTCTCGCCTTGATGGATGCCAATGAAAATATTGTTGATGCGGTAGAAAAAGCAGAATCGAACATTTCCGCCGCTGAAGCTAGACAAACTATGGCAAGAGCAACGACAGCAAATCGTTTAGCCGCGCAGATGCTTGATGAAGCTGTTAAGCAACGGATAAAATTGGCTCGCGAGGCAGCCCAAAGCGCTCAAGACCGGGCTAATTTAGCGGCGGTAGAAGCGGCTCTTAGAGCCGCGAAAAGTTCTGCAAAAAGGGCCGAAGACGCTGGAAAGAAGGCCGCAGAGGCGGCGGTCGCTGCTCGGATGCAAGCGGCATTGTCAGGTCGTAGGCGTTAGATAACATAAAAAAAAATAGATACTATTAAAATGAAAACTTATGGAGTTTTAATAGTAGTTTTTGGTATGTTGTTTCTGTTTGCGCTTTTATTTAATGGTTCAACGATTGAATCATATGTTGGAGAAACACACAAGTCTAATTTAACGCCTTCTCAAGAAAGACGATTAGTAGAATTGATGAAACCCGTGGACGTTGAGGGTATATCTTTTGAAAGATTAGGAGTGGATGGAGATGGCGGCTATGTTGTACCGTTGGGCCATAACTATAGCAATCACATATGTTTGGGCGTTGGTGCAGATGTGACATACGAAAACGCAATTTTGAATAGAATTAAAGGTCAAGTCGTGTGTTTTGATCACACTGTTTCAAAACTTCCTGATCACGCAGATCCAAGAATTAAATGGGTAAAAAAAGGTGTGGGTGAAAAGGAAAATGCAGAATTGACAACTTTGCCTCGTATTATGGAGAAGTTTAACTCGAAGGGTGGCGATATGTCGTTAAAAATGGATATTGAAGGTTGGGAATTTCCTGTTTTAAAGACGATGAGCCGTGACGATCTTAATAAGTTTGATTTAATTGTCACTGAACTTCATTGCATGGGAAACAACGGCGATAAGGGCGCTGGAGATTCTGGGCCTATCAAAGATTCGACAAGTAAGTTGAAAGCCTTGGAAAAATTATGCGATACACATTATTTGGTACATATACATCCAACCCCACACTGCTTGCCTTTGGAATTATCCGATGGGACGCTTGTACCGTATGTTGCAGAATTTACGTTTGTCAAAAAAGCGGGCCGGCGCGCAAACAAAACTCAGCGTACGTTTCCGACAGAGTTGGACGAATCCGTTGTAGATCCAGAATTAGCAAAAAGGAGAAAGGAATGTTTACGATATATTACAAAATAGTACATTTCGTACACATTTTTCTAGCTTTTATGCGCAGTTGTTTGGTATCTACCATAACCAAAGTATCGATTAAAATCGGCAAAACGCTTTCCGTAAAATACAACGCGGCTTCATCGTGTTCGTCTTCTTCAAGATTAATATAAGCACTTATTGCACTTATAACGATCTGTTTTTTATCGGCGCCGCTTAAATTCAACGCCTTGCTTGCTTGTTCTACCGCGCTCATCAGAGTCGGAAGATTAGAAACTAACCAATTTGTGTTAGTTTCTTCGTTTTTTTTGCTTTTTAACAACTCTATCAGTGTGTTTGTTATGGTGGCAGTATCGCTCATTTATTATAATACCAATTTTAACATTGAAAATGATAACATTGGTACTATGGTAAAAATAGTAAATGTACAGAACGCTAAGTTTTTTCAAATGTCCTGCCCTGCGATGCAACTTTGTCGCTAAACGACGTGTTCCATCGCGTAGTGTTGAAAACCAAACAGAAACAGCCGTTGAATTTCCAGATTTGGAAAGAAAAAAACAAGAACTGCATAATCTTAGTTCTGCCGCTTGTAAAGGTTGTAGTAATTTTTGTTTGAAGTATCGAACGTGTGTTCTTTCCAGAAAACGCACCCCGCATGATAATAGGGTGGCTTCTGAAAATGATCATTTAAATCGTGCCATCGCATATCACAAGAATGACGTCAAAGCAGCACCGCCTTGCGACTTCGACGCAGTTTCAAATAGAAAGCAACCGTCTTCGAGCACTTTTTAAAAAAGAGTTATGCGAACGAAAAAGAATTCGACGGGCGTTTGAACAAAAATACAACAATCTCATAGAATTTGTGGGTGATCCGCTAAATTGGCCTGAGAACATTTGCTCAACAAGGATTTCGCGCTTTGGAAAACGACACGTCGACGCTCGAGATGATATGAGAAGAATGTTGATAACGCCATTCTTAAAACATAGTCAGAGATTTAAAATTACTCTTTTTTTGCTTTCCAACGGCGTGCCGCCCGTCGTAATACAGGAGTTTTACGATGCAAACAACAGCTTGAGGGATCATAGCGCTAAACGATCCATTAAACAACTATACCAGGATTACGCGAATTGTACCAATAATGGACTAGACGCCAAGTGGTGCACGTTTGATTTGATTAAAGGAAGATGGGAAAATCTAAATGGAACAATAAATAAAATGCGATAATTTTTATACTACTCACAGTCTAAAAATCTTATTTCTTTATTAAAGCGATACCCGCTTAACATATATAATGATAATAACATCGATAGACATTGGAATACAACACTTGGGACTTGTGAAAGTTTTAGTCTCGCCGAAACTACACGTTGATCGTATTATGGCGATAGATCTGGTAGATATTCAAGAGTTTCACCCTTTTGGAAACGCCGAAACGTGTCCTCTTAAGCATCACGATAAGTGCTTCTCGGACTGGATAGAGCATTGTTGTGTGAATTTTTGCGAGTATTTTGCCGACGACGTTGATTCTATTTTGATAGAAAGACAGCCGCCTTGTGGGCTGGTCGCAATCGAGCAATTGTTGATGAACAAATATAGGGATCGGGTTACGCTGATCCATCCAAAATCGGTACACAACTTTTTTCAATGCTCAGACAAAAACTACGAGGGCAGAAAAATAACGATGGAAAGAGAAGCGTTAAAATTGATAAAAAATACAACACACAACAAAAAATTCCACAAGATGAAAAGACGACACGACATTGCAGACGCTATTTGTCAAATGCTGTTTTTTCTTCACAAAAAACGTATTCAAAAACACAAAGAAAAAATGAGAAAAATTAGAGACGAAAATACGCAAAAAATATTAAATCGAAAAATGCCCAACTCTGAAATGACATTGCGAGATTTTTTCAAAAAATGTGAATTTAAAAATGATAAGTTAAGTTGACTCAGTACAAGAAGTAAAATGTCAGTAAATAATTTGAAAGTCAACATTTCAAATTTCAAGTCAATCGAGTCAAAAAACATTTCGTTTAAAAATGAGATGCGGCTGGTCAAAGGTGGTAGCGGAACGGGAAAATCCACAATTTTAGACGCCATTATGTATGCTATTACAGGACACCCGAAGACATGCAAGCCTCTTGGCACCAATAAAGCGACTAAAGTTGAACTTGAATTCGATCATAACTCTAAACACACAACGATAACGAGATCTACAAGGCCTGGTAGATTAACACTAGCAAGAGGAGACGATCCTTTGATAGAAGACGATGAAGCACAAGCCTGCATTAACGTCATCTTTGGATCCAGCTTCGATGTCGTATCGCATCTGCCTCAAGATTCGTCCTCGTCTTTTATTCGCCAAAGACCTCAAGAAAAGCTTGACTTTTTAGAACAATCGGTGTGTGGAAACCAAGCATCGCAGGCGAAAAAACAGGCGAAATTGCATCTTAGAGAGTGTAAGACCAATGTTGCGCGTTGTGAAGCAGAGTACGAAACTCGAGAACAAGATTTGAAACAGTTTCGTATGATCGATAAACCAATCCAGGAACTTCCAGAGTGCCCAACCGAAAAAACGATTGAGTTGTTAGCTGCAGAAAAAGCAAGCAACAGAAAAAACGTAAATAGAATACGAGACGAAATTGAATGTTTGGAGTCGGAGGAAAATATACTGCGAAAAAACGCTGAAAATTTCAAAGACGAGCAAATCAGAAAAAAAGCATTGAAATCCGAAATTGAAGATTTAGAAAAACGTCTGACTGATAAAGCATCAGATCTAGGAATCGAAACCCTCTCGGACGATACTATAGATGAATGCGTTAATCAGTCTAGAGATGCAGTATTGGCTAGTCAAAAAATGAGAGATCTTAAACGAAGTCTTCCAGATTTCTGTTCCGTGCAAAGCGATATTGAAAAAAATAACGAGGAGTGGAACAAAAAACAAGTACGAAAATTGAAAGATCTGGACACTGAGCTTGAATACGTTCAAAGTAAGGAGTGCTACATCCTCGACTGTCCTTCTTGTTCTAGCAAAATCTCATTTAACCCGCAAAATGAGGTTGCATCCATATGCGGATCTACGTCAAGCCACGAAGTGTCATCTTCGAGGACAGCATCTTCTATTATGCGGGATAAATCTCGCATAGAAGCAAAAATCGAACTTAGGAAAAAAGATACACTTCGTGCACTCAAAGTATGGG
>Ga0209630_10005529_pt1 | contig 10673 bp, 4 predicted proteins | sample COG_01_FD_184745 | JGI IMG/M metagenome (GOLD analysis project Ga0209630, IMG submission 184745) | Pelagic Microbial community sample from North Sea - COGITO 998_met_01 (SPAdes) (version 2) | ecosystem: Environmental > Aquatic > Marine > Neritic zone/Coastal water | place: Helgoland, sampling... | reverse complement strand
GCAGGAGACAGCCTAGCCCCCGCCCCTTGAACCCCTGCTGACGCCTTCCTATCTGGGTCTCAGACGACGCGGGCCTCCCCTCCCCCCTCCGGGGTTCGCGTCGAACCGGGACGGCGCCCTTCCCCCTCCAGCGCCGATCCCCAAAGCAGGCCGTCGGACCCCCCGTCCGGCGGCCTTGTCTTTTAGTTCCATCCAGATCGTTGTTTTTCAAAACTAAAAACTGACGTTCCGCGACCTGCGGCGCATTGGCGCAGGCCTCGGCCAGCCTGCATCCCGCTTCGTACCTGTTCCGTTAGGACCCGCGACGCCGCCCGTGACCCTCGGGGGCAAACGCTCAGCACACGGACAGGATCTTCCCGATGACACGCACCCTCGCCCTTCTCGCGACCGCCTCGACCCTCGCCCTCTTCGCCGCCCCGGCGTCGGCCCAGACCCTGTTCGGCCAGTCCGGTCCCGACAGCTGGACCGGCCCCTATGTCGGCGTCTTCGGCGGCTTCACCCAGCAGAACGGCCAGGGCGACGAGCGACTGCGCTTCGACCGCAATCTGGATGGGAACTACGGCGACACCGTCACCCTCGCCTCGCCCGCCGGAGCCGACGCCTTTTCGCCCGGCTATTGCGGCGGCGCGGCCAACTCCAACGCCGCCGCGGGCGGCTGCGACAAGGACGCGCCGGGCACGCAGGGCGGCGTCCGCGCCGGCTACGACTACCAGATGGGCAGCTTCGTCGTCGGCGTGGTCGGCGACTACAGCGCCGGCAATCAGGAAGACAGCGTCACCGGCTTCTCCACCACCCCGGCCGCCTATGTCTTCACCCGCACCCTCAACAACCTCGCCGCCATCCGCGCCCGCGTCGGCTACGCCTACGGCCCGGCCCTGATCTATGCGACCGGCGGCGCCGCCACGGCCGAGGTGGAGAACCGCTTCTTCACCACCAACGGCGCCAACACCTTCACCGCCCGCGTCGATGACGACCGCGCCGACGGCTACCAGCTGGGCGGCGGCGTCGAATATTCCCTGACGCCCAACCTCAGCGTCACCGGCGAATATCTCTACAGCTCGCTCGACGCCGGCGACCACGTCATCCGCGTGACGCAAGGCTCCGCCCCGGCGACCAACCCCTTCGTCCTGGCCCCCAACACCACCGGCACGGACATGATCCGCTCCAACTCCAAGTTCGGCCTGCACGCCTTCAACATCGGAATGAGCTACCGCTTCTGATCCTGTCGGAGGTTTGTCCCGGTTCGGACAGACTTATCGGTGATAACCATGGCCGGGCCTGCGAAAGCGGGTCCGGCCGTGTCGTTTCCGGCTTCCAGAGGGCGCCGGTCGGGCCTAATCAGCCATTCATTGATCCGAAGCTTCAACGGCCTATCGTGTCGTTGACCCCCTTGCGGCTCCGGCCGCGCCGAATGAGACCCTGCCCATGTCCGGCGACCTTCGCTCCGTCCCTCAGGCGATTTCCCTGGAGGCGCTCGAAGAGGCGTTCGCCAGGGCCGGAGGGGGGAGCGGCGCGCTGCAGTCCTCCTATCTGTCCCAGGCTCACGAGGACTATGCCGACGACGAGACGCCCGAGCTGGGCGGCGCCGATCTGGCCGCCCTTCTCGCCCGGGTCTGGACCTCGGCCGATGCGCGCAAGACGGGTGAGGCCGCCCGCGTCTCGGTCCAGTCGCTCGCCGCCGCCGACGGTTCGGCCACCGGCTATGACGTCATCGCCATCGTCCAGGACGACCGCCCCTTCCTCGTCGACAGCGTCATGGGCGAGCTGGCCGACGCCGGGGTTTCGGTCCGCGCCCTCTTCCACCCGGTCGTGACCCTCGGCCGCGACGCCGCCGGCGCCCGCACCGCCGGCTCGGACCGCGAATCGATGATCGTCGTGGTCATCGACCCCCTGCCCGCCGAACGCCGCGAGGCCCTGTCCACGGCCCTGACCGAGACCCTCGCCGACGTTCAGGCCGCCGTCGCCGACCACGGCGCCATGCACGAGTTGATGGAGCGTTCGGTCGCCCATCTGGAGGCCTGCCCCGGCACCGTCGACCCGACCGTCGTCGCCGAGACCCTGGAGTTCCTGCGCTGGCTCAACGCCGACCACTTCGTCTTCCTCGGCGCCCGCGACTACGACTATCCGCGCACCGCCGACGGCGGCTATGCCCATGAGGAGCCTCTGGGCCAGGTCTCGGCCGGGGTCGGGGTCCTGCGCGATCCGTCGCGCACCGTTCTGCGCCGCACCTCCGAGCCCGCCATCCTGACCGCCCAGATGAAGCGCCAGATGGACCTGTCGGACCCGGTCACCGTGGCCAAGGCCAATATCCGCAGCCGCGTCCACCGCCGCGCCTACATGGACTACATCGGCGTCAAGCGTTACGGCGCCGACGGCCGCCCCTCGGGCGAGACCCGCTACGTCGGCCTGTTCACCGCCGAGGCCTATGACAGCGCCGCGTCGCAGGTGCCCCTGATCCGCGCCAAGGTCGCCGGCGCCCTCGCCCGCGCCGGCAAGGCCCCGGGCAGCCACAACGAGAAGCGCCTCAAGAACATCCTCGAGAACTATCCGCGCGACGAGCTCTTCCAGATCTCCGAGGACGAGCTGCTCAACATCTCGCTGGGCATCCTCCACCTCTACGACCGCCCGCGCATCAAGACCTTCACGCGTCAGGACCCGTTCGACCGCTTCATCTCGGTGCTGGCCTTCATCCCGCGCGAGCGCTTCGATTCGACGGTGCGCGAGCGCATCGCCCGCATCCTCGCCGCCGCCTGGGGCGGCCGCCTGTCGGCCTGGTATCCCCAGCTGTCGGACGCGCCTCTGGTGCGCATCCACTACATCATCGGCGTGACCCCGGGCGATCACCCGACGCCCGACCCGGTCGCCCTGGAAGCCGCCGTCGCCGAGGCCGGCCGCAGCTGGATCGACCGTTTCGAGAGCGCCGCCCGCGACGCCGAGATCGACGAGGCCCAGATCGGCGCCCTGTCGGCCAAATGGGCCGAGGCCTTCGGGGCCGGCTACCGCGACCGCTATGACGCCGCCGAGGCCGTCGCCGACCTGCAGGAGATCGACCGGCTGAACGCGACCGGAGCGGTCGGCTCCGGTGAGCCCGTCGCCGTGCGCGCCTTCCGCGCCACGGGCGACACCGAGCTTCAGTTCCGCTTCAAACTCTATCACCGCGGCGCCGCCGTGCCCCTGTCCGACGTCCTGCCGGTCCTGGCCGACATGGGCCTGAAGACGCTGGAAGAGTTCGGTCACGCCATTCGCCCCGTCGGCGATACCGAAATCCACGTCCACGAATTCCTGCTGGAAGACCCGCGCGGCGCGGCCCTGTCCTTCGCCGACATCAAGGCCCCGTTCGAGACCGCCTTCACCGCCGTCTGGACCGGCCTGACCGAGAGCGACGGCTTCAACCGTCTGGTCATGGAGCTGGGCGTCGACTGGCGTCAGGCGGCGCTGGTCCGCACCCTCGCCCGCTATCGCCAGCAGACCGGCCTCGACCCGTCGCAGGCCGTGCAGGAAGAGGCCCTGACCCTCTATCCCGACGTGGCCCGCGCCATCGTCTCCCTGTTCCACTGCAAGTTCGATCCCGCGCTGGGCGGAACCGCCGATGAGCGCGCCGCGAACTGCACCGAACTGTCGGACAAGATCACCGCCCTGCTGCAGGACGTGAAGAGCCTCGACCACGACCGCGCCCTGCGTCGCCTCGCCCTGCTGGTCGGCGCGATCAAGCGCACCAACTTCTACCAGACCACGGCCGAGGGTTCGCCCAAGCCGCACATCTCGATCAAGATCGCCTCGCGCGAACTCGATGACCTGCCCCTGCCCAAGCCCTATCGCGAGATCTTCGTCTGGGCCCCGCACATCGAGGGCGTCCACCTGCGCTTCGGCCCGGTGGCGCGCGGCGGCCTGCGCTGGTCGGACCGTAGAGATGACTTCCGCACCGAGGTTCTGGGTCTGGTGAAGGCCCAGCAGGTCAAGAACGCCGTCATCGTCCCCGTCGGCTCCAAGGGCGGCTTCTTCCCGAAGAACCTGTCCGGCATCGTCCGGGCGGGCGGCGACCGCGACGCCCAGCAGGCCGAGGCCATCCGCGCCTACAAGACCTTCCTCTCGGGTCTGCTCGACATCACCGACAACATCGCCGCCGACGGCGCGGTGGTGCGCCCGGCCAATGTCGTCGCCTTCGAGGGGGATGACCCCTATCTGGTCGTCGCCGCCGACAAGGGCACGGCGACCTTCTCCGACATCGCCAACGGCGTCTCGGCCGACTTCGGCTTCTGGCTGGGCGACGCCTTCGCCTCGGGCGGTTCGATCGGCTACGACCACAAGGCCATGGGCATCACCGCCCGCGGCGCCTGGGAGGCGGTCAAGCGCCACTTCCGCGAGATCGGCAAGGACATCCAGTCCGAGCCCTTCACCGCCGTCGGCGTGGGCGACATGTCCGGGGACGTCTTCGGCAACGGCATGCTGCTGTCCAGGGCCACGAAACTGGTCGCCGCCTTCGACCACCGCGACATCTTCATCGACCCGACGCCCGATCCGGCCTCGTCGTGGGAAGAGCGCAACCGCCTGTTCCAGCTGCCGCGCTCGTCCTGGCAGGACTATGACAAGGCGAAGATTTCCGAAGGCGGCGGCGTCTTCTCGCGCGGCGCCAAGTCGATCCAGCTGACGCCCCAGATCAAGGCCCTGCTGGAGATCGCCGAGGACACGGTCGATCCCATCACCCTGATGCGCGCCATCCTCAAGGCCCCCGCCGAACTCCTCTACCTCGGCGGCATCGGCACCTATGTGAAGGCCTCGACCGAGACCGACGCCCAGGTCGGCGACAAGGGCACCGATGCGCTGCGCATCGACGCCGGCGAACTGCGGGTCAAGGTGGTCGGCGAGGGCGCCAACCTCGGCTTCACCCAGGCCGGCCGCATCGAATACGGCCGCAACGGCGGCCGCTCCAACACCGACGCCATCGACAACTCGGCCGGGGTCGACACCTCCGACCATGAGGTCAACATCAAGATCCTGGTCGGATCGGCGGTCACCAACGGCGTCCTGCCGGCGGACCAGCGCACCGCCCTGCTGGCCTCCATGACCGACGAGGTCGGCCTCAAGGTCCTGGTCCACAACTACGACCAGACCCTGGCCCTGACCCTGCAACAGGCCGAAGGCGCGGGCGCTCTCGACGCCCAGCAGCGCTTCATGCAGGCCCTGACGGCGCGCGGCAAACTCGACCGCAAGGTCGAGGGCCTGCCCAACGACCTGCGCGTCAATGAGATGAAGGCCTCGGGCACGCCCCTGACCCGGCCCGAGCTCGCCGTTCTGATGGCCTATTCCAAGCTGGAGCTGGCCGACGAGATCGTGGCCTCCTCGGCCCCCGAGGACCCCTTCTTCGAGGAGACCCTGGTCCGCTACTTCCCGGCCCCGCTGGCGAAATACGAGGACCAGATGAAGGGTCACCGGCTGCGCCGCGAGATCGTCGCCACCGTGCTCTGCAACGAGATCGTCAATATGACGGGCCCGACCTTCCCGGACCGTCTGAAGGCCTCGGCCGAGGTCGACACCACGGCCCTGGTCATCGCCTTCGAGGCCGCCCGTCGCGTCTTCCGCCTCGACGAGGCCTGGGCCGCCGTCAACGGTCTGGACCTCAATATCCCGGCCGAGACCCAGACGGCGCTGTACACGGAAATCTCCACCGTCCTGCGCCGCCAGACCTTCTGGCTGGCCAAGCGGGCCGGCCGAGAGGGCGTCACCGTCGACAGCCTGATCGCCGCCTACCGTCCCGCCGCCGACGCCCTGCGTCAGGAAGGCGGCGGCGTCCTGTCCCGCTTCGAACAGGGTCTGCTCGACAAGCGGCTGCAGAAATTCGCGGCCATGGGCGTGGGCGAGGATCTGGCGAAGACCATCGCCATGCTGCGTCCGCTGGTCGCCACCGCCGACATCGGCGATCTGGCGAAGGAAGCCGGCTGGTCCGAACCGGCCATGGCGCGCCTCTATCACCAGGTCGGCGCCGCCTTCGACTTCGACCGCCTGCGCGCGGCCGCCGGCGGCATCCAGTCGGGCGATCATTTCGACCGTCTGGCCGTGCGTCGCCTGATCGAGGACCTGATGAGCGAACAGGTCGCCCTGACCCGCGCCGTCGCCAAGGCTTCCGACGCCTCGGTCGGCGCCTCGGAACAGGCCGCAGAAGATGCCGTCGAGAAATGGATCGGTTCGCGTCAGGCCGTCGTCGAAGGCGTCCGCGCCTCCGTCGACGAGATCGAGGCCTCCGGCTCCGGCTGGACCTTCGCCAAACTGACCATCGCCAACGGGGCCATCCGCTCCGTCGCCGCCTCGGTCTGATGCCGTACAAAAAATCGCTCCGGCGGCGTGAAAGCGTCACCGGAGCGGTTTCGGTTCACCGCTGGTAAAACCTTTCGGGAATACAAGGGTGTTCATGGAAACCACCATGGCCACCGAACCCACCGCCTTGCCGGCGCTTAAGCCCGGCTATCTGTGGCGCGCCATGGAGCATTCGGCGGTCGGCACCGCCCTGGTCGGCCTCGACGGCGGCTGGCTGCGCATCAACGCCGCCCTGCGCGCCTTCCTCGGCTATACCGCCGAAGAGCTGTTCGGCCTGACCTTCCAGGACGTGACCCACCCTGAGGACCTCCACAGCGACCTCAGCCTGCTGGAATCCCTCGTCGCCGGCGACATCCCCTCCTACCAGATGGAAAAGCGCTATATCCGCAAGGACGGCGGCGTGGTCTGGGCCCAGCTCAGCGTCGGCCTCGTGCGCGATGACGACGGCGCCCCCCTCTTCTTCATCTCCCACGTCCAGGACATCGGCGCGCGAAAGGCCGCCGACGCCGAGCGGCTGCGCCTCGCCGAGCGCGCCAACCTCGCCGTCAAGGCCGCCGAGATCGGCATCTTCGAATGGGATCTGGTCACCAACGCCCTGAGCTGGTCGCCGGAGATGTTCGCCCTCTACCGCGTCGCCCCGCCCTCCGGCGAACTCGACTTCGCCTTCTTCGCCCGCAACCTGCACGAGGACGACGTCGGCCCGCTGGAAGCCGCGATCCAGAACGCCCTGGTCACCGACGTCATCGACACCGAGTTCCGCATCCGCCGCCTCGACGGCGACATCCGCATCATCAAGGTGCTGGGCCGGGTCCACCGTGCCGCCGACGGCGCGCCGGAACGCCTCATCGGCGCCAACTGGGACGTCACCGAGGCCCGCCTCCTGTCGCAACAGGCCGAAGCCGCCAGCCAGGCCAAGTCCCAGTTCCTCGCGGTCATGAGCCACGAGATCCGCACCCCGATGAACGGCATTCTCGGCATGGCCCAGGCCATGGCCGCCGACGCCCTGCCCGAAGCCCAACGCGCCCGGCTGGAGATCATCTCGGAGTCCGGCGAAGCCCTGCTGGCCATCCTCAACGACATTCTCGATCTCTCCAAGGTCGAGGCGGGCAAGCTGGATCTGGAGGTCGTGCCCTTCGACCTCGGCCGCCTGCTCAACAGCCTCTCCCAGACCTTCGCCGCCACCGCCGGCGACCGCGGCCTGAAGCTGGACGTCGACCTCGGCTCGGCCGCCGGCGTCTATGAGGGCGACCCGACCCGCCTGCGCCAGATCCTGTCCAACCTCGTCTCCAACGCCCTGAAATTCACGGCCCAGGGCGGCGTCACCCTCAAGGCCCGCCGCGCCGGCGAGAGCCTGACCCTCGAGGTCATCGACACCGGTCAGGGCATGGACGACGAGGTCCTGAACCGCATCTTCACCCCCTTCGCCCAGGCCGACAGCTCGACCACCCGCCGTTTCGGCGGCACGGGTCTGGGCCTGTCGATCGTTCGCGAACTGGCCCGACGCATGGGCGGCGACGTCTCCGTGGCCAGCCGCCCGGGCGCCGGCTCCCGCTTCGCCGTGGTCCTGCCCCTGCCTTTCATCGGCGAGGCCGAAACCCCCGCCGACGAGGCGCAAGATACCGCCGACGCCCCGCTCCCGGCCCTGCGCGTCCTCGCCGCCGAGGACAACGCCACCAACCGTCTGGTGCTGCGGACCCTGCTCGGCCAGCTCGGCGTCGAGGTGACCATCGTCGAGGACGGTCAGGCCGCCGTCGAGGCCTGGCGCGCCGGTCCCGCCGAGGGCGGCGCCTGGCACCTGATCCTGATGGACGTCCAGATGCCGGTCATGGACGGCTTCACCGCCGCCCGCACGATCCGCGACATCGAGCGCAGCCTCGCCCTGGACCCGACCCCCATCGTCGCCCTGACCGCCAACGCCATGTCGCACCACATCGAGGCCTGCCTCGAGGCCGGCATGACCCGCCTCCTGCCCAAGCCCATCGACGTCCGCCGGCTGGCCGAGACCCTGGCCGAGGCGGCGGCGGGGCTCACGGACGCGCCGGGCGGCGCCTCGGAGACCGAGGCGGCCTGATCACCGGCCAGATCCGTGGGGCGCGTCGCATGGACCCGGGGGTGTCCCGGATCCATGCGATCTTCGCGTCTCAGACCTTCGGCGCGATCCAGGCGTCGGTGATCTCGTAGTTGACGTTCATCGCCTGCACATAGACCTCGAAGCGGAAATACTGGGCTCCGGGGTCCCGCACGAAGCTGCCCTTGAAGAATTTGTAGGCCTTCTCGGCGGCGACGTTGACGACGGCGGACGAGATCACGCCGCCCGAGCCGTCCAGCTGGTGGACGACGAGCGCCAGCGGATAGGTCGGCCCCGCTGACTCGGGGGCCCGAAGCGCGGCGCCGAAGGTGAACTCACTATAGGGCGTGCTGGACGCATCGGTGTCCTGGTAGATGGACTGGCCGACGGCCGTCGACGGGATGGAGAAGAACAGCGAGCAGTTCGAGCTCTCGCGCGGCGCCTGCGGGTTCTGGTTGTAGGCCCAGTTCAGATCGCCGATCCGGTTCCAGGGCGCGATCGTCCGGCACTGGCTGCCCGACACGCCGCAGGTCCGGGTCTGGCCGCTCGAGTTCTTGCACTGCATGTGCGTGTTCGAGAGCATGTTGATGCTCGTATAGAGCGGGTCGATGTGGAATTGGGCCGGATCCCAGCTGTTGTTTTCGGCCGGGAAAATATAGGTCCAGTCGTGGCAATCGACCAGGTAGTAGTCGGTGTTGCCGAAGTGAACCGCGCCGTTATTGGTGCCGACGCCGCAGCGCTGGACCGCGACCGGATTCGGGCCGCTGACCTTGGCCGACGACTGCCAGGCCTCCCATTTGGTCTTGCCGTATTCCTTGGTGAACATGAACACCTCGATGGCGTCCGAGTTGGTGCTGTTCTGGCTGAAGTGCCAGACCTTGATCGTGTCGAGCTGCTTGCCGCTCTGGTAGAGATAGTTGGCATAGTTGTTCCACCGGGTCAGCGAGGTGCTGGTCCGGTCGACCGTCGGGCACTGGGGGAAGGACGCCGTCAGGGTCGTCGAGGCCTGACCCTGGCCGAACGGAACCGTCAGCCCCTTGGGCGCCAGGATCCACGAATCCGACAGGTCGCACTGACCGTTGCGCCAGAACGGCTGCCAGCCGCCGCCCTGATCATAGGTCCCGGCGATCGAGGCGTGATAGCCGTCCGTGCTCATCATGTCGTAGGCCGAGAAGCCGTCCGTCGGATTTCCGGGCGCGAAATAGGGCACATTGCCGGCCCGGGTGAAGAAGAAGTTGGAGACGACGCGGGTGCGCCCATAGATGTCGGCGACCGGGTAGGAATCGCTGATCTGGCCCAGGATGTCCTGCACCGGCTGGTCCCACTTATGGTAGGGCAGGGGCTCGCCCGGCAGCAGCTTTCGGGCCCGCCCCGGACAGGTCACCGGATCCTCCGTCGTCACCGCGCCCGTCGTCGCATCCGTGCAGACCTGCTGCACCAGATAGTCCTGGATCGTATCTGCCCTGGCCGCAGGGGCTCCGAACACCGCCGACCCTCCGATCAGCATGGCCGCCAACACCATTTTCCAATTCATCAGTACCCGCCCTGAATAAAACCCAGCCACGAATTATGGCGGTTCACGATACACGCGAAGCGGGATTTGGCCTCGCGGAAAATCGCGAATTCTGGCCTTGAGCGCGCTTTAGGCGACGCGCATTCCGGGTACGGAGTTATGCACCCCCACAATGTCAGGTCGTTTCAACGCCCTCCGACCGAACGCCATCGGCCCGCATCGGTCAGGCCGGGATCGGCGCCCCGGTCTACCCCGGCGATGACGGCGGTCAGTCTGAACGGTCGGGACTCCACCCCGCCACCGCATCGCGGAATCCCTGGACGTCGCGGTTCAGCTGCACCAGCTGCGCAACCCCCATCCCGGCCGCCTCGAACAGCCTCTGCCCCAGACAGGCGCTGCGCTCCTGCAGCGCCCGGCCCTCATCACTCAGGCTGACCACCACCTGCCGCTCGTCCTCGGGATTGCGCCGCCGCGACAGCAGACCCAGCCGTTCCATCCGCTTGACCAGAGGCGTGACATTGCTGGAATCCAGCCCCAGCCGCCCGGCGATCTCCCCCACCGTCCGACCGTCGGATTCCCACAGCGCATTCAGCACCAGATACTGCGGATAGGTGATCCCCAGCGCATCCAGCAGCGGCTTGTAGGCCCGGCTGATCGCCATCGAGGCGCTGTACAGGGCAAAGCACAGCTGATCATCCAGCGTCGGCTTCCATCCTGATCCTCCCCCCTTGGGGGAGGTGGCTCCGAGCTCTTGCGAGGAGACGGAGGGGGCTGGCTTCG
>Ga0209630_10005525_pt1 | contig 10679 bp, 9 predicted proteins | sample COG_01_FD_184745 | JGI IMG/M metagenome (GOLD analysis project Ga0209630, IMG submission 184745) | Pelagic Microbial community sample from North Sea - COGITO 998_met_01 (SPAdes) (version 2) | ecosystem: Environmental > Aquatic > Marine > Neritic zone/Coastal water | place: Helgoland, sampling... | reverse complement strand
GCGGCAGATTTGTACGCGCTCGAATTTGATCAACTCGTATCGCTAGAACGGTTTGCACCGATTTCCGCTAAAAAACTGATTGCTGCCATTGATGCCTCAAAAGCCACTGACCTGAACCGGTTTATTTATGCGTTGGGGATCCCGGAAGTGGGTGAAGCCACGGCGGCCTCGCTGGCTCGAGCCTTTCCGCGGTTGGCGGCCTTGATGGCGGCCGATGAGGCCGCCCTTGTTGCGGTGCCGGATATCGGCCCTATTGTTGCCGCGCAAATTTCGGCTTATTTCAACAATACAAACAATCAGCGCTTGATTGAGCGATTGTGTCAACTTGGCGTGGTTTGGCCCGAGTCCGATGTGCTTGAGGCGCAGCCGACGCCCCTGGCTGGACAAACTTGGGTGATCACCGGGACCTTCGATACATTCTCGCGATCGGCGCTTAAAACCCAACTGCAGGATTTGGGCGCCAAGGTTGCCGGTTCTGTTTCTGCGAAAACGACGCGTTTGGCCGCCGGACGCGAAGCGGGTTCGAAATTAAGCAAGGCAGAATCCTTGGGTATCCCGGTCATCGATGAGGCGGGTCTACGATCATTACTGGAGCAACTGCCATGAAATTAAACCGATGTCGTTACCCGAGTCTGATGTTGGTGATTGTTGCGGCATTGCTTGCAAGCTGTACGGCGAAGCAGCCGTCGAATATCGATAACATTTGCGACATATTCAGTGAGCAGCGCAGCTGGTATAAAGCGGCCAACAAGTCGGCAAAACGCTGGGGCACGACGGTCCCGGTGATGATGTCTGTGATTTATCAGGAGTCGAGTTTTAAGGCCAAAGCGAAACCGCCGCGAACAAAGATCCTTTGGGTGTTTCCAGGTCCGAGACCGGCATCGGCTAAAGGCTACGCCCAAGCGATTGACGGCACCTGGGATACCTATCGCCGCTCGACGGGCCGCTGGTCTGCTGATCGAGCGGACTTTAAGGACGCGACCGATTTTATCGGTTGGTATATCGACCAATCAGCGACAAAAAATGGGATCAAAAAAACGGATGCGGAGAACCTGTATTTGTCCTACCACGAAGGCCAGGGGGGCTTTGCAAAGGGGACGCACCAAGGCAAACCTTGGCTGATGAAGGTGGCCAAGAAAGTCGATGCCCGAGCGAAAACCTTTGATCAGCAGCTCAAAGGCTGCGAGCGAAAATTCAAAAAACGGTTCTTCGGCTTATTTTAGGGACAAAACGAAAAAACCTGCGGCGCGGCGCAAAAGCGTGCGATACGCGGGGGTTGGATACCCCGACGGACGTGGCCAAGGCATGCTCCGGGCCGAAGGCGCCAGCGCCGGCTAGGTTATTGGATTTGAAGCCGCGTGGAACGATCGAGACCGATAAAGGGTCGTAAATCATCTTTATCACCAAACAAATACCGCGCTTCAGCCAGTTTGGCCTCTGCCGCATCAAAGTCGCCTAGGGCCCGCAGCGCGATCATTTGATTGACCCATAAAGGGGACCGTGGTGTCCCGCGACTCATTTTTTCGGACCATGCTAGGTAGGCGGTCAATTCTTGCCGATTGCCCTCCGCCAGCGCCGTGTTGAGGCGCAGCGCCCAAAGATGCCATTGGAAACGGTTCATATCAGCGGCTGGATTGGTGACGTCCAATAAGCGGTGGTATTGCCGCGGCTTACTGGCTTCTAACTGGGTTATTACAGCTAAGGATTGTAAGCCGGTCACCATAAAGGGAATGACCAAAAGCGGCGTTAAAAAGGCGAGGCTCAAGGGCAGAATGATCCTCGGAAAAGCGACTGCTTTCGGCGGGGATTGATGCGTATCGACAAACGCCAGCAATAGAATCAAGGTGATCCAGTGCAGGCCAGAATGGTAGAGCGGATACTCGGTTTGGGTATGGATTAGGATTGGCGCGGTGAGCGCAAGGCCCACCAAGCCCGTGGCCCAGGGCAGTCGGAACAAGGTTGTGAGAAAGCCAGCAGCCAGTAGCAAGAGCCCGATGAAGGCGACGAGCCCGCCTTCAACCACCCAAAGCAGGGTTTCGTTGTGGGGATGCGATAAGGCATGCAGGCCCTGAATGACGTTGCCCGGCGGGCTGGCATCGGCTGCATGCTGCGCGCGCCATGCGGATTCAAATTGGCCGTACCCGGCGCCAAAGAGTGGCGCCTGGCGGATCACATCCAGACTTCCGCCGTAGATGGCAACACGTGCGCCAGGATCTTGATAGATATCGGCGCCGCGCTTGACGCTATCCACGTTATTGAGGGCGGTGAGGCCGGTAATCAGCCCAAGGGTTGCCAACCCTAACCAGGCCTTATTAAAAGGTTTCGACAGCGCTTGAGTCTTCAAGATCAGGGGCAGGCTCAAAAGCAGCACCGCCAAGCCCGCCAATTGGCCGGTTCGGGATTGAATCACAACCAGTAACAAGGGACCTGAAAATGCCATCATCAGCAGCAGTGTTTGAACCAAACGGGATACCGGCTTCTCCTGGGGCATGAGCGCTAAAAACAGGCTGATCGCAAACCCCGTGGCCACGAAGCTGGCCATCACATTGACCTGCTGGAAGGTGCCGTTAGGACGGTTCTCGGCGGTGTTATAGCCCATGAAATTGCCCGGCTCAAGAACACAATATTGCACCAGGCCAATCAGGCTCTGAAGAACCGCCCCTGCCAAAATGAGCGGGAGCAGTTGCTGCCAAATCGCGCTGGTGACTCGAAATTGCAGGATTGCGGTGTACAACAACAACCCCGCGATGAGAGCGGCCACTCTGGGACCAGCAAGCGATAAATCCTCGATACTGGGCGCGAGCAAAGGCAGGGTTAACACAAGACCGCCCAGCCAAAACAAGATCAGTTGGGGGGTCACCATGAGGGCTCGTGCCCGCGCCCATTGCCAGAGCCCAAGGCCAATCAGGATCGACATCATCATCCACGCCACATAATTGGCGGGCAACGTGAGGCCATAGCCACCAAAGTTTGGGAAGGTGTAGTGCGCGCAGACCAGGAAGTACACCGCAAGGATCAGCTGAAACAGTCCCTCGGTGGTCGGTACAGCGAGAAAGGGCTTGGCAGGTCTTTGGATCGAGGAAAGGTCCTGGGATCCCAAACTCACGACGCAGGCATTGGCAGCGCTTGGCCGACGGCGGCAACTTTGGCCTCAAAGGTGACGCGATAAATGACGTTGGCCAGGTCATCGGCAATCAACAGGCTACCATCTGGATGGAACAGCAAATCGGCCGGCCGGCCCCAGGCTTGATTGTTTTGCAGCCATCCTTCTATGAATGTCTCTGCCCGTAAGTCATCGGACTGGCCCCGGGCAATCGTGATGCGGTGGCCGGTGTGTCCCGCGTCCGCTGTGCGGTTCCAGCTACCATGCTCGGCAATGAAGAGTTGGTTTTGATACGGGGCGGGGAACTGAGCGCCCGTGGCAAAGGCAACCCCCAAGGGGGCAACGTGGGGCCCGAGCGCGAGCGCGGGGGGCGTTAAGACTCGGTCCGGCGTTCGGGCGCCAAATTCTGGATCAATCACATCCAGGCCGTGGCGATAAGGGTAGCCAAAATGCAGGCCGCGGGTACTTGCGATGTTGAGTTCGCACGCTGGGCTGTCATCGCCTAAGTGATCCCGGCCATTGTCGGTAAACCAAAGCGCTTGGGTTTCGGGGTGCCAAGTAAAACCCACCGAGTTTCGAACACCGTGGGCAAACGCTTTGAGCGCTTTGGGCGTGACTGAAAGGTCCAAGGTTTGAATCGAGGCATAAACGGAATTGTCAGACAGGCAGATGTTGCACGGCGCTCCCACCGGAATGTACAGCAAGCCATCCGGCCCGAAATCGATGAATTTCCAACCATGGTGTTTGTCTTTGGGGAGCTGGGTGAAAACGGGACTCAGCGTTACAGGCTTTAGAAGCACCTCATCCAGCGGACCAGTTTGATAGATGGTATCAACCGCTGCAATGTAGAGCTGGTTGTCTTTGATCGCAATCCCAGAGGGCATGGTGAGGTCCGAGGCAATGACTTTGACCGTTTCCGCAAACCCGTCGTGGTCTTGATCCCAAATAGCATGAACCCGTCCAGCGCGACGACTACCGGCATAGAGTACGCCTTGGTCATCCAAAGCCAGTTGTCTGGGATTCTCGACCTCTGCGTAAATGCTGATTTGGAAGCCCGCGGGCAAGGAGAGTTGCTCCAGCGGTAATGCGGCGCTCGCTTTAAATCCTAGGGTGACACCGAGTATGATGGCAACGCAGACGCCCCAACGTCGTGGAAGTGGTTCGATGAATCCACGCTTTCTGAAATAACCCTTACCTTGAGCTGCGGTGATCATGATTGAACAATCTCTTCGTGACGAAATTCAGGGCTACTATTCCTCTTTTTTATCGGCAAAGCAATTCCGGCCCCGATATGGCCAGAGATTAATGATTGCAGAGGTCGCACGACGGTTAGCCGGGGACACCGCCGGAATCGACACGTCGCCCATTGCATTGGTGCAAGCCGGCACGGGTACCGGCAAAACGGTGGCCTATGCTTTAACCGGCGCCTTGATTGCTGCGGCCAAAGACAAAACCTTGATCATCTCAACGGCCACCATTGCCCTTCAGGAGCAGTTGGTATTGCGTGATTTGCCCGACATACAGGCCAAGGCGGGGATGAACTTTACCTTTTCGCTAGCCAAAGGCCGGCGCCGGTATCTTTGCCTATCCAAACTGGATGCCAGCTTGGAGGGTCGGGGCCAATCCTCAAAAACCTCAGACTTCTTTCCAGATGAATTGTTGGTCAACGCGCCCAATCAAGCACAAGTCTTGTCGTTGTTGTTAGACAGTTACGGTAACGGCACTTGGGATGGCGATCGCGACTCGTTAGCGGTCGTCGTTGAAGATCAGATTTGGCGCGGCGTCAGTACTGATCGGAGTCAATGCACCAATCGACAATGCAGTTTTTTCAGCCAGTGTGCTTTTTTCAGAGCGAGAGAAGGCTTAGATCAGGTCGATGTGATCATAACCAACCACGATTTGCTGTTGGCCGATTTGGCCTCTGAAGAAAGCCAGATTCTGCCACCGCCAGAGTCCAGTGTGTATGTGTTTGATGAAGCCCATCATTTGGTTGAAAAGGCGCGATCGCAATGGGCGGGGTTTTTAGGCCGTTCGACGACCCGCAGCGTGTTGGAGGCGGGCGCGACCTTACTGGATCAGCTTGAGCAGGATCTGGCGGCCGCCGAGCTAACCGAGATCTCACAGATTTTGTCGGGAAAACCGGGTTTTGCAGTGGTCATTGCCGAGGCGCTCACGTGTTTTGATCAACTCATGCAACATCTAGCGGGTTTCGAAGCGGACGCAACCCACCAAGGTGATGTCGGACGGTACCGCTTTGCCGGCGGCGAAATCGATCCGAGCTTGCAGACGGAATGTCACTACTTGGCGAGCCTCTTGGGGCAATTGGACCGTGCGGTTCAGGATTGGCGACGAACCCTAGAACAATCGGTCAGCGGCGCGACCGTAAAAGAGCGAATGGCGCTGGAAGGTTTGATTCCCGTGCTGGGCGGCTTTTCAAGCCGGTTTGTTGCCGCGCAACGGCTGCTGCAATTATTTGGTCAGCAGCAAGCCCCGGACGCATCACCTTCTGCGCGATGGTTGGACTTTAGATCCGATGATCTGTTGGTGCACTGCACGCCGATTCAAGTCGATGATTTGTTGTATGAAAAGCTTTGGACGCGCTGCGCAGGCGCAGTGCTGACCTCAGCTACCCTTGCCGTCGGACAAGATTTTGAATTGGTTGCCGCCGATCTTGGCTTGCCCGAGGACGTGGTGGGGTTGATTGTGCCCAGCCCGTTTGATTATGCCCAGCAAGGCCGGCTACGGGTGCCGAAAATGCAACAAAATCCATCGGATCCGAATGCGCATACCGAGGAAATTGCCAGTTTGATGCCAGGGCTTTTAACCGAGAGCCAAAGTGCGTTGGTATTGTTCACCTCTTGGCGACAATTTTTTGCGGTGATCGATGCCTTGCCAGCCGATCTGCGGGGGGATTGCTTGCTTCAGGGTGAAATCAGTAAAGCGGAATTGCTGAACCAACATCGCGACCGAGTTGACGCAGGAAAACGAAGCTATTTAATGGGGCTGGCAAGCTTCGCCGAAGGGGTCGACTTGCCCGGGGATTATTGTCAACAAGTGATCATTGCCAAGATCCCCTTTAGCGTTCCCGATGACCCGGTGGGGGCGACTCAGCAGGAGTGGGTTGAAGCCAGAGGGGGCAATGCGTTTTATGAGCTGATGTTGCCCCATGCGGCTTTACGGTTGACTCAGGCCGCGGGGCGGTTGCTTCGAACCGAGCAGGATTCAGGGGTTGTTACGATTCTCGACGCTCGACTCACCACCAAGGCCTATGGTCGAAAGCTCATTGCGGCCTTGCCGCCGTTTCGATGGGATCCAAATACAGCGGGTTAAGCTCCGTCGGTAAAGCTCAGTCGGTAAAGCTAGGTCGGTAAAACTAAGTCGGTAAAACTAAGTCGGTAACGGCAAGCGGATTTTGATCTGACTGGAATATGATGCGGTCTGGATGGCGCGCCTAAAGCGCAAGCACGCAACCCGCCAGTCGGGATGCTTAAGCCGTGAGTGCATCCGTCATACAATGCACGAACCATCAGGAGGAGGCAGGCACCATTATGAAATCCTCGATTGATACCGTGATTGTCGAGCAGTTGGCGCAAGCCCAGATTAGCGATCCAGCCTACCATGCAATGCTCAAGGCCCTGGTGGCCAAGGTGGCCCTTGAGCGAAACAAAACCATTGGCTTTTCTGGCAGTCAAGGCAGCGGTAAGTCGACCTTGGTCAGCGTATTAAAAGCGGTGCTTGAGCAGGCGCAAGGATTAACGGTTGCGAGTCTGTCGCTGGATGATTTTTACAAGACGCGCTCGGCGCGGACCCAAATGATGAGAGAACACCCGATGTTTCAGGTGCGCGGTGTTCCCGGTACCCACGATATTGATCTCATGCAGCAAGCAAAATTAGCCTTGTGCGCGGGCCGAGCGGCGCAGGTACCGGTATTCGATAAAGGGCTTGATGATCGTGCTGGCACCATGACGATTCCCGCCGGCTGCGAGAAGGTCTTGCTTGAAGGCTGGTGTTTCGGGGCAACGCCTGAGCCGGCCCTGGATTTGGCAACGCCGGTTAATGCGCTAGAGGCCAAGCAGGATCCACAAGGTCTTTGGCGGCATGGCGTGAACGAATACCTCGCCGGGCAAGCCTATCAGCAGTTGTTCACCGTGGATTATTGGGTTTATTTCAAGGCGCCTAATTTCGAGGCCATTTTAGATTGGCGTGCAGAGCAGGAAGCGCGTTTTAATCAAGGACCTAAGGCTATGACCCGGTCAGAGATCGAGGCATTCATTGGTTATTACCAGCGCATTACGCAGTGGATGCTGCTGGATGCGCCGGGTCGGGCGGATCTTGTTGTCACGTTAAATCCGGATCATTCGATTGCTGCGGTTCAGGGTGATTTGGAATTCAGCTTCGGTTCATCTCTGTCGTCTTAAAGTCCTTGCAGTCTAACAGGAGGACCTATTATGAAAATCGCAACAATGTTTTTGTTATCCAGCCTTGCCCCAATGGCACTCGCGAGTTCCGTCGCGTTTGAGGAAGCGGTGGTATTGAGCGCTGTTCCTGTGTTTGAGCAGGTTTCAGTCCAAACCCCATCCCGAGCCTGTTGGGTTGAGCGCGTGGCGGTCCGTCGCAATACGGACCATGGCGTGGGTTTGGTTGTCGGTGGCGTGGTGGGCGGCGCGATTGGTCATGCGGTCGGCCACAAAAAGCGCAATAAGCAGGTCGGGGCGCTACTGGGTTCTGTATTGGGCGCAACCGTTGGGAATGCGATGGCAAAGAATCGTCACGGTCAGACGCGATATGAAGACCGGGAAGTCTGTGAGACGCATCACACGGCACGGATTGAAGCGCGATTACTCGGTTATGATGTGGCCTATGAGTATAATGGTCAGGTTTATAACGTACGCATGGGCTCAGATCCTGGCGCGCAGGTGCGGTTGAGGGTGTCGCACACGCCGATGGGGTAAGCTTGAGCACGGCCGTAAAAGGATGGTGTTTTGAAAGGATCGATCAAGGGCATCGTGATGCTGGGGCTGTTGACCATGGGCCTAGGGCTGGATGCTGCGCCTAAGCCGGGTGAAGGCCCTCGCAACTCGGGTGACCCGATCAATAGTTTGCCAACGCGCAACACCTATAGCACGGAAGTTCGTGCACGAGGCCCCGCGATTGATAATCAGTCTGCGGCGCGCCGAGTCAAAGAGCGCTTTCGGGATCGGCGGATTTTGGGCATTAAACTGATCCAGCGCCGCAACAGAGCCCTCTATCAGGTTAAGACCTTGTCGGCAGAGGGCGTGGTGGCGTTTGTGAACGTTGACGCAGAATCCGGCGCGCTAACGCAATAGGAGGCCGCTATGGTGCAACGGGTCCTGTTGGCTGAAGACGACGAATTGCTGCGAGGTCAACTCATTGACCTATTAACCGCGCGCCAGTTTGTGGTTGAAAGTTTCGGGGATGGCGCCGCGGCCCTCGATTTTGGTTTGAATCAAATCTTTGATCTCGCGGTGATCGATCTGGGTCTGCCAAAGCTGCCCGGCTTAGATCTCGTGAAAACGCTGCGAGCCTCGGGTCTAGACCAACCAATTTTGATTTTAACGGCGCGAGGCGACTGGCACGATAAAGTCGAGGGCCTCGAAGCCGGCGCGGATGACTACCTGGTAAAACCCTTTCACATTGAAGAGCTTGTGGCGCGCCTTGGCGCGCTCTCACGGCGAGCAGACGGTGCATTGCAGACCGCGCTATCGCTGGGGCCCTTAACCGTGGATGTGAAGGCAAAATCAGTTTGCGTGGGAGAAGTCGCCTTGTCGCTGACGGCCTATGAGTACGGTTTGTTGACCCTGTTTCTCAGGCGAGAAGGCCAAATCGTCTCTAAAAATGAATTATCCGATCACCTCTACCAAGAAGATTTGGATCGAGATAGTAATGTGATCGAGGTTTTTGTGGGTCGGCTCAGACGGAAGCTGGCGGCTGAAACCAGCGAATTGCAGATCGAAACTCACCGCGGGCAGGGCTACCGCCTCATGCAGCATAGCGTCAGTTGAAGGGTTTATTAGGGTCGTTGCGAGGACGCTTGATGATCTCGGCAACCGTCTTGCTGATTGCCTTTCTGGGCACCATGGGGCTCGTGCTTGAAAACGCGTTCCGGAGCAGTGCCTTGGCGGCATTGAATGGCCGCCTGCTGCAACAAGTTTACGGCCTCTTGTCCGTCACAGAAGACAATGACATGACGGTGTTGCTGCCACCGGCCTTAACGGACCCCTTAATGAATCAACTTGGATCGGGTCACTTTGGTCTGGTACTGGACGATCGAGGGACGCTGGTTTGGCGCAGCCAGTCTGCAATGGATCAAGCCTTGCCGTCTGAATTAGTGGCAGCCCTCGATGAGATCGTGGCGACGGGGGTTCCGCGCGCTGGGGTGGTTTCCGACGGGTCTGACAAGCTGCGATATTTAGCCTATCGAGTGCAGTGGCTGGGGGAGCGTCATACGGGGCTTTATGATTATGTTGTGATGGAACAGAGCACGTTGCTCGAGGCCGAGGTCGAAGGTTTCCGAGCCAGGCTCTGGGGTTGGCTTGCAGGCATTATCGGCCTGCTAATGGCCCTGCAGTTTGTCGTGATGCGCTGGGGGTTAAAACCGCTTGGTGCCTTCACGCGGGATATTGAAGCTATGACCGAGGGCGACCAACGGGCGTTGTCCGGACCCTATGTCCAGGAGCTTGCGCCGCTTGCGCAAACGTTAAATCGTTTAGTGGATCATGAGCGCCAGCAAGCTGCTCGGTATCGAACGACGCTTGCGAACTTAGCGCACAGCCTAAAGACGCCCTTGTCGATTATCCGCAATGCGCTGACGATGGCGCCGCCGATGGGGCAGCCGGAAGATCACCGTGCTGAGATCGAGGTTCAGATTACTCAGATGGATGAACTGATTGCCTATCAGCTTGAGCGGGCGGTAATTGCGAGTACGCACCAGGCTAAAGATCAGCTCCAGGCGAGGATCGTGCTGGATCGTTTGAACGGCGCGATGCAGAAAGTTTATCGAGACAAGGTTGTGGCCGCCGAGGTGCAGGGTGAGAACCTTGCGCTGCGTGCTAGCGAGCGTGATATTCAAGAAGCCTGGGGCAATTTGATCGACAACGCCTATAAGTATTGTGCGGGCTCGATTCAAATCACTGTATCAAAAAACGCGCAGGGGATCCTGCTTCGGGTTGAGGACGATGGGCCGGGTATTGCGGACGCGTCCCATGAGCAGGTGCTACAGCGCGGCGCGCGACTCGACACGCGGGCCCCGGGTCAAGGCATTGGGCTGGCAGTGGTGAGCGAAATCGCCAGCCGTTACGATGGCGCGCTCGCCATCAGTCGCAGCAAGTTGGGTGGCGCGTGTTTTGACCTGGTGCTGAAACTATAAGCCGATAACGCGCGCAGGCGCCGGGCTAGGCGTTATGACTACCATCGCACAAGGGCGATTTGGCCGTTTTTTTGCAGCCGCAGAAGTAGACTTTTTTGCTTTCGGTCGCGGTAAATTTCTCGGGCAAAATGCTGGTGCCTTGATGCGAGCCATCGCAAAAGGGTTGTTGACCGCTTTTACCGCAGGCAC
>Ga0209630_10005523_pt1 | contig 10682 bp, 6 predicted proteins | sample COG_01_FD_184745 | JGI IMG/M metagenome (GOLD analysis project Ga0209630, IMG submission 184745) | Pelagic Microbial community sample from North Sea - COGITO 998_met_01 (SPAdes) (version 2) | ecosystem: Environmental > Aquatic > Marine > Neritic zone/Coastal water | place: Helgoland, sampling... | reverse complement strand
CGACTCTGGAATAATATTCAAAGCCGATCTTGGGGCAATGATTAAAACTGTGATGACCCAAATGACAGATCTCCTGTCAGGGTTAGGTCCAAAGATCAAAATTGTCGTCGACAGTTTACTGGAAGTTGCCGCGTCGATCAAAGACCCTAAAACACTCAGCACGCAAATGGACGTAGTTGTTAAGATGTTTGATGTTCTTGGAAAGTTTGCAAAAGCCTTAGGAGACTCTGCTGGCTTGGTTAACTTAACATCTAATGATGGGATGGCTTGGATGGACAGAGATATGGGCGAGAGAATGGCTGATGTCGCGACAGCAATCGGCCAACTGTTAAAGCCAATGAAAAAGGAAATCAAAGATCTTGTTGCTGAGATGCAAACTATCGCAGGTACGATTAAAAGCCCAGAGACTTTGCTACCAAAAATGGACGTTATACTAAAAATGTTCGAAGTGCTTGGTTCATTTTCATCATCTCTTAAGAGCCTAAACAAAATGTTTGGTACTGAATCAGATGGCCTTGATATCGGTAAGTTAAAGGCTACGATGACCTCCGTTGGTAACGCAGTCAAGGAGCTATTTGCTACGTCAGGTGACGCTAGCTTAATGGCTATGATGGGTGTTGTGTCATCGGCTAAGATTTCTGCAAGTGGTATAGATAACCTGTCCAACGGCGCTTCAATACTAGATGGTCTTGGTGGCTTTTATAAAGCCTTAGTGAGCGTTACTGGAATAGCTGCACAAAGTCCAGCCACTGGACTTGGCGTGCAAGTAAAAGCGATAGTCGACGAAGTTAATAAATCGATAGAAGCGCTAAACTCAATTGGTGATGTTAACGCTGACGTAGCTCTTAAGAAATTTGCGTCTGCAGTAGGAGTTAGTTCTGAGACCTTAACCATCAACAACCCTGGTGTTAATATAACAATGAATGTTTCAGTGACCATGGACGCTGATAAGGTTGGTAAGGTCCTCATTGACAAGTCTGTTATGACAACACCACTAGCTACGGCGGAGGGATAAGATGTCCGAAGATAAAAAAGAGATAGGTAAAACTCTGGATCCTAAACAGTCTGAAGAACTACGTAAGCAGTGGGTTGATTCTATGTCACGGTTATCCAATCAAAATATGCCAGAAGAGTTTAAGAACTTTCTACAAATGATTGAAGGCTTAAAGAATGACGAAGAAGCACTTCAGACACTAAAAGAAGAGATACTTAATCATTATGGCGAATGAAAACGATTACACACCTGAAGGAACAGGAGCAGATAATAAGGTACAAGAAGGTGATGACCTTAAGCCTTCGTCTCTTGACACCCTTGGTTCATATCTTAGTGCACAGACGACTAATCCAAGCACGGCGAATTCTTTTCCAATAGAAGATATAGCTAGAGTAGAAGTTAGTGTACAAGGCTCTTCTGGGACACCAGCAGAATTTCAAACTGGAGGTCAAGACGGAAACCCAGGGTTTACGAACACATTCCCTGCAGGCGAAGGCAGTGCCGGATCCGCGGTTTCTAATTTTGAAACCCTAAGTGATTCAGGAAAGATAAGAAACCTGTCTAGCTTTCTTGATAAAAATTCACAAAAAGATGGTAACAATTTGTTGAGAGACATTGTTTCCAATCGCGCTCCCGGCGAACCTGGAGTCGGCGATTCATCTGGGGCTAGCTCTTCTAGAGATCCTCAAGGCGCGACAGAAGTCCAAAGACAAATATCAAATATACTACGTAGCAGTAATAGGTTCGACCCTACCCCTGGATCAAGCCCTTACATCGAGGACGGCAGCTTTACTGAACCTGGGATTCCAATACAACAAGGCGCATTTGGTGTATATGATGATGAAGCAGTACGCACGAGTTTAGACGACTTAAACAAAATAGCAAAGTCTATGTTGGTTAGGTCAACCGGTCATCGTTTAAGTGATTCTTCAGATCCAGACGGAGGATCTGCAATAACCGTTACTGACGTCCAGAAAGGTAATGTAAAAGTCAGCACAGAAAAACTGAGGGCTCAAGGTGCATTTGCCGCTCCACCTCGAGTTTCGTTACAAGATGCTGAGTTAAGGTACGATGATAAAACAGGCGAAGCTTTAAAATCTCAAAAATCATTTGGTAATCTTTCATCCTATAGAGAGACCTTTGAGACTGGTAGACTTGCAAATTTTAACGTGCTAATTAACGCTTTAGGCGATTATCTGCTCGGAGCAGCTGTCTTTACTGCTGTTATAACGCTAGTTGAAACATTGGAAACTGGTACGAAGCCATCACCTGGATCTCCTCAAACACTAAAGAAAGGATCTTGGCGTAAGGAACCAACTGTCTTAAGAATTATGCGCCAGCTTGGTATTCCAAACCTTAATAGACCGACATGGCTTTGTGCAATATACGGTTTTGCTGCCTGGTTAAAAATTCCGTCGTCTGCTTTACCTGATCCAAGCGGAGCTGGTGTACCAACATTGCCTCCTCCTTTTGGAGCTGCATCAGACTGGGGCGCAATTCCTGCATGGTTTGCTGGAGTTGCAGCTCAAAGTGATAAAACGCTGTTTAACATATTATACTCATCAGGTTATTACGCTAACATAATGCGCGTAGTCCGGCGTGATCTTGAGCGGCTGTTAACTCAAGTTTCTTTTTCGCCTTCCGGAAGTACAACTGGACCTGATTTTGCTCGATCAATTTTTGAATTAATGATAACCTTAAACTCTTATTCTTCATGGAATTTTTTCGTAGCAATTCTTAGAATGGGAGATGCATGGTTAAACTCTTATTCAAAGAGAGTCGAGTATACAACTCTTAAGTCAACAGGTCAAACTCGGCAAGTTCATAGTAGATCCCCGGGAGGTACTAGCAAGCTCGCGTGGCGTCATAGATCTTCGCCTGCCTTACTTTTGCTAAATCAAAAATACGTAAACGCAGCTACAGTTTATGGGTATGATCCAGATCGAATAACAAAGCTTCATAACGCTCTTGGCGATGGAGACGCTAACTCTGCTGGTACTCCTTATTACGACCACTTGCGATTTGGTGGAAAGAACCGCGGTCTTCTTTACGGTTTACCTGACGTCTACAAAAGGCATCCAAAAGATCTTGTAGATGACATTGAAAATGAACTAGATGCAGAATATTGTCCGTTCTATTTTCATGACTTACGTACTAACGAAATAATTAGTTTTCATGCTTTCTTAAGCAATCTTACTGACTCATATTCTGTATCATATGCAGAATCCAGTGGGTATGGCAGAGTCGATAAGGTTAAGATATACCAAGACACGACAAGATCTATTTCACTAACCTGGTCGCTGGTCGCCACGAGTCCAAAAGACTTTGATTCGATGTGGTATAGTGTTAATAAGCTGGTATCTATGCTTTATCCGTCATTTTCGATGGGTAAACCTGTACATGCCGGCGATAAGAAATTTGTAATGCCATTTTCACAAATTCCAACAGCATCCCCGGTAATAAGACTTCGTGTCGGAGACGTTATAAGAAGTAATTACAGCAGGTTTAATCTGGCGAGAATATTCGGGTTGTCTGAAGTCAAGCCTGCTGCTTCTGCCGCCGGCGGTGGATCATCAGCATCTGAAATTAGTGACGCCCCATTTGATATAACTTCCGGCCCTGCGATAGGCTCAGCTACGGCTGCTGCTGCGACAGCAGATGCTACGGCTGCGTCAGACGTTGAGACAGAAATGACACGCCAGTTTGAATCAGGAGAGCCAACGTCAAATGCCGACGCATCGAAAGGGTATCTTCCTGGTGACGAAAGCTGGGGCTTCGCCATTCTACAACCATCGTCACAAGGCTACACAACTTATGATACAGACGCTGGGAATATTATCAAGGTAGGTGAAGGTGCTGCAAATCTGTCAAGCATTAAAAACAATTTTGCTAGTAACAGCCCTAAAGATTCAGGCGCCACCCATGTCGAAGCTTCTGCATTTTTATCAAGGCCGGTAGTAGGAGGAAAAGTCACAATTCTTGAGCGAGTCATTGTTGGGGCGAACGTAGGAGATGCTGTAAATCAAACTGATGATGAGCTAAAAGAAGCTCCTCACGCAGAATATTACGTTCAATACACTGACCGTGATGATGCAGCAGACCCATATGGTCCTGTTTCTGAGAAGAATCATTATCATACATATGTCGTTACAACAGCTGACCTAGAACCTATAAAGCCGAGCGTAGCGACAACTGTCGCTGACGATCCAACTGTGACATTAGAAAAGCAAATAACTGATGTAGATGACTTCTTTGATCCAGACAACAACGCCATTGTTAGGTCTTTTGAAGCTGCTGGTGGCCGTGGTTTAGCGGGCGTAATTACTTCTATGGACTTCGACTGGGCCGAAGCGCAGTGGGATATGAGCGGTATCGGACGCCGCGCACCGACAATGCTAAATGTCAGTATTCAATTCTCTCCAATTCATGACATTATACCAGGGCTTGACAACAACGGTATGATGAGAGCCATGAATTATCCAGTTGGAAATATTGCTGGGCCATTAGGTACTGATGCTCGTAACGACCCAGGCGGAATTCGTCCAAGGCAACCGCCAGGTGGCAAAGATGCTAGCTTTGATGATGCAGCAAACGAAAACTACGGAGGGTTTATTGGCTCTGTAGAGGATGATGAATAATGCCAACTAGATATAAAAGAGCTTCGAAGATAAGGTCAGGTAGATCATATGGTACGTACGTCGCTGGCTACATCATATATAGAGCTATACAAACCCGTGCAATAGACTTTAAGACGGAAGTAACAAAACAATCTCAACGTCTTGACATAATAGCAGGTGAGTACTATCAAGATGGCTCGTTGTGGTGGGTAATCGCTGCCGCTAGCGGAATCGGCTGGGGATTACAGGTACCTCCAGGTCAGCAACTCTTTATTCCCACTGATATTTCTCAAATTGAGGCGCTGGTTGGATAATGGCTATTTATGATACTCGTCTTGGTGAGATAATTAATGCTCTTGGTAGATACTATAGCATCGTTTCTAAGGATAAGTTTATGCCACTGCTTGCTTTCGGTGGCGATGACGCAATAGGCAGCTTTGGTACTGTTAATTTTGATCCGTCTCCTGAGATAGAAAAATTAGTGTCTACATTTTCTGATGCCACAGAAGGTGGCACCATCATGATAAAAAACTTTAACGCGCTGAAGGACATATTATCATCTGCAGATGACCCATCATCTTCTTTGGACGAAGAAACCGTTAAACAAGCCATGACGCTATTTCGTTATCATGGCGACCCTAACGCTTTTGAATCTATTATGACGGAATTTGAAAGGGTATGTTCTAAGATCAGCATTAACGATATGTGTAGAATCACTCCATCTTCGACAGGTAATGATGGAATGATAAACGGCGCTTTTGCATCACCAACAAAGTTTACCCCTAATCTTTGCGCTTTAGAAGTGTTTAACCCTAAGTTGGTTCCTGCTGTTAGGGATACCGGCGCAGCTGGGCTGTTCATGAACGCCATTCCTACGCTGGAGTTTTCTAGATGTCAGCCATGTCTTGATATCACTTTGGTTTCTCCAAACACTGCATTAAATTCAGATGGTAGAATTCAAACCATCGGACTAATGCAACAACTTTTAGGACAAAGTGTACCTGGGGATGGTGACAAAGCTTTAGCTCAAGCTATAGACATGACAGCTGTACAAGGCAGACTAGAAGAAGTAGAAGCTTCTGCCGCGGCCGGCGAAGGTGATACAACAGCTGGAGACTACACTGCTTCTTCTGGTGACCTTAGCGTTTCCACTGCTGGTATGGAAATGTTTACCGCTCCACAAACTTTAGTCCCTGTGCTTGGTAACGGTATGGAAACATACGGAGACTTCGAGGCGTATCAAATAACCGAACCTGCTGCGGATGGATCAACAACTCCTTCTATAACAGCTGGTGGCCGCCGCGGCGCTCCGATAATCGATCCATTTCGACCTTTAATGAGTATAGAAGACTTTAACATAACCGTAACTCCTTCTAAAGGTATGATGTCTCATAAAACTGCTGACCTTTCTCTTGTCTTGCATGATCGCTCTCGGCTAACTGAAATAGCTGAGTTTGTAAAGCCGGATCTTTATGGAAAGTCTGAATTAATGATAACATACGGATGGAATCATCCTGATAATTCTGCGCTCACCGGTCCAGGAGGGGGGTTACACGGTAATTTTTATGGCGCTTTTTTAAACGCTATGAAGGTCACAGAAAAATATATGATCGTAAATAGTAGCTTTTCTTTTGATGAAGTAGGACAAGTAAAGATAAAACTTAAGCTATCAATGAAAGGTGCTACTAACCTTAGCACAGGTAACATCAGCCAAGGAGAAGATGTCGAGGACGCTACATCTGGCCTTAAGGATGCTATTGAAGCAATTAAAAGAGTAAAAAAAGAAGCGCTAGAAGACGCAGCAGCTGCCGGAAGCCTAAAGGAACAAAAAGATGTTTTTGGAGAGTCCTTCTTTAAAGCTGCATCCGACACTAGCCGAGCCATGACAATGGATGATGAGACAGCTGCTGCTTTAAAGAAATATATTTCTGAAAATAGAGGAGCTACTGGCACTTCTAAGGACCTTGCTGACTCATTAGAGAAGGCATTCGGTAGTGATGGTAAAGGAGGCGAGGTTGCAAAGTTACAAAAAACTATCGCTGAAGCAGTGGCTACAAAGCTAAAGCATATCAAAAGCCTTCGAAAGTCTAATAAAGATTCATTTGCTAAAGCGGTCACCGGAGCGGGTGGTAGTACTAAGTACGTAAACATACCAAAGGATTCTCGTAAACACGTTTCGTTTGGTGCATTGTTAATGTACATGATAGGAAAGCCTCTTGCTGCTACAAAGCGGTTTGACGAAATTCAATTTATTTTTTATCCTGTAAATGATAAAGCATCTTACCTTAAGGATCTTACAACTGCTCAAATTCCAATTAAGATCAGTGATTTTGAAGGAGTTTTTAAGGAAAATACAAAGACATCTGTTAATTTACCTCTTGGTAGATTTCTTGGAATGGTAGGCAAAGAGTTTATTCACAATCAAGCAGCTGAAGCATACGGTCTTGCGGCGTTATACGACACAGACGACGAAGGAAAAAAGCAGGTTAAGGAAAAGCTAAAAGAAGATCCTACTAAACTAAATGATGAAAAAAAGAAACGCCTCGAAGACGCGTACGGTGAAGGCCAGGAAATTTCTTTTAAAATGCCTAGAGTAAAGTTTCATTTAGAAGCTGTTCCAGCTAAAGACACCGGTCATGAAATTGGAAGAAGAGCAACTATTCTCAGGATACATGTCTACGATACAGTTTGTACTCCTCATTCTGCGTTACACAAAATGATGTCTGCTGCAAGATCTAATTCTTTAGGAATGCTAACAACAGCAGCGTCAAAAGCCGCCACCCCGATAGACTTAGATAGCAAGAGCTCTGATGACGCTGATGTTTCTGTTGATCATACTTCTGCGTTTGTAACGCAGATTCAGGAAGCTATTGCTGGTGGTTTATTAGAACCTGTTCCATCGATGTCCGTAAAGGATCTAGAAAGTTTTGATCCAACTGCTCCTGGCGCTGATGATACATACTTTAGAATTAAGGGTGGATTTCCTGCTTTAAAAAACTTTGTAGCAACTTCTATGCCTTCGATTATCTACGGTTCGACTAACTCAGCAGTGTTATCTGCAGACGTTTCATCTATGAACAACCCACAACTGTCGACTATTAATATGATGAGAGCTGGTATGGGCGGTGGTTCATCTGCTCAAGGTGCTAGAGACGCTGGTGTACCACTTCAAACAGCACCAGTTTCACTTAGCTTAAACACTTTTGGTTGTCCGGCTATAAATTATGGTCAAAGCTTTTTTGTGGATTTTGGTACAGGAACGACGATAGATAATGTTTTTGTGGTCACGGGTATAGACCACTCTATATCACAAGGTAAGTTTGAAACCAAGGTAAAAATGACTCAAATCGATGCTTTCGGTAAATACACTAGTACGCTTACCACTCTGACTAAAACCCTTGCGGCCTTAAAAGATGCCGGCAGCGAGTCCACAACAGAGTAGATAGTCTAAGTGTTTAATCTTGAAAAAACCTCTATAGCGTATTAGAATGCTATATGTCACTTTTTATATCTAGCAAAGCTACCGGCCTCCCTTATAATATGGTCATAAAGGATGGTCTTGTCAAGAAGACACTAGAGCCGTATACTGAAGACATAGCAGCATCTCATTTTGGTAATTTAGAAATAAAGAACTCTATCGAGCCCCTACTATCTCTTTTCGAGTGCGAAATATCAGATATAATACCGAAGCAGTTTTACCGATCATTTCAAGAATGTAAATATTCTGGGGATATTCCTTGGAGCTCTGTGCTACCAAAGAAGATGTACATTAAGCTGTTAAAAGGATTGCTGACAGAGATTCAATGTTCTTTAAAGAAAGTAAATAACTCGTTATATCCTGCTTTCTTCTATGAAACAAACAAGATCTTTAATATGCTAAGGCCTAGCTACATAGACGAGTTTATGTGCAAAGAGCATTTAGAAGAAGGTGACAACCACGTCTTAAAGTCAATACTTGCCATGGCTCAAGATGGTTGTCTTCGTGTTCCTAGATATGACAGAGTGTCAACGAAAACAGGCAGGTTAGTGATAAAAGACGGGCCGCAAGTATTGACACTTAAGAAAGATTTTCGAGACATCTTTAAGCCTTCTTCTTCAAGAAATAAGCTTTATGAGGTGGATTTTGTTTCTCTTGAACCGCGAGTTGCTCTAAGTATTGCAGGAACAAAGTCAGCTGTAGATGATGTCTATATGTCTTTAGTCGATGCATTTGACTTAAACGTAAGCAGGGAAGCCGCAAAAATTGCTGTCTTATGTTCTTTATACGGTGCTGGTAACCATCATCTTAACTCCATACTTAAGAAAGAAGGTAGCAACGTTAACGCTACAACGCTACTTAAGAAAGTTAAGAAACACTTTAATATTGCACATTTGACTTCCAAGCTTCGTGATGAGGCATCATCTGGTTTTATCACAAATTGTTTTGGTCGACCGATAGAAGTTGATGGACAAAGGGATTCTATTTTAGTTAACAATTTTTTGCAATCATCAGCTGCAGATCTAGCGCTTTGGGGGTTTGTAGACTTTTGCGAATCTATGAACAAAATGGTTCGCCCTATGTTTGTGATTCATGATGCTTTGATTTTTGAAGCGGCCCCGGAGCATTTAGGCCTTATCACTGAATATGTAGATAAGGGGTTCAAGGGTTTAGGAACTGGTACATTCCCACTGAAGCTAACGGAGTTTAGAAACAAATGAATGAACAACAATTAAGAGGCTACATACGTAGTATATTCGAAGGTGAAGAACCTAAAGATAAAGAGCCTACGGAGCAAAAAAAAGCCGGAAAAACTAAAAAGTCAAAATCCGATACGAGGCCAGGAGAGATTGGCGTGACTGCTGGTCGAGGTGGCTGGAGCAAAGAAGTTAAAGATGCTGGTGCCTTAGCAGAAGATGCCCCAGAAGAACTAATGAAAAACTTAGGAATTAGTAAGAAGGCTTCTGGCTTTAAAGGCGTCAGCTCGATAATAAATCAAGCTCTTTCAAATTCAAGTGTTATGAAGAAATCTTATTCTGGTGTTTCGTCTGTTAAGGCTGGTGACCTAAGCGGTATTATGGTCAAAATGAAAGAATTGGATAGTCGTAATGGCGCGAAGTATTTACATCACACCCTCATTGGTGCCTTAAACTCTGAAAAATTATCCCTTAACGTCCCCGTACAAATTCAGCGTTTAGATGGGCAAACAGTTGTTATTTACGTTTCTCCAAAGAAAAATGCCTGGCAACCTCCAGCAAAAGTCAAGTCTGACGAATAAAGAGAAAAATATCAACAAGTGAGTGTAAAGTGTTTCTTACTTCTCTATAATCAAGTTATACGCTTAAGAGGAGTAATCATGAAGCATTTAGCAGTAGACGGTGTTGTTACGTTACAAAAGTTGGAGAGCTTAGCTCATCCAGACAGAGAGCCACAACCTGGTGATGTTCCAGCTGTTATTATAGACGTTGAAACTACTGGCTTAAATAAAGATCGAGATGAAGTGATTCAAATCGCATTACGTCCTTTCTTTGTTTCTCCTACAACTGGCGAAGTTTCTAGCATTAAAAAATGTATAGAATATTTGCAAGAGCCCTCTTTTCCGCTTAGCGAAGTAATCACTGATATTACTGGATTCGTAGACAGTGATCTTAAGGGTCATAAAATACCTTGGGATAAGGTTGCAAGGATTTTATCAAAGTGCCAGTTTGTTGTTGCACATAATGCTTCCTTTGACAGACAATTTGTAGATGAATCTTTACGCAGAAACGGCCAGGTCGTGCCAACAGACACTGTCTGGTGCTGCTCTATGAGTCAAGTTGATTGGAACAGCATCTGTCGTGCTTCAAAGGCTCTAGAGGTCCTCTGCGCATGGCATGGGTTTTTCTATGATTCTCACAACGCCGCCGCCGATGTTGATGCAACTCTTCACTTATTAAGGCATAATAAGTATATGTCAACAATGTTGGACAATGCCATGAAGCCAGATTACCATGTATTTGCTGCTGGGTCAATGCGAGAAGAAAACCCGATGCTTAAGCAACGCCGTTATCGGTGGAATCCAGAGCTTTCTTGCTGGTGGAAAGGTGTTAATAAT
>Ga0209630_10005520_pt1 | contig 10684 bp, 10 predicted proteins | sample COG_01_FD_184745 | JGI IMG/M metagenome (GOLD analysis project Ga0209630, IMG submission 184745) | Pelagic Microbial community sample from North Sea - COGITO 998_met_01 (SPAdes) (version 2) | ecosystem: Environmental > Aquatic > Marine > Neritic zone/Coastal water | place: Helgoland, sampling... | reverse complement strand
TGGGGGCGGGCGCCGGCGCGGTCTGGGCCATGGCGGTCCCGCCCAAGCCCGCGGCGATGACAAGGGTCATCGCACTGCAGAGCGGCGCCCGGAAGCGGGCGGCCATGGCGGCGGGAGCACGTCGGTCGGTCATCATCATACGGGAAACCATCGGGGGCAGGCCTCGGCTCAACTGACGAGCCCGCCGAGGAATTTGAACAGGTTCAGCTTCTGCAAGTCGTTCCAGGTCGCGAACAACATCAAACCCGCCAGCAAAGCAAGACCGACCCGGTATCCCGCCTCCTGAACCCTGGCCGCCACGGGTTTCTGCGCCACAGCTTCATAGGCGTAGAACACGAGGTGGCCACCGTCCAGAACCGGGATGGGCATCAGGTTGATGAAGCCGATTCCGATCGAAAGTAAGGCGGCAAGGCTTGTCAGGCTGAAGGCGAGATTGATGGCGATGGCGAGCGGATCGGGATTGGCGGCCACGGCCGCGTTGGCGATCGCGCCGGACGCCTTGGCGATGCCCAGCGGCCCGCTGAGCTGGTCGCCCGATTCGCGGCCGCTGAAGATGCGTCCGATATAGGTCAGGGTGGTGCCCAGGACGTCTTTGGTCTGCAGCACGCCCTGCCCCACCGCCTCGATGGGGTTGTAGCGGACATAGCGGGTTTCGGCGCGGGTCGAGCCCAGCAGGACGCCGAGACGGCTGATGCTGACGCGCCCGGCGATCGGGTCGTTCTCGATGCGGCGTTCGGGCGTCGCCGTGATGAAGATTTCAGCGCCGTTGCGTTCGACGGTGAAGCGGATCGGATCGCCGGCGCTCAGGGCGACCTTGGCGGTCACCTCGCGGGAATCCTTGATCGCGCGTCCGTTGATGCCGGTGATCAGGTCGCCCGCGCGGAAGCCGGCGACCGCGGCCGGAGAACCCGCCCCGACCTCGGCGACCCGGGCCGGCGTCAGCGCCTTGCCCAGAAGCGAGAACATGACCGTGAAGATCAGGATCGCCAGGATGAAGTTGGCCACCGGCCCGCCGGCCGTGATCAGGGCCCGCTGCCAGACCGGCTTGAAATGGAAATAGTCGCGCTCGGCGCCCGGGCCGTTCTCGGCGATCACCCGCTGGCGCAGTTCGGCCAGACCCGCCTGGTCCGGCACGCTGGAGGCGTCCAGGTCGCCGGCGAACTTCACATAGCCGCCCAGCGGCATCCAGCCCACGCGCCATTCGACGCCCCGCTTGTCCGTGCGGCTGAACAGGGCGCGGCCGAAACCGATGGCGAACCGGTCGATCTTCACCTTGAAGGCGCGCGCGACCCAATAGTGGCCGAGCTCGTGGATGACGATCACAGGCGTCAGCACGACCATCACCGCCACGATGTTGATCAGGATCTGGCCCAGACCGTTCAGCATTACCGTCTCGTACTCCCCAACCGCCGGAATGGCGGCCCCTTCAGCGTCTCAGGCCGCGATGGCCAGTCCGCTGACGATGGTCTCCGCGATCCGCCGAGCCTCCGCATCGACGGCCAGGGCCGCGTCGCAGGCGTCTTCAGACGTGAAATCCATCCCCGAGCGTGTCGCTCGATCAAGGGTTTCGGCGACGACTGCGGCAATATTGAGAAAGGCCAGCCTACGGTCAAGAAACGCATAGGCCGCGACCTCATTGGCGGCGTTGAACACCGTCGGCGCGGAACCGCCCGCCGTCAGGGCCTCGCGGGCCAGTTTCAGGGCCGGGAAGCGCTCGTAATCCGGCGCCTCGAACGTCAGCTTGCCCAGGGCGGCCAGGTCCAGCTTCGGCGCCGGCCAGGCCAGACGGTGCGGATACGCCAGGGCGCAGGCGATCGGCGTCTTCATGTCCGGCGGCCCCATCTGGGCCAAGGTCGAGCCGTCGACGTACTCGACCATCGAATGGATCACCGATTCGGGATGGACCACGACGTCGATCTTTTCGGCCGGCATGACGAACAGATAGGCGGCCTCGATCGTCTCCAGACCCTTGTTGGCCATGGTCGCGCTGTCGACCGAGATCTTGGCGCCCATCGACCAGTTGGGATGGGCCACGGCCTGTTCGGGCGTCATCCGCGCCATCTCGGCCAGCGGTGTCCTGCGGAACGGCCCGCCCGAGGCGGTCAGGACCAGCCTTTCGACCCGCTCCGGCGCCTCGGCCGGAAACACCTGGAAGATGGCCGAATGTTCGGAATCCACCGGGATCAGCGTCCCGCCGCTCTTGCCGATGCGCTCGATCAGCCGAGGACCGCAGCAAACGAGGCTTTCCTTGTTGGCCAGGGCCAGGGTCGCCCCCGTCCCCGCCGCCGCCCAGGTCGAGCGCAGCCCCGCCGCGCCGACGATGGAGGCCATGATCCAGTCAGCGGGCCGGGTCGCGGCCTCCACGACGGCCTCATCCCCGGCCGCGACCTCGATCTCCAGCCCGTTCAGGGCGTCGCGCAGGTCCTGCAGACGCTTCGGATCGGCGACCACCACCTGCTTCGGCTTCCACCGCCGCGCCTGTTCGGCCAGTCGGGCGACGTTGCCGCCCCCGGTCAGGACCTCGACCTCGAAAGCGCCGGTCCCGGCCGCCTCGGCCTGATCCATCAGATCCAGCGTCGAACAGCCGACCGAACCGGTCGACCCCAGCACGCTCACGCGCCGCCGGATCATGCCGCCCGCTCCAGCAGGAGCACCAGCCAGCGGCCCAGCGCCACCACCACGACCGCGAACATCAAGCCGTCGACCCGGTCCATCAGCCCGCCGTGGCCGGGAATCAGATTGCCCGCGTCCTTGACCCCGAAGCGGCGCTTCAGCCCGGATTCCCACAGGTCTCCGGCCATGGTGGCCAGCGCGGCGGCGAGGCCCAGCACCCCGCCCCAGAACATGTTCAGGCGGCCCATCTCCAGCCAGTGCGCCATCCCGGCCCCGGCGATCATCCCGGCAGTCAGCCCGCCGATGAAGCCGGACCAGGTCTTGTTGGGCGAAAAGCGCGGCCACAGCTTGGGGCCGCCCACGGCGCTGCCGACCAGATAGGCCAGGATGTCCGAGGCCCAGGCCACGGCGAAGACCAGCACCGTCCAGTGCAGTCCGACCGGCGAATGATTGTCTCTCAGCCAGATCAGCAGCACCGCCGGCCAGCCCAGATAGAGGACGCCATAGGCCGCGTTCAGCGCCTCCTGCCCCCGGCTGCGCGCGAACATGCCTGCCGCCCCGGCCCCGAAGACCAGCAGCACCAGGGCCAATGAAAGTTGCCCCGCATGGGCCGTCACGACCGCCGCGAACAGACCCAGGGCCACGGCGCCGGTCATCATCCGCCAGGCGCCGGGCGCGCTCATCATCGCCCATTCCACGGCCAGCAGGGCGCAGGCCAGAAGGATGAGGGTCAGGAACCACACGCCCCCGGCCCAGGTGGCCAGGACCGCTGCGGGCGCCAGCACGACGGCTGACGCGGCGCGAATGCCGATGTCCCCAACCTTGAGCGCCATCAGCCCGTCGCGAGCGCCGGCTGCGCCATCAGCCCGCCGAACCGGCGATCCCTGTTGCGGTACTGTTCGACGGCCTCGCCCAGCGGTCCGGCGCCATAATCGGGCCAGAGCACGTTCTGGAAGACCATCTCGGCGTAGGCGGCTTCCCACAGCAGGAAGTTCGACAGCCGCTGCTCGCCCGAGGTGCGCACGATCAGGTCGACCGGCGGTCCGCCCGCGGTCGACAGGCCGGCGCCCAGGGTCGCCTCATCCAGCGGCGCGGTGGCCTCGCCGGCCAGGACGTTGTCGATATGGCGCTGGGCCGCGTCGACGATGTCGGCCCGACCGCCGTAGTTGAAGGCCACCTGCAGCAGGAAGCGGGTATTGTGCGCCGTCTGGGCCTCGGCCCGGTCGACGATGGCGGCGATGTCGGTCGGCAGGCCCGTGCGGCGGCCCAGCACCCGGACCCGCACGCCCTCGCGCGCCAGCCGGTTCAGGTCGCTGGCCACATAGGATCGCACCAGACCCATCAGGTCGGACACCTCCTCCGCCGGACGGCGCCAGTTCTCGGTCGAGAAGCCGAACACCGTCAGGCACTCGATGCCGTACTGGGGCGCGGCCTGGACGGTGCGCTTCAGGGCCTGGACCCCCTCGCGGTGGCCCATGGCGCGCGGCAGCCCCCGGGCCTGCGCCCAGCGACCGTTGCCGTCCATGATGAGCGCGACATGCTTGGGGCCTTCAGAGGCCTCTGGCAGACCGGCGGTGGGTGCCGTCATTTCATTTGCGTCCTGGCGAGCCTGAGGCGGACCTCAAACCTGCATGATCTCAACTTCCTTGGTCTTCAAGGTCTCGTCGATGCGTTTGATGGCGGCGTCGGTGTCCTTCTGGACCTCGGTCTCCATCTTCTTCTGTTCGTCCTGGCTGATGTCGCCCGCCTTCTCGGCCTTCTTCAGGTCGTCGTTGGCGTCGCGGCGCACGTTGCGCACGGCGATCTTCTGCTGCTCGGCGTATTTGGCGGCCAGCTTGACCAGGTCCTTGCGGCGCTCTTCGGTCAGTGGCGGCACGGGAATGCGCAGGGTCTGGCCGTCGGTGACGGGGTTCAGGCCCAGGCCGGCGGCGCGGATGGCCTTCTCGACGGCGCCGACCATCGACTTGTCCCAGACGCTGACCGACAGCATGCGCGGCTCGGGCACGCTGATCGCGGCGACGGCGTTCAGCGGCGAGTTGGAGCCGTAGGCCTGGACCTGGACCGGGTCCAGCAGGCCCGCGTGGGCCCGGCCGGTGCGCAGGCCCGAATATTCCTCTTTCAGCGTGCTGACCGACTTGTCCATGCGGTCGCGGTAGGTGCTCAGATCCGGCTTCGCCATCTTGTTCTCCTTGAGTCTCTTATAGTCAGACGCTTGCGGCGTTGTCGCTGATCACCGTGAACGCGCCCTCGCCGCGCAGCACGCGGTGGAAGGCCCCCTCCTCCCGGATCGAGAAGACGACGATCGGAATGCCGCTGTCGCGCATCAGGGCGACGGCCGAGGCGTCCATGACGCGCAGGTCCTGGGCCAGCACCTGCTGATAGGTCAGGGTGTCGTAGCGGGTGGCCTTGGGGTCCTTCTTGGGGTCGGCCGTATAGACGCCGTCCACGCTGGTGCCCTTCAGGAGGGCGTCGCAGCCCATTTCGGCCGCGCGCAGGGCCGCGCCCGAGTCGGTCGTGAAGAAGGGCGCGCCGACGCCGGCGGCGAAGATCACCACCCGGCCCTTTTCCAGATGACGCAGGGCGCGCCGCCGGATGTAGGGCTCGGCGATCGCCGGCATGGTCAGGGCGCTCTGCACCCGGGTCTGGACGCCGATCTTCTCCAGCGCCGCCTGCATGGCGAGCGCATTCATGACCGTGGCCAGCATGCCCATCTGGTCGGCGGTGGCGCGGTCCATGTCCCCGGCCGCCTTCGACAGGCCGCGGAAGATGTTGCCGCCGCCAATCACCAGGCAGATCTCGATGCCCTCGCTGGCCACCGAGCCGACGGCCCGCGCCACCTCGGCGACCGTCTTCATGTCGATGCCGTAGGGCTGATCGCCCATCAGCACCTCGCCCGACACCTTCAGCAGCACCCGCTTGTATTTCGGGGCGTGGTCGACGTCGGACATGGGAAAGCTCTTTCGCGAGGGGGCGGCGCGGATTCGGGACAGCGCCTTATAGACGAAGGGCGCCCCTCGCTTCAAAGCCTTACAGCGACGATCTTTTCAGGATCGTTTCAGTCTCGGGACGGCGTGGCGAACGGATCGCTCGGCGTCGGCAGGGTCGGCAGCGGCATGCGCGGCAGGGGCTCGTCGCTGTTGGCGGCGCTCAGCAGCACGCTGGCCAGCACCACGGCCGCCTGACGCAGGTCCTCCGCCTTCAGGTGGTCATAGGTGTCGACCGAGGTGTGGTGGATGCGGCTGTTGTAGTCCAGCGGGTCCTGAATGAACTGGAAGCCCGGAACGCCGACGGTCTGCATATAGACGTGGTCGGTGCCGCCCGACGGACGCAGGCCCACGGTCGTCACGCCCATGCTCTCGAACGGCTTCAGCCACTCGGCCAGGATCGGGGCGGCGGCGATATTGCCCTCGGCGTTGATGCCGCGGATCTTGCCCGAGCCGTTGTCGATGTTGAAATAGGCGACCAGGTCCGAATAGGTCGGGCGCGGCTGGATCGGCCAGCGGGCGCGCCAGGTCCGGCCGTTCGGCAGGGCGTCCAGGGCCGCGTCGCCCGTCGGCGCCCGCGTCGCCAGATGCTGGTCGACATAGGCCAGAGAGCCCCACAGTCCCTGCTCTTCCCCGCTCCACAGGGCGAAGCGGATGGTGCGCTTGGGCTTGACGTTCATCGCCTTCAGGATGCGCGCCGCCTCCATGATCACCGCGCTGCCGGCGGCGTTGTCCGAGGCGCCGTCGCCCGCGACCCAGCTGTCCAGGTGGGCGCCGGCCATGACGTATTCGCCGCCCCGGGCCGAACCCGGGATGTCGGCGATGATGTTGTAGGCGTTGACGTCGCTGTCGTCGTACTGGACCTCGCTCATCAGCTCCAGGGTCGGCGCCGTGCCGCTCAGGGCCAGACGGGCCAGCCGGCGATAGTCTTCGGCCGCCAGCTCCATGCCGGGCACCGTCGGGGTCTGGCCAACGCGATAGCCCGAGCCGGTCCCGTGCAGCAGGTCGCCGTCACGCGCCGACATCCGCACCAGGGCGATGGCGCCCTCGGCCTTCAGGAAGGCGTCCAGCTTGCCGGCGAAGTCGGCCTGCGGGCTGCGCAGGCCCCGCTCGGCCGCCGCCGGGTCGTTGTTGGGCTGGGAATAGGACATCCGGTCGGCCAGCTGGGCGTCGGTCCAGCGCAGGAAGGGCGCCGTGTCCGGCTCCGAACCCGTGCCCGGGGCGCTGATCATGACGATCTTGCCCTGCAGCTTGCCCTTCCAGGCGTCGAACTGGCCGGCCGAGGTGATCGGGGCGACCACGACCGGGCCGCTGATGGTCCCGCCGGTGCCGGGTGTCCAGGCGATCGGGATGGCGTGCAGGTCCAGCGGACGGGGCTCGATCATCCGCGCGCTCGACCGCACGATCGACCAGCCGCGGCCGAACTCGAAGCCCTCGGCATGGACGTTCGACAGACCCCAGTCGCGGAACTGCTGCTGCGTCCAGCCCTCGGCCTGACGCATGGCCGGGGAGTTGGTCAGTCGGCCGCCGATGACGTCGGTCAGATGCTGGGCCGTCTGCATCACCTGGCTGTGGTTCAGACCCTGATCGACGATGCCGTTCACGGCGTTCAGATCAACCTCCTGGGCCAGCGACGGCGTGGCGATCAACAGGGTGGCGGCGGAAACGGCGGCAAGCAGACGTGACATGAAGAACGGCCCCAACTTCAATCCAGACTCAAATGAGGCCCTTCTGTGCCCGGAACCGTGGCGGTTCGCAAACGGGTTGACCTTTGGGCATGCAAAAGGGGCCGGCGATCGCTCGCCGGCCCCTTCGCTACTCTTCAACTGACGCTGGGGCTTAGCCCTGCATCATCGAGGCGACTTCCGAAGCGAAGTCCGGGCCTTCGACCTTCTCGACGCCTTCACCCAGGGCCAGGCGCACGAAGCCGGCCAGGTGCAGGTTGGACGAGCCGAGCTCCTTGGCCGTGTTGGCGACCAGCTGCTCGACGGTCACGTCGGGGTCCATGACGAACGGCTGCTTGGTCAGCACCACGTCCTTCTGGAACTTGTTGATCTGGCCTTCCACGATCTTGGCGATCATGTTTTCCGGCTTGCCTTCTTCCTTGGCCTTTTCGGTCAGAACGGCGCGTTCCTTCTCGATGGCGGCGGGGTCCAGGTCGTCGGTGTTCAGCGACAGCGGGGCGGTCGCGGCGACGTGCATGGCGATCTTGCGGCCCAGTTCGCGCAGGGCGGTCTTGTCGCCCTCGCCTTCCAGGGCGACCAGAACGCCGATGCGGCCCAGGCCCGGCGAGACGGCGTTGTGGACGTAGGAGGCGACGACGCCTTCACCCACGGCCAGACGCGCGGCGCGGCGCAGCTGCATGTTCTCGCCGATGGTGGCGATCATCTGGGTCACTTCGTCCTGGACGGTCTTGCCGTTTTCCAGAACCGCGCCGTGCAGGTCCTCGACCGAACCGTGCTCCAGGCCGTGGACGGCGAAGGCGTTGGCGGCGTTCTGGAACAGCTCGTTGCGGGCGACGAAGTCGGTTTCCGAGTTGAACTCGATGGCGGCGCCGATTTCGCCCTTGCCCTCTTCGCGGGTGGCGACGGCGACCAGGCCTTCAGCGGCGACGCGGTCGGCCTTCTTGGCGGCCTTGGACAGGCCCTTGGCGCGCAGCCAGTCGATCGCGGCGTTGATGTCGCCGTCGGTCTCTTGCAGGGCCTTTTTGCAGTCCATCATGCCCACGCCGGACTTGGCGCGCAGTTCCATCACGAGGGCGGCGGTGATCTCAGCCATTGTATAGCTCCTTGGGGTATTCGTATGCGGTAACGGCCGGGCATGGTTAGCCCGGCCGCGTGTCAGTTTGACCGTCGGTAGAAGCCGGGTTGCGGCTTAGCCCGCGGCTTCTTCGGTCTGGGTGGCTTCCAGCTCGGCGGCGACGTCTTCCGTGCCGGCCGGGACGGCGTCGGCTTCAACCGGAGCCGAGGCTTCGGCCAGCATCGGCTCGACCGGGTTTTCCGAGGCGCCCAGGTCGACACCGGCGGCGCCGGCGCCGGCGGCCAGGCCGTCGAGGACGGCGTCGGCGATCAGGTCGCAGTAGGTCTGGATGGCGCGGGCGGCGTCATCGTTGCCGGGCACCGGATAGGTGATGCCGTCCGGATCCGAGTTGGTGTCCAGGATGGCGATGACCGGAATGTTCAGCTTGCGGGCTTCCAGGATCGCGATCGCTTCCTTGTTGGTGTCGATCACGAACATGATGTCCGGGATGGAGCCCATGTCCTTGATGCCGCCGAGGGACAGTTCAAGCTTGTCCTTCTCGCGACCCAGGGTCACCAGTTCCTTCTTGACCCGGCCTTCGCCGCCGCGCTCCATGATGCCTTCCAACTCGCGCAGGCGGGCGATCGAGCCCGACACGGTGCGCCAGTTGGTCAGGGTGCCGCCGAGCCAGCGGTGGTTCACATAGTATTGGGCGCAGCGCTTGGCGGCTTCGGCGACCGGGTCCGAGGCCTGGCGCTTGGTGCCGACGAACAGGACGCGGCCGCCCTTGGCGGCGACGTCGCGAACGGCGACCAGGGCCTGGTGCAGCAGAGGCATGGTCTGCGACAGGTCGATGATGTGGATGTTCGAGCGCGCGCCGAAGATGTAGCGATCCATCTTCGGGTTCCAGCGGTGCGTCTGGTGGCCGAAGTGAGCACCGGCTTCGAGCAGGGTGCGCATGGAGAAGTCAGGCAGAGCCATCTTTGGAAGTCCTTTTTCCGATTATTCCGCCGCAGACGGGTAAAGGGCCAACTGACCCCTCGGAACGGCCCGGACCGGGATGTCTCCCCGACCCACGCCACGCCTGCGTGTGAAGTGGGCGCGGATGTAGGGGGATTGGAGGGAAAAGGCAAGCCGCCTGGGGTCGCTTCCTGATCGGAGCCCCATCGACATGCTTCTGCCCTCGCTCGCCTTCCTCCTCGCCGCCCTTATGCCCGCGCCCGCGCAGGCTCAGGCCGCCCCCGCCATCGCGGCGCCCTTTGCGGCGCGGGCTGGGTCATTTGGCTGAAGCGCGACGCCAGTGACGAATGGAAGACGAAGAGCGGCCGGACCAGTTGGATTTCGTGAGCAATCTAGCATCCAGCTTGCGCAACAAATCAGATGAATCAAAGGCCTGCGGCGCTTGCGCCGCAATCGGTTAGGCGCCCGTCTCCACCGTGTTAGGCTGCGCCCGAACTTCCGCCTCCGGTCTTTGACATCCCTGAACACCGTGCACGCCCTTGCACTCAAAGTGCAAAAGCATCACCGGTTATGCATCTTTTGAATTCAGAGCCTTGCAGGCCGAACCTGCGCTCCGACCTTCAAAATTGCACTTTTTGCACCCACTTTTTTCCGGGTGCACTCCGCCGCTGCTGACAGCCATGGCCCGCCTGTCAACCGCGTGACGGACCACTCATCGCCGCCCGGTTACCAAGGTCCGCCCCGCCCCTCAACGCAAGAAGGGCGGCCCCTCAAGGACCGCCCTTCCGCTCTCTCCCCAGAGACCTGTCAACGATGCCCGAGGGTCAGTGCATCGCGTCCAGGAGGGCCTTGGCCCGGTCGCGGTGCGCCGTGACCTTGGGGGTGATCTCCTTCGCCAGGGCCGCCAGCGTCGGGGCCTCGGTGTTGTCGGCGAAGCCGTTCAGCATCGTCAGGGCCTCGTCATGGGCCGCCGCCTGCTGGGTCAGCCAGACCTTGTCGAAGTCGGCCGCCGAGGCGGCCTTCAGGTTGTCGATCAGCCCCTTGTGGCGCTCGTCCAGCGCGGTCGGCAGGGCCACCGTCGGCGCCGCCGTCGGGGCCAGGGCCTTCAGCTTGGCCGTCGAGGCCGTGTGGTCGGTCGTGATCATGGCCGCCAGCGCCTTGACGTCGGCGCTGGTCGAACGGCTGGCCGCGATCTTCGCCGCCTCCAGCTCATACATGTCCGAGACGGCCAGGCCGCCGACGAAGCCGCTGACGGTGTTGGCGCCCATGGTCGCGGCCGAGGTCTGGCCGACGGCGGTCGAGGTGGCGTCCTGGGCCGCATTGACGGCCGCGCCGGCGTCGGCGGCGGGCGGCGGGAAATACTTCTTTCCGCTTTTTTTCGTCACGCG
>Ga0209630_10005515_pt1 | contig 10691 bp, 6 predicted proteins | sample COG_01_FD_184745 | JGI IMG/M metagenome (GOLD analysis project Ga0209630, IMG submission 184745) | Pelagic Microbial community sample from North Sea - COGITO 998_met_01 (SPAdes) (version 2) | ecosystem: Environmental > Aquatic > Marine > Neritic zone/Coastal water | place: Helgoland, sampling... | reverse complement strand
TCCCCCGTCCTCTCCGCCAACCCAGGCAAAATTCTCGATGAGAAACCGGAAGACGCGGTGGATCTCCTGGAGACGTCCCTCCTCGTGAAGAAGACGCAGTACGCCCCCCCAGATCCGATGTACGCGACGGTCAGGTCGAAGAACGCCGCCGCCGCGGTGATGTTCAAAGAGCTCTACAAGACGCCGAGCCCGCTGATCGATCCGGAGACGGGGGAACCGATGGAGGCGACGCCGCCGAACGACTTCGAGACGGAGAACGTCGTCGCGGACGCGGCGATGTACGACGCCTTAGGTCTCGGCCTATCCCGCGGCGAGATGTACGGCGTCATGCTCGCGATGAAGAGGCTCGGCGAGGACCCGGAGAAGAAGCTCGCCACCGTCCGCTTCTTCGGCAAGATGCTGGGCACGACGGCAGATTATTACGTCTTCGAGTCCACGCTCAAGGAGCCCGCGCCCGCGCCGGAGGGGGAGACCGCGGAGGGCGAAGTCCCACCGGAAGCGTCCGGGCAGGGCGCGAACACGTACACGTACTTTGTGTGCCAGACCCTCGGCGGGCCGTTCACGAAGCTTCCGGATGTCACCCCCGCGACGATTCGATGCGCGCGGCTGATCAAGCGTTACCTCACCGGCGATCTCGCCGCCGACGTCTCCGCGTACCCCGCGTTCCCCGGCCTCGAGGCGGACTACCTTCGCGCGATGATCGGGAGGATCGCGTCCGCGACCGTGGTGTGCCCCGCGGGGATGTTCACCCTGGACGAGGAGACGGGCGCGGTGAACAAGGTTGAGGAGTACGCCCCGGGCGCCGCGGAGGATATGGTGGAGCTCGATCGTTGGGCGCATCGGTACCCGCACGTGAAGCCGCAAGGCCGGTGCGAATTTTACGCCGCGCCGATCCCGGAGCCGGAGGAGGGCGAGGAACCCGCGGAGGAGGTGGAGCCGGAGACGTCCCCGGCGCTGCTGTCCACGCTCGACGCGGACGCGGAGAGCGACGCGATCGACTGGGGCGCCGCGGTGACGGCGAAGAACGAAGAGGGCGAGGAGGTACAGGAGGGACGGCCCGCGTGGGCGAGCTGCACGTCGTCCACGGTGCCGGGGGTGAAGTTCCCGGTGATCGGGATTAAGTCCCTGGTGTGGCCCGGCGCGTTCGTCGCGTACGACGCGTCCACGGGCGCGTTTTCGAACTGCTACGTCGGGTACGGGTTCAAGAACGCGCCGTTTGTGCCCGCGCCGCCGCCGGAGATCCAGAACGAATTCGGATTTACCCCCGAGCCGGAGCCCGTCGAGGAGGGCGAGGAAGCGCCGGAGCCGGCGGAAGGGGAGGAGGTTCCGGAGATACCGAAGGAGAGTTCTGAGCTCCCGCCGCTGCCGGAGCCGGAGCCGGAGCCGGAGGAGGGCGAGGGCGAGGAGGGCGCCGAAGGCGAGGAGCCCGCCGAGTAGATTTGGTTCTGACAGATGAAAATACTCTGCTTGAGGTTAATTCCACGCGATTCCCGGGACACAACACACACACGCACTCGCCGCACGCGCCACGCGATATCGTTGTCGCATGACCCGACCTGGGACGCGCAGATAGTCCACGCGCGCCATGGCGACGGAGCCGACCGTGTCCGATTATGAGAAGATCGGTGCGTCCCCGCGAGCGACCGACGCGCGATCCCTGTTCGCGATCCCTCCTAGTAGACTGTCCATTCGTTCTTCGATCGACGACTCGCGACGGGACTGACGATCTCCCCTCTCTCCCCGCCATCCCCCGCAGGACGCATCGGCGAGGGCACGTACGGCGTCGTGTATCGCGCGAGGAACAAGAAAACCGGGGAGATCGTCGCCATGAAGAAGGTGCGCATGGACAAAGAGAAGGACGGGATGCCCGTCACCGCGCTGCGCGAGGTCAGAATCTTACAAGCGTCGCGGCACAAGAACATCGTGAACCTCCTCCGCGTCGTCACCGGACGCAACGCGGCCGCGATCTTCTTAGTCTTCGAGTACTGCGAGCACGATATGTCGAAGCTCATAGAGTCGCACAGCTTCTCGGAGAGCGAGGTGAAGTGCCTCGTCTTGCAGCTCCTGCAGGCGGTGCACTTTCTTCACTCGAAGTGGATCTTCCACCGCGACTTGAAGCTGTCGAACCTCCTTCTGAACAACCGCGGCGAACTGAAGCTGTGCGACTTTGGGCTCGCGAGGTATTACCAGCCCGGGAACGACGGCGCGTACACGCCGAGGGTCGTGACGCTGTGGTACCGCGCCCCGGAACTTCTGCTGGGGACGGCCAAGTACGACGCCGCCGTCGACAACTGGGCCGTCGGGTGCGTCCTCGCGGAGCTTCTGAGACACGAGCCGCTGTTCCCGGGGAAAGCAGAGGTGGACACGTTGGAGCGGATATTCAAACTGTTAGGGTCGCCGAACGAGCGGATATGGCCGGGGTGGAGCGCGCTTCCGAAAGCGCCGACGTTTCGCCCCCCGGACCAGCCGTACAATTACCTCGAGCTCGAGTTTCCGAAAATTCCTCGCAGCGGCGTCGACCTCTTAAACCGGTTGCTCACGTACGACCCGAGGAAGCGATGCACCGCGAAAGATGCTCTGGAGCACGATTACTTCAAGGACCAGCCGCTGCCGAAGCGCCTGCACGACATGCCGACGTTCCCGTCCGCGCACGACGCGAACGTCCGGGGTCTCGGTCGCGAAAGCGCGGCGTCGTCCGCGTGGGAGGGCGCCGCGGCGGAGAAGGCGGAGCGACGCGACCATCGCGACAGGGGCGGGGGGGTGAAACGGCAGCGCGATCGATCGGACGAGAGGTACGGCTCCGCGTTCGGCGGGGCGAGAGGCGGGGGCGGGGGTCACAGACGATAGCGCGCACCCGGGTTTAAGCTCAAATCAAAAGTAGGAGCTCTTTCATGAACAACAAAAACCAGACATAAAAAATTCTTCGACGCCCGCCCGACGTCTCGCGTCGGTCGCGGAGTCGGACCGATCGAACGCAAGGCACGCGAACGTCGCTCGCGTCGCTCTTCACTCAACTCACGCGTTGTACCCGTCCGTCGTGATCGAGTCCGCGGAGTTCATGTCGGACCACACCGTGTGATGCCACCCCTCCATGTCCGTCCGCTCGTACGTGTGCGACCCGAAGAAATCTCTCTGCGCCTGGACGAGGTTCGCCGGAAGTCTTCCGCGGCGGTACGAGTCAAAGTACGCGAGCGAGCCGGACATCGAGGGCGTCGCGACCCCGGCGTTGATCGCCGCGGTCACGACGCGCCTCCACGACTCGTTGCGCTCCACGAGCTCGGCCGCGAACTCGCCGTCGACGAGCAGCGACGGGAGGTTCGCGTCCTTGTCGTACGCCTTCTTGATGCGGTCGAGGAACCGCGCGCGGATGATGCACCCGCCCTTCCAGATCCGAGCCATTTCGCCGAGGTCGAGCCCCCACTCTTGCTCCGTGGACTTCGCGCGGATGAGGTTCATGCCTTGCGCGTACGAGCAAATCTTAGAGGCGTACAGCGCCGCGCGGACGTCGTCCACGAGCTGTTTCTTCTCCTCCGCGGAGAGCTTCGGCGTCGCGGCGTCCGCGGCGGCGAGGCCGGCGGTCTTGTAGCACGCCTCCGCGGCGACTCTCTCGTCCTTCACGCCGGAGATGAAGCGCGCGTCGAGCGAAGATGCGATCGTCGGGATCGCGACGGAGAGCTCCGCGGCTTGCTGCACCGTCCACTTCCCGGTGCCTTTCATCCCGGTCTTGTCCAGAATCTTATCCACGAGAGGGCCGCCGTCGGCGACTTGGTCGTCCTCCTTCGCGAGAATCAGCGCGGAGATCTCGATGAGGAACGAGTCCAGCTCCGCGGCGTTCCACTCGTTGAACGCGGTCGCGAGCTCCGCGTTCGTGAGCCCGCCGACGGTCTTCAAGACGTCGTACGCCTCGGAGATGAGCTGCATGTCCCCGTACTCGATGCCGTTGTGCACCATCTTAACGAAGTTCCCGGCGCCGCCTTTGCCGACGAACGTGACGCACGCGCCGGAGTCCGTCTGCGCGGTGGACGCCGTGAGCACTTCCTTCACGGCCTCGTACGCCTCCACGTCGCCGCCGGGCATCATGGACGGACCGTTCCTCGCGCCCTCTTCGCCGCCGGAGACGCCCATGCCCATGTAGAGGAGGTTCTTCGCGTGCGCCTCCTCGATGCGGCGTTCGGTGTTCTCGTACCACTCGTTCCCGCCGTCGATGATGATGTCCCCGGGCTCCATGTGCTCGGAGAGGCCTTTGATCGTCGCGTCCACGGGCGCGCCCGCTTTCACGAGGATGATCACGGAGCGCGGCTTCTGAAGCGAGTTCACGAATTCCTTCATGTCCTTGTACCCGACGAGCTTGTCGCCGAGGCCTTCTTTCTGCGCGCGCGCGACCGCGTTGTCGGTCTTATCGCCGGAGCGGTTGAACACGGAGATCTTGAACCCCTTCTCCGCGACGTTCAGCGCGAGGTTCTGCGCGCGAGGTGGGAGGGGAAAAGCAGAAGATTTAGAAGATGAGAAGACGATCGGAACGAACGGAGTGAATCTTCGAAAAGTTCGGCGGTCCGAACGACCGTCGCGCGGCGGATCGCGCACCTGTCCCATCACGGCGAGGCCGACGAGGCCGACGCGGCTCTTTTCTTCGTCCGCCATGGCGTTGACGCGGACGCCTGCGGATTCGAGGACGCGGAGCGTGAGATCAGAGCGAACGACGGCGGGAAACGCCGCGACGGCGCGACGGCCGATCGCGAGCACGTGGTGCGCGAGAATTTATTAGGCACACCGAACCGGCGGCGATCCGCCTTCGCGCGCGGTCCCGAGGCGCGCGAGTCGTCGCGAGCGCCGCGATCGCCGCGCGGGGACGCCGCGCGATCACAGATCTAAGCAGAGGACGCACCGGAAGCGCGAGCGACGGGCTTGCGGGCCTTGTTCGACGCGGTCCTGAGGACGCGCGCGGAGGAGAGCGCGGGAGATGCACCGAGCGCGGCCGCGGCTGACATCGAGCGACGGCGATCGAGCGAAGCACCGAGCGGCGTTCGCGAGTGCGTTCGCGCCTGCTTGAGAGAGCGTCGAGGGCGAGTGCACGCGCGAGGTGACGGGCGTCGACCGGCGGTGTGCGTGCGTCTTTGACCGCGACGCGCGTGGCGAAGACGAAGTCTCGCGGCCGGCGGCGACGGCGCGTTCTTCGGTGACGCTTTTTGGTCACTAAATATCCTGTCGCCTTTCAAAGCGGCGAAGCGGTGCCCCTCCTAGCCTGGTCTGTCGCGGTTCCTCAGGGTCATCCCGAACCACGTTTTTCCTGCTACCCTAAACCTTTAGGTTATTAGCGCGTGGCGCGCAGCTGAACACAGCACGGAAGCTCGGTTTGAACGGAAGGAGTGAGCACCCGCGGGCCGCGGCTCGAACCGTCAGTCGGCCGCGCGCGCTCGCGGAGCGAACGACATCATGCGACCGTCGTCGCGGACGGCGTCGTCGTCGTCGTCGTCGCGCGTCCTCCGCGCGGACGCCGCGAGGACGCGCGGCGGCGTCTCGCGGTCGTCGCGCCCGGACGGCGGCGTCCGCGTCGCGGGTCTCGCGCTCGGCAATCTGTCGTTGCTTCTCCTCGCGCTCCTCCTCGCGCTCTCCGCGCTCGCGACGACCGCGGACGCGACGTCGGGGACGTACGTCGACGTCACGGTGTCGTACACCTCGCAAGTCGCGGGGCGGTTCGGGTACCAGCCCACGCAGCGCAGCGGGCAGAGCATGGTGCGCGCGCGCGTCCGTCCGTCGTTTGGATTTTGGATTCCAACCCGACCCCGCGGCTCGTCTCGTCTCTTCTCGTCCCCTCCTCCTCAGCTCCTCCTCTCTCCTGACCCTTCCTCGCCACGACCCGCGCGCCGCTCTCGTCCGTCCGCAGACGCGCGTGGACTCGACCGCGTCCGTGATGTTCGGCGGCCTCGCCGCCTCAGGGGTGTTAAACGACGTGTGGGAGTACAACCACTCGACCGGGTTCTGGACGCGTCTCCACGCGGGCGGGAGCACGCCCGCGGACGCGTCCGCGCCGACGGTGCCGCCGCCGCGGGTCGGGCACGCCGCGGTCGTGCTTCAGGGCGACCTGTGGATCTTCGGCGGGTACGACCCGGACGCGGGTGACATGAACGACCTCTGGAAGTTCGATCGATCGGAGGGGACGTGGTCGCAGGCGGCGCCGCTCGGAGGCGGCGCGAGCGCGACGACGTGGCCGGCGACGCGAAGCGGCGCGTCCGCGACCGCGTCGGACCCCACCTCGGGGACGAGTTTCGTGCTGTTCGGGGGTAACTTGAAGAACGACGTGTGGAGCTACGACGTCTCCACCGGGGCGTGGAGTCTGTTGATGAACGAGGTCGCGAGCACGTCGGACGCGGCGGCGGCGTTCGCGAGGTTCTCCGCGGCTGCGGCGGCGACGCTGGCGGCGGTGTCGTGCGCGGCGCTCCTCGTCGCGTGAGTCGTTCGTGGGGATGCGCTATAGCATGAGTAAAGTGAATTCCCGTAACGTATAGTGGACAACCGTTTTCTTTGAGGTCCACGTGTCCTGTTCTGCGCGGACGGCCGAACGAAACGGTCGCGGTCCGGTCGTCGCCGCCGCTCGCGCGATTTCTCCTGTCCTGTCGTCATCCTCGGACGACGCGACCTCGCCGGCGTTCATTTTCGATCGCGCGCCGACCGCGATGGCGGACGACCTCGCCGGGTTCCTCGCCGGGCTCGTCCTCGAGTGCGACGAGATCCCGAACAAGGACAAGCTCCGCGAGCTCAAGGTCGACGTCGGCGCGGACGAGCCGCTGACGATCGTCACGAACGCGTCCAACGTGAAGTCCGGGTACGCGTCGTCGAATATTTCATTTCCCTCTCGTCGTCGTCGTCGCGCGATGGACGGCGCCGACGCCTTCGACCTTTCGCTGACTCCCTCTCCGCGCCGAACGATTCGCGGCGTCGACTGACGCGCCGCCCCATTCCCGCGATGCGCCCGTCTCGTCGCCCCGTCACAGGTCGAGAGTCGTCGTCGCGACCGTGGGCGCGGAGCTGAACGGGGAGAAGATTAAGAAAGCCTCCGTCGGCGGCGTCGTGTCTGAGGGCATGCTCGCGGACCCGCCGATGCTGGGCTGGGTCGGCGGCGGCGCCGGCGCCGCGGCGCTGCTCCCCGAGAGTTTCAAACCCGGGGACGCGCCGCCGAAGTCGCGCCCGAGGATGGACGGCGGCGGGGATCGAACCGGCGGCGGCGACGCGGCGGCGGCGCCCGTCGCCAAGAGCGTCGGCCCGGGCGTGGACGCGTTGTTCGAGAAGAAGCTCACGAAGGAGGAGAAGAAGGCGCTGCAGGAGAAGAAGAAAGCGGAGCGCGCGGCGAAGAAGGTGGCGAAGGCGGAGGGTGGCGGCGGCGACAAAGACGACGACGACTAAACATCACTCGTCGTCGTCGATCTGAACGGAATGGAAAAAAAAGCAAAACACATCAAATTCTGTCGGTCGATCGATCCGTCGTCAGTCGTCGTCCGCGTCCGCGGCTTCCTCCGCGAACCGCAGGAACACCTCCTCGAGCGTCGTCTGCCCGAGCTGGTAGTCCTCGATCCCGAGCCGCGTCTTGGTCCCCTCCAACGACGCGAACGCGCCGGCGACGGAGGCCTTCCCCCCTCGCGCGAGCGCCATGGACGGCAGGCGGTACCGCACCCGAGACGCGTGCGCCTCCGTCTCGCGCGCGCCGGGAATCTCCCGCTCGACGTGCCGTCGGACGCGCGCCACGTCAGCAACATTCGGTACCCTCAGATCTAACGTGTACCCCTCGCCGTACGCGCTCTTCAGCGCCTGGACGTCGCCCAAACATCGCATCTTCCCCGCGACCATGATCCCGACGCGCGCGCACAGCGCCTCGCACTCTTCCATGCTGTGCGACGTGAGGACGAGACACCGACCGCGCGACGCCGTCGCGAGCGCGCGCCACAGCCGCCGCCGCGACTTCGGGTCCATCCCCGTGCTCGGCTCGTCCAGGAGAACGACCGCGGGGTCGCCCACGAGCGCGATCGCGACGGAGAGCTTCCGCTTCGTGCCGCCGCTGTATCCCGCGGCGGGGACGTCGGCGTATTTTTCCAACCCGAGGCGTCGGATGAGCGCCGACGCGGCGTCGTTCGCGGCGGCGCGGGATAACCCGCGCAGCGTCCCGAAGAACGCGAGGTGCTCCCTCGCGGTCATCGTCCCTTGCAGAGCGTCGTACTGCGGGCAATACCCGACGTGCTGTCGCACGCGCGCGAGCTGGGTGAGGATGCTGAAGCTCTCGCTCGGCGGCGCGGCGGCGGCGGCGGCGGCGGCGGCGGGCGAGGACGCCGCGACGCTCTGGCTCGGCCGCGGCGTGACGATCGCGTCCCCGGCGCTCGGCGGGAAGTGCCCCGAGAGCATCTTAAACGTGCTCGTTTTCCCCGCGCCGTTCACGCCGAGGAGGCCGAAGCACTCGCCCTCGCGCACGGCGAAAGAGACGCCGTTCACCGCGCGCACGTGCCCGCCGCCGCGCTTTGGGTACCGCTTCTCGAGCCGTCGCGTCGTGAGCGAATGCGTCCGCGGCGCGTCCGGCGCGAGCGCGACGCGTCGCTCCGCCCTGACGCCCTCGTCTTCGTCCGGGTCGTCGTCGTCGTCGTCGTCGTATTGCTCGGGCGGCGCCGCGGCCCGCCCGCCGTGCAACAGTTCGCGCGCGCGTCCGACCGCGCCCCTCCACGCGCTCCCTCTGAACGCGCCGTATTCGATCGCGACGACGAGCGCGCCGTAGACGACCGTCGCGCACGCCATCGCTTTCAGCTCCCCGCCGGCGACGTCGTCGCTCCACGGCGACTTCGCGGCGGCGCCGGGCTCGGACCCGGGGGCGATGCTCTCGCCGGACAGCGTGAACAGCGCGCGGCCGACGCAGTAGTGCGGCAGCCACCGAAAGATAACTTCCAACGCGGCCCAGACGCGCGTCGCGGTGGCGACGCCCGCGGCGGCGAGGCCGGCGAGGACGACGCCGGCGATGAGCTGCGCGACGCCGAAGAAGAAATACGTCCCCATCTGCGCCGCGAGCGCGGCCATGTTGTTCTCGAACGGCCAGTGGAAGATGTACGCCAACGGTATCGCGGACGTGATGAACAACACGAGCGCGACCGCGATCACGGCGAGCGCGTCGCCGTCGTACGCGTCGAGGCCGGACGCGGCGAACGCGAGGAAAATCAAAAGAATCGGCGGGAAACACGCGAGAAGGTCCCACGTGTACGTCCCCGCCCAAAACACGCCGCGGTGCAGACCGCTCACGGTCTGCAAGTGCTTCGACGCGGACGCGCGTTCCCACACGAGAAACACCGCGACGGACGCGGACAAACACGCGAGGCCCATGATCACGCACAGACTCACGATGAGCTGCATCAACATCGCCTGCTCGGCTTTCTTCTCCGGCGTCGTCGGCAGCGGATGGTTGATCGTCGTCATCGACGCCGCCGCGACGCCGCTCGCGTTCGTCGCGTGCAGAGCCGCGAAGAACGCGTCGTGCGCGGACGCCATCGTCGACGGCAGCGCGTGGAACGCCGTGGACGACACCGCGATCGTGTAGTTGAACACCCTCGAAGATTCGGACAGACGCAACGTCCCGGTCGCGGCGCCGGCGAAGAGACCCGCGCACGTCGGGAACGCGTGCGCGCCGCCGACGCACGAGCTCCGCGCGGAGACGGAGTTCTCGAGCAAGAAGCCGTCGAGCGTGGCGCCGGCGTCGTCGAGCGGCGTGCACTGATCGCACGCCTCCACGGCGGGTTCGCAGGAATCGAGGACGGCGGAGGCGTTCCAGCAGTGCCACGTCGCGTTCACGGTTTCGATCTCCGCGATTTCGTTCTCTTCGAACGCGCGCAACGTCCGCGCGTTCGACGCGCTCGCGAGGATTCTCTTCGCGACGCTCGCGCCCGCGGCGGTCGCGAACGCGAGCGGAAGATCGCCCACGAACGACGCGTCGTTCATCACAGCGGGCGGCGGGTCTCTCGCCGCGTCCGCGCTGATCTTCGACACGACCAGTCCCAAGACGACGAAGAGCAACGGGACGAGGTACATGGTGACGTGCGAGAGCTTATCCCGCCGCGCGTGCGTCAGGCGCTTCACGAGGACGGCTCTGTACTGCGCGCACGTCAGCGCGAGCCCGTGCACGAGCGGCGGCGTAGACGCGACGCTCGACGACGACTCCGGGTTCTCGACCGCGCGCGGCGGCGGCGCGAGCGCGGAGGACGGCGACGACGTCGCCGAAGGCGCCGGCGCCAGCGCCGGCGACGCGACGCGCGATTCGCGCCCCGAGCCTTCGCCCGCGTCGTCCGTCGCGTCGTGGAGCTCCGCGACGTTCAGGAAAACCTCCTCGAGCGTCGAGCAGCTCACGCCGACGGTGTCCACGCGCAGCGCATCTCGCTTATTCTCCAACGACGACAGCATCTTCGCGAACGATCCGCGCTCTCGCGCGGGCAGCGCGAACGTCGCCGCGGCGTTCGAGCGCGACAGAAACCGCGCGCCTTTAACGCCGTCGGTCACGAGCTTCGCGACCTCGTCGACGTTCGCGTCCGGCTTCAGCGACGCCGTGAGCGTGTAGCCGGTCCCGAACTTCGTCTTGAGGAACAGCGGAGACCCGACGCACGCGAGCTTACCGCTGGACATGATGGCGACGCGATCGCTCAAGACGTCCGCCTCGTCCATGAAGTGCGATC
>Ga0209630_10005508_pt1 | contig 10693 bp, 13 predicted proteins | sample COG_01_FD_184745 | JGI IMG/M metagenome (GOLD analysis project Ga0209630, IMG submission 184745) | Pelagic Microbial community sample from North Sea - COGITO 998_met_01 (SPAdes) (version 2) | ecosystem: Environmental > Aquatic > Marine > Neritic zone/Coastal water | place: Helgoland, sampling... | reverse complement strand
GGAAAATAAAAATTTTCAAGTTCAAGGAGCTTTGTCTAACTTGGACTGTAAAAAGCAAAAGAAAAAGAAACCAAAAATACAAACAATGAAATTTAGCGAATGGTACGAACTAAGAGAAGCAAAAGAAAAAAAAGTTCCTAAAAAATATTTAAAAGGATTAAAAGAAAAAGGAAAGTATGGCTCTAAAGAAGCTATGAAAAAAGAAATCAAGAAGTTTTCAGGATCAGAAGAATATAAAAAAAATTGGGATGCCGATTACAAAGATGGTAAAAGAATAAAGACAAAAAAATCAGCATCTACAAAAGCCTATGAAAAGATGTATGAGTCGGATCTTTGCGAAGCAAGTGACAATATAGATGTGGCTTTAAAAAACAAATCTGATAAGACAGGCATATCAAAATCAATACTTAGAAAAGTTTACAACAGAGGGAAAGCTGCTTGGAATTCAGGGCATCGTCCGGGAGTTGCTCAAGATCAATGGGCAATGGGAAGAGTGAATAGTTTCATAACAGGAAGTGGAGGCGCTAGAAAAGCTGATAAAGATCTTTGGGACAAAGCTAAAAAATCTAGGAAGAAAAAATGAAATTTAAAATAAGTTCATTTCTAATAGGATTTTCAGTGCCAATTGTGCTTGGTTTAATATATGTTTCTTTAGTAAAACACTCCGTTCCATGTTTATGGTGCAATCAACCGGTAGAAAATAAAACCTGTCTTGAGCTTTATTATGGACACAAAAACGTAGTTCACATTCAATCCCCAACAGGAAAACTATGTTTTTCTGAAATGTGTCAATCTATTTACCAATTAGGCGGATCTTTTAAAGATTTTTCACATGCCGTAGAAGAAGCGACTTACTATGATTTAGAAGAATTAAAAAAATAGCTCTACCAACGAGATAATAAAACTTCGCCATTCTCTCTTTTTGATATTTCAGAACTCATGTGATCACTTTTCGCTAGTATTATGCCTTCAACAGTTTCTGGCTCTTGTGGAGAATTCCACTCTTTTCTATCTTGGTGAGTCAATATGCAATGACTTACTTTGTTGATAAAATCTCTATCTAAATTTTCGTTATAAGCATACCTGTTAAATATGCTATTGCTTCTTACAATATGACTTTGATATCTTTCTCCATCTCTATCATACTCAATTGTATTTTCATTATTTATAGAGTAAAGCTCTATCTTTCCAATGTCATGAAGCCAAGCACTTAAATACAAGACATCTGTATCAATGGACATTGAATAGAAGTCAATATTGTGTTGGCAATTTGCAATTGCCATGCAATGAGAAAACACTTCTGCCGTATGAACCAACAATCCACCTTTAAAAGCATGGTGGTTTTTCTTAGCTGCGGGACATGTTACAAAATCTTTATTTTCTGATATTATTGATACAAGAAATTTTCCATAATCTTTATTGACCCAATATGAATCGTCGATCAGTAATTTTTTAGCTTTTTCGACTTGTTCTTTTCTGTCTTTAAATATCAGTTTTAAAACATCTTCAGGAACATCTTCTTTTCGAACTACTTCACAGTTCGCATGGAAAGGCTTGTTCTTTATGCTCGAATCCAAAGAGATACTGCTGTATGTCTTATGTTCTTCTAGTGCTTCTTCATAATTGAAAAGAATAATTTTTACAAAATCATCAGATTTAGGTTTAAGATTATTTTCATTCACATTCCAGTATTTCATGTTCACTCGTCCTGAGCATGTGTTCAGACTCAAGACGTATTGTTGAAATCCACGTCGTTCTTCTATTCCAGAAGACTCAACATAACCATAAAACTCTTGTTCTAATTTTTTCATTTTTTTAATTCCTTGAAATGATTATAACAATTTTCAAATATTGTTCAATTTCAATTATGCAAAAAATATACATTTTAAACATTGAACTAACTAGATTAAGTTAAATATAATGTGTTCGTTTAATTAATATAAATTTAATGAAATCAAAAGATGTATTAGAATATAGGCATAGATGCGTTGATATTTATAAAATAACTCAAGGATGTGTAGAATGCGGATACAATGAACATCCGTCTAATTTGTGTTTTGACCATTTACCGGGACATGAAAAGGCCGAAATATGTAAAAATGGCTACTCAAAAAGATCTACTGCTGGCGGAATGTATAAGCTTTATAACAAAAAATATAGCATTGATATTTTAATTGAAGAGATGAAAAAGTGTCGGGTTATTTGTCATCATTGTCATATGAAAAATCATCATAAAAAAAATACAAGAACAATTGACAATGTAGACGAAAGAATAAATTCTATCGAAGAGTTGGAAGAATTATTAAGAGAATTTGAAGAATAATGAATCCAAAGTACATAAAAGAATTTTATGATAACAATAAAGTTGATTCAGAGTTTGATCATGAATTTTACTCAAGAAGTGTAATTAAATTCACAAAAAAATTAAGTGAAAACTTACATAAATTCGCCCAACCGTATTGCAAAGACAATAGTGTGACTGAGCGAGAGAGACTTTATTATCACTATGAACTTCATGGGAAAAAACTCGGTCTTTTTAAAAGCCTAGAAGAAATGAAAAAACATTTTTCAATGCAAGAAGAAAAGGAAGACGTAGATCCAACAAGCAAAATTTCTGTTGTGTGTGCGTGCATGAATAGAGAGAAAATGCTCAAAGTATCTCTTCAGTCATGGTTGAATTTTGATGAAGTGGATGAAGTTGTAATCATAGATTATTCTTCTATGAATAATTTAAAGTATCTTGAGAAAACAAATAATAAAATAAAAGTTATAAGAATAGAGGGTCAAAAATATTATAATGTTGCAAAGGCAAACAATTTAGCGGTTTTAAATGCAAAAAATGATAGGGTAATGAAGATGGATGTGGATTATGTTTTAAATCCATATTTTAATATATTTAATATAATAAATAAAGTAATAAGAAGAAATAATTTTATTATCGGAAACTGTAAGCTTGAGCAAGCTGATAACAATCTTGGATTCTTAAGATACCTTCATGGATTTTTATATATCTATAAAGAAACTTTTGAAAGATTCGGAAGATACAATGAGAATTTTGAAGGCTATGGATGGGAAGACTCGGACATTCATGCCAAATTAGAAAGCAATGGCTTGAAAAAAGAATTTATACCTTTTGATCAACTTTACATTTACCACAATCCACATAACGACAATGTGAGATCGGAAAATTACGAAAATAAAAATATAGAAGAAACTTTTCTCTCCAATCAAAATTATAAAAATGAAGATAAAAAGTACAAATGGATTTGCTAATCAATTCAGACATTCTCTATTTTTCAACTATGCATTAAAAAACAGCATATTAAAAAATGTAACTCAGTATTGGACTATAACCAACCATAACAACGTTTCTTTTTGTAAATTTTTTAAAAAACCATGTTGTTTAAACATCATAGAAAATCATATGATGTGTGTTCATGAAATAGAAAAATTTGACTACGAAAATGAACCTTTTTCTTTCTTGGCAAAAAAATACACAAATGAAAAATCATTTGAAATTTGCAAAAAATCTTTTAAAGATTTTGAATTAAAAGATGAATATAAATTTAAAATTCAAGAATTCATAAAAGAAAATGCAATTGAGAATTCAATAGGCCTTCACTTAAGAACAACTTGTAAAACAGCTCTTTTGAAAGAAAATAAAAACTCTAGGTTTCAACCTAAAGATATTCAACATATAATAAAAAAAATAAAAGAAACAGATAAGAAAGTTTATTTAGCAACAGATAACAAAGAGACTCAAGATAAGATGATTAATTTGTTTGGAAATAAAATAATCTTTTACAAGAAGATAGAGTCAGGAGAAGAAAACTTCGAAGGGAAATATGACAAATCAAAAGTAAAAAGAAACACAACTGATTTGCATACCATCTTTGATTTTTATGCTTTGCAAAGATGTAGTTCTTTTATTGGATCTAACGAAAGTACATTTTCTATTATGATAAAATGGATAAGGAATAACGCTACAGACGACCCAATTTCAGGAAGTCTGTAGCTTCTCCCACTTCATCGTTCTCTAATTTTCATCGCCTAAAGTTTTTTCGACATCTTGAAACTGTTCTTCGATGTACTTCTTTATTTGCAATTCAAATTCTTCTTCGGAAGATCTATTGATAGATTTGGCTTTAACTAATCCTTTTGTTGTTTCTATGTCAACCTTATCTTCATCTCCATTTTCCGATGTATATCGAAAAGCAGGATGGTCGCTTCCTATGTCGCGTAATGCATGATCAATTCCGAGATGATACCCTTCAGTATACGACTCTGTTGCGACCCATTTGTTTTGTTCTAAACCTTGTTCGTATCCGTCATGCCAAATTGATCCATAACTTGAAGTCATTTCATCTTGAGTTGGATTTATTGTTTTTAACAAGCCTTCTAAAACTCCTTGGTTTTTCGCAAGAACAACATCATTGTTTTCTAGGGACTTGAATTGAGTTAAAAACAGTTCGTTTAGTTGGTCAGAATTCAATTCATTTCTTTTTTCTGATACTTCAAGCAAGTTTTTATAAGTACTAACTTGTCTTGCTTGATATAAAGAAAAATTCACACATGTGAAAATTGTTGCCAAGATAAAAGAAAAATTAAAAAGTCTTCTTGAAGTGAATTTCATTTTGTAACTTTCTTGAAAGAAAATACGAACGGTTTGTCTATATCAAAGTGATGGGAGTATTTTAGAACAAAATTCAAATGTCGTACAATAGTTTTTTTGAAAGAAATAAAGAAAATTCTACTTTTTTCCTAAGATAGAATTTTTCACCCTTTGCCAGAGATTAATTTTAACAATTTTCTTTGCATTTTTAAATTTATTTTCAAGATAAACTTGATCCATTTCTTTTTCAATTTCTTGAATTGTTTGTTTATTTTTGTCTAAAAGAGTTTTTTGACATTTTAAATATTGACTATCAGTTAATCCAGAATCTCGCATTCACTTCTCCTTTTCCAATTTAACAAAAACATTTTCAGGAGGTTCCGAAAAATATAATTTTAAATAAGGACAAGCAAAAATCTTTTGCTTTGTATTGAAATCAAGATATTCCGGCTCTATTTTGTAGATCCATCCATCGTGAAATTTTTCTTCAAAAACCAAACGAGCATCACAATTTAAGAACAGCTCATCAGAAAACAAAAGGTTAAACCCATCTTCAGGACGATCTATTTTTTTTAAAGAAGTTACGCTTTTTATTATTTTATCAGCACCCCATATGGTAGGAGAAAGAGTTTTTCTAGTGATTGGAGCAGGAGCTAATCCAAAAGTTCCTTTTGGACAATGAAAAGCCCATATATTTCTTTTGTCGCGAAATATTCGAATGCTTTTTATAGAAGATTTTTCTTCAGGTTGAGCAGGAGAATCTCCATCTTTAAAAATTCTATAATTTTTCATATTCATGTTTAAATTTCTCTTTAAAATATTCTTCTACTTCAGGGGTAATCGACGGACGATATAAATCTAGATCCAGATTTTCAATCGCTGAATTTTTACGCATAACAGGAGATAAAATAACATAGTAATTTGAAATCTTGCCGTCGTAAATCCATCCATTAATTTTTTCTAAGGGAGCTTGGTTTATATCCAAAAGCTTATGTTTTTCTAAAAAACTATAAGTAGAATTTAATTCATTTTTAATTTTAGTGAAACTTGCTCTAATATCCATTTGTTCAAAAGTATTAACTTCTTTTAGCCTTTGATTATAAATCCAATGCCATCTTTTCCACCTTTTCCATGCTTTTTCGCCAACAAGTATTTGAGGTTCAATTAGAGGATGGATGTTATTCTCTTCGAGATGCTTTAAAGTTTGTAATTGAGCTAAAACATAAAAGTAATATTCTTTATCATCCGAAAGTAAGCTTTTTGTTTCTCTAATTAATTTATATCCATATTTAAATAAAGTTGTTTTTCTTGGATCTTTATCTAAATTTAATCTAGGGAATCGCTCATTCGGAAACACTTCAGCACATAGTTTTTGCCAAATAAGACAAATTTTGTAAGCCTTAATTTCCATGTTATCCATGTCATATTTTAAAATAATTTCTAAATTGTTCATTTAACTTTGATTTTTCTAAAAAAGTTGCTATGATCCGTCCAACTAATTTTAACTTTTAACTTACATGTACTATTTTACGATAACTTTCAAAAACATACAATGAGTAAATGAAAAATTAATCTTCACAGTTCTATTTAGAACACAATGGGGTTAAAAGCTCTCCCAGTATTTCTAAGCCGATAATTTTATGTTATCAGGTTGTGTCAAAAGCAACTGTTACTCGGGGCTGAATCATTTAACAGAAAGATCTTTTTTCCGATAGGTTTTTTCCATGTAACCAGATAGTAGTTGATCTATCATAGGGTTTTGGGTCATGGTCTAAAAAGGACAACGTTCTTAACTGACATAAAAAAAGATTATCAGTAAGTTAAATTGAAGAAATTGAAAAAGAGAAGATTAAAGAAAATCACTTAGGATATTAAAGTATCTTTTAGTGGGGTTAGTTGAGTTGTGAAATTAGCTGTTCTCTATAGCTAATAAATAACTATGTAATACTAATTAATTCCACTAAAAGATATTAGGTCCTCGGGGAAAAGGCCCTTCTATGCAATTACATAAAATATATTAGAAAATGAACAAAAAACATAGACGACATATAAAGAGGCTGGCATCTAAGTATGACATTACTTTGTTTGAAGCAATTAAATTATTTTATAGAGAAAAAGAATCTATAAATAAAAATGTTATTTATTCGATTTATAAAAAAAGAAATAAAGGTAAGGTTGGAAAATTTAAAAGTACTAAAAAGAAAAAACGAGTAAAAGTGAAAAAACAAGTGTTATCAAAGCCCTCTCAATCTGATATTATAAATTCATGTTAGATATTGCCGAAATATTAGATTCTGTTGGGTCGGATGTGTTTTTTCATTTTGAGGAAGCTCACGTTGATTGGACATCAGATAAAAAAGCCAGCCTGATCATTCAGTCTAATGGTAAAAAGTCATGCATTGAGCTAGTTGATCCCAAAGTTATAGAGGAGACAGCAGCTAGTATTCCATATTATTTTAAAGATTGTAATTTATATTCTTGGAATTTAAAAAATTTAATATCTTTCTTCAAAAAGAAAACATCTTTGAATTTGAATTTTGAAACTGATGTTTATGATCTTTATATTTTATGTTCTTATTTTTCTTTGGGTTCAAAAAAACCAAAAAGAACACAGGACGCAGCATTAATTGTAAATCATTTAAAACAAACCAATGCTTGGGATAAGTTTTTAATATTTTATAAAAAAATATATACGCCTTTGATTCAAAGAGTCATTCCTGACATAGAAACGAATCCGTTAGTAAATTTAAAAACTAAGAGTTTTTCAAATTGTTATTACGAGCTTGAAGGCCAAGCAAATGGCAGGATGAAAACTTTAAAATTATCGAACAATAGCTACATGCCTCATAGCATGTCTGATGAAGATAAAGAGAATATATCACTTCCAGATCCGGATGATTTTTTCTTGGTGTTTGATTACAAGCATATGGAGGTAAGTGTTCTTGAATGGCTTTCTAAAGATAAGGGTCTATCTGAGATACTTTCCGAAGATCGGGACCTTTACAGCGCTATTTGGGAGCATTTAACGAAAACCGATGCGGATGAGTCTCAAAGAAGCCTTTGCAAAAAGATCTTTCTTCCTGTTGTTTTTGGATTAGGTCCAAAAAGTTTATCAAAAAAGCTTGGGCTGAGTGAAAAAAACGCCTCTAAATTGATATATAAGTTGGTCGATACATTCCCCGTTGCTTTTTCTTGGGTTGAGTCTCAACGAGTCGATAGCAACAATTTTGCCATAGATTTTTTTGGTAGACGTAGAAAATTTTCAGAAAATGAATTCTACAAAATTAGAAATTTTTGTGTGCAATCCCCTTCTAATATGATTTGTTTAAAAAAACTTGTAGATTTGCATGAATCCTCAACAGAGGAGAAATTGAGGTTTCATATCCATGATGGGTATGTTGTTTCATGTAATAAAAGAGAAATTAAAAATGTTTACGAAAATGTTAAATTAATTTTAGAAAGAGATGACGAAATGTTTCCAAATTTAAAGTTAAAAGTTTCTTGCAAATATGGTAAAAAGTTAAACAATCTATCTAATATAAACGAGGTCATTTAAATGAAAGAAATTGTTCAGAAGTTTCCAGTCACAGGAAAGGAGTACGCAAATTTAGAAGAAAAATTTGGCGAATTGTGTGAATATCAAGCGTGGCAATTGCTTAAGAAAAACTCAAAAAACAATCACACTGATGGTCAAGAAGACATAGCTCAAGACATGCGGATAGCTTTGTTGAGATCCGCCTCTTATTACAAAAGGCAGTGCTACATAGAATCTTGCTTGAAAATTTGCGAAGAATACGCAAAAGATGACTTTATGAAGTCTATGCTGGATCAACTTAAAGATTTGTGGATAAACAAAACAAGACACGGAGCTAACCGGCAGAAGTTTGGAGAATATCAAGAGAACATTCTTGATAAAATGGTTAAATGTTTGGTGCCTATTAAAAAAAGACCAAGCAAGAAAGAGCCTCTTTTGATGGACACTAAGTTTATAACTTATTGCAAGGCCATAACTTGGAATGCTCAAAAGGCGTTAGGAAAGAAAATAACAAGAGAGAAGAGCATAAGGACAGGAATGGTATCTTTGTCTGAATATGATTATTTGGGCGGAAGTTGAAATATTCATGGGCATATTAAATTTTTACAAATTAAATTTAGTAGATAAAAATTTTGATGAGAAAGAGTACGCAGAAAAAAACCCAAATACAGAAGGGTATTATCAGCCTTTTTGCAAAAATAAAGGCATAGATGATAAGCACAGGCTGTATTATCACAGCTCTATTTCTAATTATTCTCGCAAATCACAAGATATAGAAAGTTTTTTAAATAGGAATTCAATTCCTGAAAATTTTGATTCAAAATTATATTTGGATTTAAACCCTTCTGCTAAAAATTTTTATAAAAATTATTGCGACGAGGTAGGAATATCTGATCACAAAAGATTGTTTTATCATAGCCAATTTTATGGAAAAGGTGTTTCTTTACAAAATCTTTTGGAATTAAAAAATGAAGAGCATTTAAGAATTAAAAAAATACGAGATTTAGAAAAAAAATCTATTGATGAGTTTTTGCCTCCACATGAACTTTATTTAAGTCAATATAATCATTATCTCGACCTAGGCAAACAAAAGGCGCAAGATAGTAAAATAGCTGTTGTTGGATTAGCTAGAGATTGCGCAATTCAGTTATCTAAATCCATTTCAGATTTACAAAAATTTAATTGCAAACAGCTAGAATTCTTTATTTTTGAAAATGATTCGGTAGATGAAACTAAAGATGTGTTAAAGCAATTAACTAGAGATTATTCTAACATAGAAGTAACGTTTGTAAAAAATGATAGAGAGTATCTTAGAGGTCGTTCAAGAGAAAGGACAATCAACTTAGCAGAATATAGAAATTTTTGTCTAGGTTGGGTTAAAGAGAATTGTTCTGATTTTAATTATGTTATTGTGCTTGATTTAGATTCCGATCTGGGTTTCTCTTTAGAGGGGATTTACAACAGTATTGGATGGTTTGATGACTTGGACAATGCTGGCGGTATGTGTTCTTACTCTTTGTATTTAAAACATGGCAGGAACAAAACTTCTTTTGTTCACTATGATTCATTCGCAGCTAGGCTTAATGATTGGAAGCCGACAGGCGAGGATTCGGATCAAAATAATGTTTGGTTTAGAGAACTTCACCCTTTAATAGGATCGGAACCTTTTCATCTTTATTCTTGTTTTGGCGGATTGGCAGTTTATAAAACAGAGGCATTTATTTCTGGAAGATATTGTGGGTCGCTCGGTAGCGAGCATGTTTTTTTTCATAAAGAGTTATATGAAAATGGATTTAAAATTTATTTAAATCCTAGTAGCAGATTCTTTTCAGTATATGAAAATTATTTAAATGAGGAATGAGCAATGTCTAAAAAATCTTTTGTTATATATGGCGAAAGAAATAGCGGAACTAATTATTTAGAAACTATTTTAACTGGTGAATCACACCATCTTTATCATGACATTTCTGCATTTGAAATCCCATGTGATAACTCGTCAATATTGGAAAAAAGACCTAGCATTTTTGGCTCGAAGCATTTTTTTGGATATTATGATGATCAAATAAAAAGTAAGGGTAGAAATAATATTTTCATAGGGATAGTAAGAAATCCTTACGATTGGCTTGTTGCCTGTAATAAAAGCAAGCATCACATACCGCCAGAGAATCATGAAATGAAAGATTTTTTAACTAACGAATGGTATTCCATAGAACATAATAAAAAACATGTAGACTATGGAAAAGAAAAAATTCAAGATAGAAATTTTAAAAATGGAATGCGTTATAAAAATGTTTTTGAAATGAGAAGTGCAAAAATTAAATATTTGTGCCAAACCATGCCAAGTTTAACAAAAAAAACAAAAAATTATGAGCTAATTAGATATGAAGATTTGTGTTTTGATCCTTGGAGCATAATTGCAAAAATATCTAAAAAGTATTTTCTTCCAATGAACATGCCAATAATGGAGCCTATAGAAAAGAATCCATATGAGATAGATCCAGATATAAAACAGATTATAGATAATAATGTTGATTGGAGAGCAGAAT